>Ga0209976_10002075_pt1 | contig 11536 bp, 13 predicted proteins | sample SumtaG_FD_182806 | JGI IMG/M metagenome (GOLD analysis project Ga0209976, IMG submission 182806) | Deep subsurface microbial communities from Indian Ocean to uncover new lineages of life (NeLLi) - Sumatra_00157 metaG (SPAdes) (version 2) | ecosystem: Environmental > Aquatic > Marine > Oceanic >... | reverse complement strand
AACCCTGGTGGCGTCCGCCTGTAGCGCCGCGACGCGTGTCGTGCTGAGCGAGGGACTGCTCGGAAGCGCGTCGCTCGCCTGGCGATCCATCAGGATTAGCCGAAGCGCCTTCTTTCGTTCAAACCACAGGTGAATGTCGGTCGACGTGCCGCGCTCGCCGCGGTCTTTCAGTTGCGCGCCCTTCGCCATGAGGACGTCGAGCGCACGCAATGCCGCCGCCGCTTCCGTCGCTTCCGTCAGGAGGAACGCCTCGATCACCTCGTCGTCGATTCGAAGCGACGCCATGATAGATCCGTCGGTGTCGCCGATCGCTTCGCGAACGTTCCCGATCGTCGTCCCCTGCTCGTATTGATATGACACCGCTTGCCCTTTACTTCCGCGAAGCGAAGTATTCCTCGGCATGGACCGAGAACGTGTAGCTCGGTGATCCGCCCGCGATCGCCCACGTCAGTCGCCACTCCGACCCGGCCGGACCGTTCAGGGCACCCGCTGCCCCCGGCGCGACCGGCGCCCTCTCGACCGCCGCGGGTGCGACGTCGCGCACCCACGTTGCGAGACGTGTCGGCGTCGCCGCCGCCACTTCCGCGAAGGTGAGGAAGCCTTCCCAAACAGATCCCGTAAGCCGTCGCTCGAGCGCGACGTTCAGCGTGGGCGTCGTTCCGGCCTGCGCCGTCACCGTCAGTAGCAGATCGATCGCGAACAACTCGCCCTTCTTATCCGGCAGCGCGAAGTTACCGCTCGCCGTTCGCGCCGCCGACGCTAGCAGTTCGTACACTTCAACGCCTCCCAGTTACGCCTGGAATGTCGTATCGAATTCGCGGTAGAGCGTGGTGACGTTCAGGGGTGAGTCGCCGGTGATCACTTCCGCCGTCGTCATGTGCAGGACCAGCGGGGCGTTGAGCACCGGCGTCACGTCCGTCGGCGCCGCCGTGAAGGCGACCGGCGTCGCGTACCGCGTCGCGTCCGCCACCGCGTCAAGGAACCCCGTCGCCTCGACCTGCGCGACGATCAGCCCCGCCGCGCCCGTGTAACGAACCGCGAGGTCTTCCGCCGCCGCGATCCCCGCATACGCGGCGCTGTTGAACGGCAGATGGATCATCACGGCTTCGAGCGCGAGGAATCGCCCCGCGCCCGGAGCTGCGACGAGGGTGATCGGCGTCGCGAACAGCGCCAGGACTTGCGCGGAAGTGACCTGCTTGATCGACTTCCCGGAGATCCCGAGCGGCTGGCGAGCGGTGAAGTCACCCGCGTACGCTTCGCCGTCCGTGATCTTGTATAGCTTCCCGTGGTCCCGCGCCATGTCGATCCCCTCTGGCCGTTTCTACGCGGCCGCTCCGCGCGAGGCCACTCGACCGCGCGCCGTTTTCTTTCCCGCGACCTTCGACGCCCGCCGCCCGGTTTTCTTTTTCCGGACGGTAGGTGTCCGACCGTTCGCCGCCTTCGCAGCGCCGCCCGGGGGCAACGCTTCGAGGTATCCCTGATCGACCATCAGCCGGAGGTTTCTGTACCCCGACGCGTCGACTTTGTCCCCCGACTTGATCGGCTTCCCGCCCGTCCTGTACGGACGGCGAACGATGTGAGTGTCCGGCACCTTTCCCTCCTTCGTCCCTGGCCCGAACCTTCGGGGCTGGAAGGGGAATGCTCGACCCGCTAGTCGACCGCGAGCGAGAAGAAATAACCGAGTTGCGCGCCCGTGACCTTGTCGTCCCAGTTCATCTCGACCTCGTAACGGACCGACTTGTGCAGAGGTCGATCGATGACCGAGACCGCCGCGACCATGTTCGCGCCCGGTCCGCCCGTCCCGCGCCATGCGAAGATGCGCCCCGCGCTCGCCATGAACTCGCCGCTACCCGCCGGACCGACATGGGCGAGGAGTGCGTTCTTGCCCAGCACGAAATCGTAGGTCGCCGCCGCACCGACCGCGTTCGTGGCCTTGACCGCGGACGCGACGATCAGCTTATCGACCTCGAGGAAGCGCGCCACGATGTCCTGAGAAATCGCTTGGTCGGAGACGTGCTTGATCCTATCCACGAAGAAAGGATGGTTCTTCAGCGCGGTCCAGACGTCGTAACCGACGAGGATCGCGTTCGGCACCTTCCCACCGTCGATGATGATCGCGCGACGCGCTCGGTCGACGTCCTTGACCGGGTCGCTGTTCGCGTAGTCGTCCCACCGCGGGAACGCCGTGCCGCCGACCTCGTCGGTCCCCCACACTCCGGTCGTGAAATACTTCGTGGTCCACTCGACTTCGTGCGTGAGCAGAATGTTCTCTGTCACCAGCCGCGTGCGCGCTTCCTCGATCAGGCGACGCGCCTGAGGGTCCGCGTTCGCCAAGGTCTGCGCCGGCACGTCCGTGTGCAACGCGAATTCCTTGACCGCGAATGAGTCGTCCGAGAGCGTGAACTCGAACCCGGCGCTTTCCTCGTTCGGCCCGCGCGGCTTCGCGTCTCCGCGTGCGAACGGGTTCCGGTCGAGAATGTGGTACTTGTCCGACTTGTGATCGGTCTCCGTGATCGGGAAAAAGTCGCCGGCTACCCGCCGGTTCGGCTCCTGAATGATCCCGATCGAGAAATCCGAAAGCGCTCGATCGATGTGAACCGACTGCGCGGTAGGCATCTCCGATTCTCCTTCTTCGGCCCGTTATTCCCTTGAACGTCCCTCGCCCGACGCCGACGCCTAAGCGTCAGTCCTCCCAGGGTGCCATCAGGTTGATGCACGCCGTGAACCGCTCACCGATGCCACCGGCCGCGGTTGCGGCCCACCCGATTTGATGGACGCCGGCGGTGGGAACGGAGGTGATCGCGCGACCGACGGCGTCCAGCTCCAGCTCGTCCCCGTAGGTGATCGCCGCGCCCGCCTCCATCTCGACGTAGCCGAACATGACCGCGTCGACCGGCTGGCCGATCACCGTTTGCGCGTCTTTCAGGACGCCCACGGGGCGATCGGTCGCCGCTGCGATCGCGACGACCTGGCCCTCTGTCGCGCCCGGCTTGACGGCTCGGAATTGCGACGCGGAGAGATCGGCCCCCGCTTGCGCGATCAGCTTGAACGCGCCGTCTACGTTGAACGGAGTCGTCATGTTCCTATCTCCTCGGTCAGATCAGCAAGGCCGGCACATGAGGCCGGCACCTCGACGCTGGTCGCCCGGCCTACTCGGCCGGCCGCGCCGTCCGCTCGGCCGTGTGCTTATCCCAAAGCATCGGGTCCGCGGTCCACACCGCCGTGAGGGCCTCCGGCACCGTCTTCGCCTGGCCCTTCGCGACGAGGTCCACCGCGCGCCGCTTCGCGATGTCGTAGGCGGCTCCGGACTCCGCCGGCGCTCCGCCGCCGCCGTTCGCCTTGAGCAGGGTGGCAAACTCCTTCGTCTCGGAGATCGACTTGAAGATGCGTTCCAGCTCGGTCGCGTCCTCCTTCGTCGTCGTCCCCTTCTCGACGCGGAACAGCAGGCCCGCGAGCGCGTCCTTCTCGACCGCGATCACCGGCGGCAGTCGCTTCGAGATCGCCTGCGTCTCGCGGTCCGCCCTCAGCTCGCCGACTTCCCTCTCGTTCGCTTCGAAGCGCTTCCGGAAGTCCTCCGGCATCGCCTCGAGCCGACGCTTCTCGGCGCGCTTCGGATCCAGGTCGTCGAGTTCCTTGCTGATCTTCGTGATCTGCTCCTTCGCCTCGACGATCTCCTTCGTCAGCGACTCGACGGATCCGGTCGCGACCTTCAACGCCTCCGCGTCCTTCGTCGCCGTGGCGTCCAGCTCGACGACCCGCTTCTGAATCGCTACGACGAAAGGTCGCTGCGCTTCGGGGATCGCGTCCAAGTCCAGCTCGTTCGCCTTCGACATCTTCTTAGCCTCCCACGCGCTGGCGAGCATTCCCGCGACTGCTGTCGCAAAGCACGCCGCTTGAGTCGGGTTGTCTGTAGCTCGGGCCTTTGCGATCCGCGTGTTCTCGACTTTGACGTCGGCGCCGAGCCCTTCCGCCGCCGTCAAAAACTGATCGAGACTCGTGACGACGAGATCCTTCTTTTCCGTTCCCGCGCGATCCGACGAAAGGATCGAGTCGACCGATTGCATGAAAATGATGTGGGCGTCCCACAGCTCATCCGACAGGACCTGCTCCGTGCGGATCTCGTCGAAGGTCATCGGCTCCGGGGATTGCTTCCGCACTCGCCGCTTGAACAGAATGATGTCGCTGTGGGGGTTCGCGCCGTCGTCGACGCGGTCGACTCGCTTGATCACGAGGTTGACCAGCTTGGTCGTCACGCCGGGACTCCCGTCGCTTGACCTTCGATCGAGAACATGAGCCTCGAGCCGTCGATCGCTTTCGCGAACTCGGCCGCCGAGACCTCGACCGTCACGAGCCACCCGTCCGGGAGCGTCCCCTCCGGAATGCCTAACGCCTTTTTCATCTCAGGATGGAAGACCACGGACTCGACGACGTCCCCGTCAGGCTGGCCTTCGTGCATGTCGCCGCTCGCGCGAAAGTCACGCATGAAAGTACGCGCGCTTTTTTGGAGATCGTCGATGTGGATCACGTGATCTTGCAGGTCGACCACCGTGAGCCCGTCCGCGTCCGCCGCGACATAGGCCCACCCGGTCAGGTAGTGGCGCTCGTCGGCCGCGCTTTTCCGGATCACGTCGAACTGGAGCCGGCCTTCCATCACGGCACAGGGTAGATCCGGAGAAACAGCCGTGTCAAGGTTCCAGGGCGCCCGCGGGGGCGCGCTGACTCATGCTCAGGCGGCCAGCTCTCCCTCGTCTCCGAACGGTAGAAGTGTCACGTAGCACTCGCATCGCGGATGCGGGTCGCCCGGTTTCGCGAATCCGCCCGGGTAGAACAGCTCGCCGAGGGGGACGACCACGCCGTCGAGCGGGGCGCAAATCTCGCACGGCTCGATGGTGAGCCACTGCTGTCGCGCCTCCGGGCCGAGCGTTCCCAGGGCGGCCATCTGCGCCCACCCCTCCTGCTCCCCCACGGAGAACGTCCGGACAAGCTCCGTCCGCGCGATCCGCTCTGCGCGTTGCTTTTCCTTCTTTCGCGCGCGTCGATCCATGAGGATCAGAACGGCGCTCTCATCGACCCCTTCGCGACGCAGCCGGGTCCCGAAGTTGAGGACCGCGCGCGAGTCCTGCGACGTCAAGCCGAAGACTCGCGACTCCTCGATCAACGCCGCCGTCTGCGCGATGTTGAGCCCGCGCCGCCCCGCTTCCTGAATGAACCCCTTGACCACCGCGCGTTTGGTTGATCCAACCTCGACGATCAGTCGGCCGACTTCGTTCTTGATATAGCGCTGGACCGCGTCCGTCGTGGGATCGAACGTCAACGCCGACCCGGGTAGACCGAGGTCGCGACCAACCAGGCGGACCGTCGCCGTCCCCGTCGCGCGAAAGATGTCGGACAGGGTCGTTGACATCCGTGGCCGGTAGAAGGACTCGAGGAGCTGTTCGAATGGGACCGCCAGGTCGGCCGCGAGTAGGTTCCCTTCCGCGATCGAATTCCTGAGTAACGTCGAATCGATCTGTCCGCCCGTCGCCCTCACCAGCTCACGCCAGAGCTTCTCGAGTTCCGGCGTGAATTCCGCCGCGATGGAATTCCGCCGGCGCAAGAACGTCTCCGACTTGACCTTCGCGATTCGGATCTTCCGCGTCCGCTTCCATGTCATGCGTCGACAGGAGACCCTCACCCGGGCCGCCCGCAATAGTGGCAGCTCGGTCGACACGTGGCCGCCCCGCAGCCCCGGCAGATTCGACCCGGGCGAGGTCGCGCGGGAGCGGGCGGCGGGGGCGGCGGGGGCGGCGGGATCGAGCTGTAACCCACCGGCTACAGCTCCTCGGCCTTGGGGTCGTCGATCCCTTTCGTCGGGAGGTCCGCGTCCGTCAACACCTGTTCAAGGATCGGAATCGTGTCGACTGGGAAGCCGGTATCGCTGAGCGTCTTGAGCATGTCCGCGACTTCCTTCGCCTTCGGCGCCCGCTTGACCTTCGCCGCCTCATACTTCGGGGACAGCTCCACAGGGAATCCGTTTAGCTGAACTAGCCGCGGAAACGTGAAGCTCTCGAAGACCGACGCCGTTCGCACCGCGAGCGCATTCAGCGCCATGAGCAGCAGATCGGAGTGATCCTCTGACACGGCTCGCGCGCCCGTCCTCGACTGCCCCAACATCAGGAACGCCGTCAGCATCGAGGTCGCGATCCGCAGTTCGTAACGGGTGATGATCGCGTTCGTGTCGAAGTTTTTCGTTCCCTCGTTCTTCAATAGCTCGAGGTTCCAATGTGGATTGCCGTTTGCGTCGGTGCCGGCCGGCTTGACAAAAGAGGCTTCGTCGCCCGCGTGCAATCCCGCGACGAGGGCCTCGAACGCCTTGCGCTGATCTTTCTTCGCGCCCGTCGCGTTCGCCGCCATGACGTCCGCCGGCGCCGTCCCGACCGGGATGCCGTTCAAATCGCGATAGACGCCGATCGCTTCGACTTCCATGAAGCGCTTCAGGTATCGCCAGTTGATCCACGCTTGGCGGAGCAGAGATTTCCCCTCGGGGTTGTTCTTGACGATCGACGTTCGGAACAGGCTCGCGCGCTCGATCGGGATTCGGACCTCGCCATATTCCTGCGTGTTTTGCCACATGGCTTGAATGCCACCCGCGGGATCGATCTCCCATCGGGACAGGGTGTCCTGTCCGCGAAGTGGCATCTTTCGCCAACCGATCAGACCATCCGAAAACTTCGATCGTGGGAGTCGGATCTCGTTCCCCGCATCGTCGACGATCGCACCTGGCTTCATTCCGCGGCGCAGCTTGAAGACGATCTCGTGCCAGGCCCAGCCATAGTCCAGCATGGTCCGCGATTCCTCGAGCACCTGATCCTTCGACTGGGACATGTCGTCTAGCGCGCCTTCGACGAATTCCGCGATTCGCGCAGCGAGTTGAGAATCGTCCCGCGGGACCACGGTATAGGAGACTTGCTCCAGCAGTAGCTTGTAAATCCTGAGGCCCGCGCCGGCGATCGCGCTGTTCTCCGCCATCTCTTGAAACTTGCGGACGCCGGCGATCCCGATGAGTTCGTTCGCCGAGTCTTCGGTGATCTTCCCACTCGTGCGCCCGGACAGACCAGAGACGCCAATCTCGAAGAGCGTTCCCTCCTCCTTCGAAACCTCCGGGATGTCGATCCGACTGGTCACGTTTCGCGGCGGCATCGATCCCTCACAGTCGGCGCGGAGTGACGATCGCAGTAATTCCGCCGACGTCGCGATCCCGCTCCGGCTGAAGCAACGATAGCACGAAGGCGTCCGAGCGATCTGGAGACCTTCCGATGAGCGCAATGATCTGCTCTTTCGGAATCAGGAGCACGGAATCGACGCGGTCCTTGATCCACTCTCGCCCCTTCAAAGTCTGGGCAACACGGGATTTCATGATGACCTCGACGGCGAAGCATTCCTCTCGGAGGTCGGGGTCGGGAGGGACATCGCACAGCCCGAGGTTGACTGCCATCGACGCCCGGACGTACATCGCCGTCCGGAGGTTCTCCGACCACGGCTCGCCCGGTACGGGCTGCGGCGGACTCGCGGAAAACGAGACGCCGACCGCGTCATGCTCGAGGACACGAAACAGGTGATCGAGCGTCGAGGCTCCCACGCCGCCCTCGTCGACGTTGACTGGAGACGCCGGGAACGCCGCCGCGGTCCCCCTCGCCGTCGACGGGCCGTCACCCTTCGGAATCATGACCAGCTCGCCGATTCGCGCTCGGCGCGCCCGGACCCGTTGGACTGCCGCTTCGCTTTCCTTTTCCGCCTCCGCGTGCGCCCGTAGCAGTTCCTCCGCGCCTGGCCCCCACCGTGGCGCGAGCATCGTATCGTCAGCGCCCTCGCGCGCCGGATCGCATCCGACGATATCCGGCGGCTCCGCTGGATCCGTCGACGCTTTCCATCGCTCGACCGCCGCTTCCCACGCGGACCGCTGAAACAGCGAGACGTCGGACGCTGTCGGGAATTGCCCAAGGACTTGCGCCTCGAAAGTTCCGTTCGGCCGAAAGACGCGAAGCCTCCCCTTCGGGCTCCCTCGCTTTTTGTCCTTCCGCGCTCCGGGTGTCGGGTCTGGCGCGCCGTCCTTCCAGGGCGGAAGTGCATAGACGAAGTCGTTCCTACCGGGGTCTGGCTTCGTCTTCGGATACGGTCCACGGTTCCGGCACTGGAGCCGGACACGTTCGTCGACGCCAGAGAACGAGACGGCGCCACCGCCGACTACGATCGCACGTGATCGCACGTTCGGATGCGCGAATGCGTCCAGGTGAACGACACGCCAGCCGCCGTCCTTGACGCGCGCATAGGCCGGGCCTCTCGACTCGGTGGGATTGAAGATCGAAAAAATGATGTTCCCATGTCCCGAGCACATCCCCTCAACCGCGAGCCAGATCGGCTCGACGACCCCCTGGCCTTCCTCCACGATCGCGACCATGTTCGCGTGATGCCGCCCGCTCGCGGTGTGTGCGACCGCCTGGCCTCGTTTCTTCGGAGGCGACAGGACTTCCATGTTCCACTCCGGGCGGACCTGCCAATAGACGGACCGTTCCGAGCGATACCCCGGCATGACGAAGCCACGTTTCTCCGCCCTCGCGGCGTGCGTCAGGATCTTCGCGTAAATCGTGTGCCTGACCGCGTCGTGCGACGGACCCGGGAGCAGGATCCGCGCGCCCTGTTCCTCGAGCCCCGCCTCCGGGTCCGGCAGCGCTGCGACCGCGTCGAACCTATAGACCGCATAGAGCGCGCCGAACCAGGTCTTTCCGACGTTGTTCGCCGACGGAACGAGAACGCGGGTTGACGACTCCACGACCTCGAGAACCCTTTCCTGCTGTGGCGTGAGCGTCCAACCTAGAATGTCGGTCGTGTATTTCCACGGATCTCCCGCGAACGCTCGCCGCTGCGCCGCATCACGGAACGCTCCAGCTGGAGCCCGCGACGTCTCGCCGAAGATGTCCAGGGCGAGACTTCCCGCGATCGCCATTTTCTCGGGCGGCTGCTTTTGAATCTCGACGAACAGCTCGTCCCGCGACATGCGGCCCTTCATTCAGATAGCGAGACACCGCGCGCGCTGCGCGCTGCGCGCCGCTCCTCCTTCCGGATCGCTGCCGCAAAGGTAAGGCCGTACTTACATGCGAGTCTACGCGCCTCCCCCTCAGGGATACCTTGACCGCGCTCAAGCCCGTACATCGCCAGCATCAGCGCCACCGACCCAAGGAACTCCAGCGTCAACGGCTTCATTCTGGGAGCTGATCCGGATCCGTCGAGAGGACCGCCGCGAGTCGCCGCTTCAGCTCCTCGATTCGGAGGTTCTTCGTCTTCGGCGCATGAAGGCCGAGGACCGCCTCGCGACCCTTCAAGCAATCGCGAACGACGTCGAGAAACCGCGAATCGCCCGGGAGCGGCTCCTCGCGATTCGTGGTCTTCTCCTTCGAGGGCTTACCTGCCGCATCCTTTACGACCTCCCTCGTCGAAACCTTCCGAACGCCCTTCGAAACTTCCCACGCCCGCCAGGCTTCGTCCGCGAGTTGATCGTATCCGCGGAGGTTCCGCTCCTGTTCGAAGTCGAAATCGAGGATCCGCTGTTCTTTCCACTCTTCCCGGATTGCAAGGATGTCACGGCACACCGTCTGCTGACTGACATGTCGCAGGCCATCGAAGTCGAGCCGTCGAATCCGGTGGACGATCTCGCGCTGGCTGGCACCCTTGAGATAGAACTGCTCGACGAGCGTCCGCCGCTTCTCGATTTCGAATTCGTGCGCCGCTGTCATGCCGGGCGCGCGTGAGCGTTTCTTAGCTGGCCGTTTCTTTTTGGCCGCCATCACGGGACCGTCGTCTCTCGGCGTCGCATCTCTCTCTCCTTCCGCCGGGGCGGCCCTCCCGGCGCGGTCTACCGTCAGCTTTCTGTGATCTACAGCCCCACGACCGCGCGCAGCGTGAACCGTCCCTCGAACCACGGGAATCCGTTCGGCGTCGCGAGAGGATTGATCACTCGACGGATCTCATATCTCCAGGAAATCGCCTTGTCTGTCACGGACGCTGGTGGCGTGGATTGCGCTTCGGTGATCGTGAACCGCGTGCGCCCCTGCAAGGGAGTCACGTGGGAGCCAGGCGAGCCGGGACCGTTCCCGATCGAGAACAGCGCCACCGCCGACGTGAGCTTTTCTTTCACCGTCAGCACGACGTCGTCGAGCGTGATGTCGATGTCGACGCCGTCTTTGTCGGTCAGATGCGCCTCGAAGATGAGCTGGCTTTTCCACGGGACGATGATGTCGACTTTGACCGGGAGGATTTGGAGATCAGCCGCCATCAGGCACCACCATAACTGTTCCTCCGATCGTGAGGATCGCCGCCAGCGATCCACCGGTCGAGGTCACGTGTGACAGGTTACCGCCAACCGCTGGGATTGCCAACAGCTCACCGTCGATCGATTCGACGAATGTCAGCGCGGTGGCGACTGCCGCCGTCCCGAAAATCTCCAGCGACGGAATCGCCACCGGTGAAATCGTTACGACGCCCAGGGTCAGCGTCGCAGCGCCGAACGCTTCCGCGGTGACGATCGAAGCTGGAAGGATCCCGAGATTGAGTTGAGCTGTTCCGAACGCCTCCGCCGACCCGACAGGCGAGGGAGTGATCGTCACCCCCCCGGGGACGAGCACGGCCGTGCCAAACGCCTCCGCGGACCCTGTCGCCCCGGGGAAGATCGTCAGATTGAGCGCCGCCGTTCCCACCGCTTCGAGCGACGCGATCGCCGACGGGGACAACGTCAGGTTGAGCTGAGCGGTGCCGAACGCCTCGAGCGATGCGATCGCGCTCGGAGTGATCGTAAAGCCGAGGGTCAGCGTCGGAGCCCCGAACACTTCGCCCGACGCGATCGCTCCCGGTGTGACCGTCACGGGCCCCGCCAGGACGACCGCCGTCCCGAACGCCTCCGCCGTGTCCGTCGCGCCCGGGAAGATCGTCAGATTGAGCTGAGCGGTCCCGAACGCTTCCGCGCTCGCGATCGCGCCCGGGGCGACCTGTAGGTTTAGCTTCGGAGTCCCAAGCAATTCGCCCGTCGGGATCGCCGACGGGCTCACCGTGGCATTCCCAACGACGACCGTCGCCCCGAACGTTTCCAGGGATCCAACCGCACCCGGCTCGATTTGGAGGTTGATCTTCGCCGCGCCGAATACCTCCGCGGACCCTACCCCGGCCGGGAGAAGTTCCAGGTTGAGCTGAGTCGTTCCGAACGCTTCCGCGGATCCGATGGCCCCTGGTGAGACGTCAACGTTTCCTGTGAGAAGCGTCGTCGATCCGAACGCCTCCGCTCCCGCGATGGCAGACGGGTCGACCTGTAGGTTGACCTTCGCGGACCCGTGGGACTCCGCCGTCGCGATCGCCGTCGGTTCGATTTCGAGGTTGAGCTTCGTCGTCCCGAACGCCTCGAGCGTCGCGATCGCGGTGGGAGAGATCGTCTGCGCACTCGAAGCCAACAGCTCAAGAATGCACAGGGATCGGTTACGGTCGGTCGCCAGGTCCACCGTGCATTCTTGAG
>Ga0209976_10002073_pt1 | contig 11539 bp, 7 predicted proteins | sample SumtaG_FD_182806 | JGI IMG/M metagenome (GOLD analysis project Ga0209976, IMG submission 182806) | Deep subsurface microbial communities from Indian Ocean to uncover new lineages of life (NeLLi) - Sumatra_00157 metaG (SPAdes) (version 2) | ecosystem: Environmental > Aquatic > Marine > Oceanic >... | reverse complement strand
TGGGGGGCATAGTTTGGGAGAATTTGCTGCATTAGCTACAGCTGGAGTAATAAGTTTTGAGGAAGGTCTAAAGTTAGTGATCACACGGGGAAAAGCAATGAAAGAATTACCCTCGGGAGTTCAATGCTCTATGGCAGCTATTTTTACATCTTCAGAAATAGTAGAGAATACTTTACGTGAAATCTCTAGTGAAGATGTCTCAATATCAAATTATAATTCTCTCTCTCAAATTGTTATATCAGGTGAAGTCTCAGCAATCGAAAATGCTGTTAAAATTTTTTCAGATAAAGGCATACGCGCACTGAAGTTAAACGTTTCGAATGCTTTCCACTCGAAATTTGTTGCTCATGCTGAAGAAAAGTTGAAAACATTTCTTAAATCAGTCACGTTCAAATCCCCTAAAATACCCGTATTTAGTAATGTTACAGGTAGTATTTACTCTGAAAATCCGGATGAAATAAAATCCATCCTTCTTAAACAAATTACATCACCGGTAAGGTGGGTTGAAGAGATTCGTAATATATATCGTCATGGAGGACGGAAATTTTTAGAAATTGGACCAAAAAAAGCCCTATTCTTTTTTACTAAGGATATATTGAAACAAAATAAAGAAATTGAAGTAAATTTTATTCTGTCTCCTAAATCCCCTGAGGGGGAACAAATCTCAAAAATAATTGAGAAATTTAAACCTTTAACACCCGAAAAAATTGTTACTTTAATTAAACCCTCTTCATCATCTCTTAATTTACAGAAATCAAGTGAAACGATAAAAACCTCTAAACTTCCTGTAGGAGATGAAATTTTAAGTTCACATGATGAATTAAACAATATTAAACAACTTCCATTTTTTAACCAATTCTTGGAGGAGCAAAAAGAATTATTATCTACAGTTTTAATTAATGGATTTCATAATTTTATTAAAAAATATCAACCTTTTCTTGAGAAACAATATGCTGATCATGGAAAAAAGTTCAGTACTGATTCCGTAGTAATTACTGGAGTAGGAGTCGGACTCCCTGGTAAGAACAGAAAAGTTTTCGACAATAAGAATATTGATGACATTCTACAAGGAATGAATCTCATCGAGACGATAAGTGATAAATATCAAGACCAGTTGCTTAACAAAAATATAACACGATTAGAAAAGTCACCAAATGGAAATGCTAAATTTATGCCAGTGGATGATATATCTAAAGTAATTCATTTAGCAGGACAACTAGGCGATTTTAATCCAATTGACGATTATCAACTCGATCCTAAACTGCTTAACGCATTAGATATCACCTTTCAACTAGCAATTTGCGCTGGCTTTGAAGCATTAAAAGATGCGGGAATTCCATTAATTCGAAGTAATATTAAAACGTCTACTGGTAAAATATTGTCTGGTGATTGGGTATTGCCGGAAGAATTACAAAATAATACAGGTGTAATTTTTGCCTCTGCTTTTCCGGGATTTGATAACTTAGCTGAAGAAATATCTAAACCGCAAGATAAGGATTTTGATAGATCATTTTTGTTTCGGGTATTATCTATGGGACATTCTCAATTTGCTCAATTAATAAAAGCTAAGGGACCAAATACTGCTATTAATGCAGCTTGTGCTTCTACCCCACAAGCAATTGGTATAGCAGAAGATTGGATTCGAGTTGAAAGATGTAAGCGCGTTATTGTTATTACAGCTGATAATGTAACAAGCAATAATCTTTTTCAATGGATTGGGGCAGGTTTTCTAGCGAGTGGGGCAGCTACAACAAAATCAAAATGGGAAGAAGCGGTACTTCCTTTTGGAGAAGGGAGAAATGGGATAATATTAGGTGCTGGTGCAAGTGCATTCGTTATTGAACAAGAATCTGAAGCCATAGCTCGAGGAGTTAAACCGATAGTTGAAATTCTTGGCTCAAGTTTTGCAAATAGTGCTTATCATGGAACTAGATTAGATAGTGTTCATATAAATCAGAAGTTAAATGAATTTATTCTACAAATGGAAAAAAAGCATGGCATTACTAAAGATGAATTAGTTAATGAAGGAATGTTTGTAAGTCATGAGACCTATTCTCCTGCGCGAGGTGGTAGCGCTGAATCAGAATTAATTGCTTTAGAAAAGGTTTTTGGAGAAAAAGCCCATGACATGATGATAATTAATACCAAAGGATATACTGGTCATGCGATGGGTGCAGGGATCGAAGAAGCCGTCGCAATAAAATCAATGGAGAAGGGTAATATTCCTCCTGTGGCAAATTTAACAAGAATTGATCCAAATTTTACAAAATTTAACTTCTCCAAAGGTTCCAAAGAAAGGAAAAAATACGCGTTACGTTTCGCCGCTGGATTTGGTTCCCAAATAGCCATTGTATTATTTCGGTTAAAATCATTTGATAATCGTTTTGCTGATTCTCAATATGAGAAATGGCTCCAAAGCATAGGTGGAAATGAGAACAAGTTATTTATGGATAACCGAGTTTTAAAAATGAATGTGGAGCGTATTTCCAACATCTCTCCTTCTAAAATCGCCTTAAAACCGACAGAAATCCCCCAAAAATCAAGTACATTTGGAATGAGTGCTATAATAAATGAAATTAAGCTAATTATTTCCTCAATTACAGGTTATGATCAAGCAGATATTGAAGAAAATTATGATTTAGAAGAAGATTTAGGAATTGATACAGTAAAGCAAGCAGAAATATTCGGAGAAATTAGAGAAAAATGGAAAATCGAAGAAGATGATTCATTCAATTTAGCTGATTATCGAACTATAAACGATATTGTACTTATGCTAAATGAGTTTTTAGGATCTGAAACTTCCTCTCGAGAAGAAATTCATATTTTAGATGAAGGAGTCCTTGAAGATATATTAATTAAAATCATTTCAGAGAAAACTGGATATGACATTGAAGATATCGATGTTGAATTTGATTTAGAAGAAGATTTAGGAATTGATACTATAAAGCAAGCTGAAATCTTTGGAGAATTGCGGGAATACTTAAAGATCCCTGAGAATACAGAAATTAACCTAGTAGAACTAAGAAGTATAAATGATATTACTCATAAGATTTTAGATTATCTTAAAAACATGAATTACAAGCCTGATATTAACATTTCACTGAAAATTGAGAACACGGAAATTAATGACTCTAGTGATGTTAACGAAATAAATAACATAGTAAAGAAAGTAATTGCTAACATCACTGGTTATGATATCATTGATATTGAGGATTCCTACGACTTGGAAGAAGACTTAGGCATTGATACGGTAAAGCAAGCAGAAATTTTCGGAGAATTGCGTACATACTACAACATAGAAGAATCTATAGAAATAAACTTAAGCGAGATAAGCACTCCTTTTGAAATTACTGAATTTATAAAGCATTACGTTAATAAACCAACAAAACTAAACGAAGAAAAATTAGAGCTTCTTCAAGATGTTGTTGAACCCTTGGAGAAATCGGAAAAGGAAGAGGAGGAAGTGATCTATGTTTCTCAAGTTGTTCCTTCTCGAATTTTTAACTTATCTCAATCGGGAAAGATTCCAAATTTTAAAAAGTTAGACATTTTATTAATCAATATCAATTCAGGATTATCAAATTTTAATGGTTTACAAGAAGATCTCCATAAATTAGGATTTGAAACTCAAATTTTTGAACTATTAGGTGAAAAAAATTTTGTAAAAAGTTTACAGAATAAGGAGACTGAAATTCATTTGGATAAAAATTTCAAAACTATAATCTTAATTGTTCCAGATTGTTCTCAGTATTCACATGATGACAGCTTGAATTTCTTTGACAGTTTATTTATCATATTCCAATCAATAAATATATCCTTAATAGAAAAAATCGTTGTAATTTCGCCAGAAACTTATTTTGGTTGGGAAAAGGGAGCTAATTCTCTCTCATCTAGTATTTGTGCATTTATCAAAACTATAAACAGAGAGTTTCAGGTTCCAATCAAACTCATTTATTCAATAAATAAGGAACAGATTATTCATGAAATTTTAGCATGGGATAATGTTGAGGAAGTGACATATAAAGATAATAATCGATTTACTTTACTAAGAAAAAGATTAGAAGAATTTCCAGAATTAAAAGATTATTTAATTACAAAAGATGATATTTTATTAGCAACTGGGGGAGCACAAGGTATTACTTACGCTTGTATTGATGAGTTAACAAACAAAGTTAAACCGCAACTGATATTATTAGGACTAGCTCCTTTTGATGATTCATTACATGAATACTTAAACTATACATCTGAAATGTTAGAGGAAGTTAAGCAAGATTTAACTTCAACATTGAAATCCAAGAACGAAAGAGTAACGCCTGTTATGATCAAAAGAGAATGGAAGAAATTCCTAGATAAGTTAGATACTCTTCGAAATATAAAAAACTTGAGGAAGAAGGGTCTTTCTGTCCAATATTATGCAGTTGATGTTACTAATGATGAACAAATGTCAAACGCGTTCCAACAAATACAAGAAAAGAATGAAAATCCAATAACGATCATAGTTCACGGAGCAGGGATTGAAGAATCAAAGAGCTTTCTAAAGAAAAATTTAAAAATGGCTCATAAGGTTGTTGATGTGAAAGTAGCAGGCTTCCTTAACGTTCTTAAGAACCTACAAATTCAAAATATTAAATATTTTGTTGCGTTTTCATCAATAGCTGGGCGTTATGGTAATCAAGGGCAAATAGATTATGCGTTTGCTAATGCATATTTATCGCGATTGGCTTGGAATTTTACTCAGCGCAATATACCCTTCTTAACAATTGATTGGACCGCTTGGGCAGATATTGGAATGGCTACTCAAGGTTCAACATTACAAATCCTTTCTCAAGCGGGTGTAGTTCCTGTTCCATCTGAAATTGGAGTTAAATTATTTTCTAAATTAGTTTTGAATAATTTTAGAGGAGAATATCTTGTTGCTGGAAAATTAGGGATTTTCGAAGAAAAACTAGATATATTTGACATAATTGATAAATCAGAATATCCGATGTTAAGCAGAATAAGTTATACTTCAGATTTTATTATTGGTTCAAATATTCTAAATACTAAATTCGACAACTATTTACTGGATCATCAAATTCAACAGAAACCAGTGTTTCCTGGTGTAATGGTTCTAGAATCTTTCGCAGAATTCTATAGTCGAGTGTTTGATAAACCTCTAACTTCCATCTCAAATGTTAGTTTTCACACTCCTTTAAAAATTCCGATAGACAAATCGGTCGAAGTAGAACTAAAATTTGATAAATCAAACGATTCAATAACTCTTTATTCAAGGACTTACCCTCAAATTTTGAAAGGGAAACCTCTAATTAAAGAACACTTCAATGCTCAGTTCGATAAGTCTTTAAAACAGATGGAGTGGAAAAAAGATCCAATTTTTGAATCAATTCTCCCTCTTCTTGATAGAAATGATATTTATGAGATTTTTTTTCATGGAAATAAATTCCAAGTTTTAAAGAAAATTATACAATTAGAGAATAGACAAATAATATCAAAAGTTGATATTCCCACAGTTTCACTTACCTCTAATAGTGAGAGAGATAACTTTCAACTAGATCCTCTAGCAATTGAAAGTGTATTTCAAACAGCAGCTCTTTTTGATGTCATTGTTAACAATCAATTTTCTCTTCCTTCTAAAATTTCAAATCTTGAAATTCTTTCAAAGCAAAAACCAAGCTATATTATCGCTAAATTTTTGAAGAAAGATGAGAAACGTTCCTATTATAATGCTGTAATTTTAGATGAAAATCAAGATATAATTGCTAAAATTAAAAATTTGGAAATTATACATGCTCCTATTTCAGTTGACCTTTCGAAGCAGCTTTCTGATTATTTAATTACTCTTAAAGAATATCATCTCATTAGGAATGGTAACCTGATGAAAAATCTTCAAATCTTACCCATTGATAAATTAAAACAAAATTATCAAGCAAATCCAGAATTTATAGAAAATTTTCTAACTGAAAATGAGATCGAAGCATCTAAACGATTTAAAAATGAAAAACGAAAGCTTGAATACTTTTCTGGAATCATAGCATCAAAAGATTGTTATTTGAAGCAATCACCAGATGTTATCTCATATCAAGATATTGAAGTTCAGAAGGATGAAAAAGGGAAGCCTTTCTTCTATTCATATAAAGAAAAACAAAAAATTCCGAAACATCTTTCTATTAGTCATTCGAATGAATTCTCTGTCGCTATGATAAGTAAAAATCCTGTTGGAATCGACTTAGAACTTATAGAATCACGATCTCCATCTTTTTACAAAGAAGTATTTACTGAATCGGAAAGAAATCATATATCAGAAAACGACAAATTGGGAACAATATACTGGACTGCTAAAGAAGCTTTTTCTAAAGCGATCGGGGAAGGATTTCATGTTAATTTTCGAGATGTTGAATTGAAGTATGATGAAAAACAAAGGGAATTTTCAATGAAACTTAATAATGACCAACCAGATATCAATAAAAAATACAAGAAAATAATATTAAAATCTGAAATTACTGAGAAATACGTGTTAACTTATTGTGAAATTTAAAATATTGATTGTTTGAAATAATACGGTGGTATAATTGGAAAAAATTGTTATAAATATTAAGGTACGGACAGAAGTATTACACAGCATCCTTTATCTACCTGAAACTAGAGATTCCCAAACGAATAGCAGTATATCATTTCCACTCGTTATTCGTGTTAATGGAATGCCTGGTAAATCACCAGAAGAAGATGAACAGAGATTCGCGCACTATTTTACTGATAAAAATATTGCTTATTTCACTTTTGATCATCAAGGGGTTAGAGAGAGTTCGGGTATTTTTACTTATTATGATGCTCAAGGGAATATTGAAAGAGTTATAGATCAATTAGTACATTATCCAAAAATAAATCCTTTAAAAATTGGTCTATTTGGAGAAAGTTTTGGAGGAGCTATGGCATTTTGTCATGCTCTACGGGATAATAGAATTCGTTGTCTTGCTATATGCTCTCCAGTCTTCAATACTAAAATAATTCCTGAAAATCCCTTATTTAAGTTTTTCATCAAAGCTTTGACCAAGAATAACAAAATGCGATTTCCTGATGTTGATTTTAAAAAGGCGTATGCAGAACAAACAAAGCAATATAATCCTTACGGATTAGCAGGAAAATTAATTAAACCATTTTATTTAATCGCAGGTAATAAAGATGTTTTATTCCCTGAAAAAGGATTTCACCAGCTTTTTAACAAAGTAAAATCTGAAGATAAAAAAATAGATATAATAGATGGGGCAAATCATAATTTTACGAATAAAGACCATTTTAATATGATGTGTGAATATCTTGTTGATTTCTTTGAGACTAAGCTATTATCAATAAATGTTAATATTTAAGGAGATTGTAATTATGCAAAAAAGAGTAAAATTTAGAGGGAGAAATTATATCATCACTCCGTTAGATGATGGAAAATTAAAAGTTGATGAACACATTTATTCGCCTAGTGTAGTACAAGAAACTGAAAAGTTATATCGAGTATATTTTGAAGATTGTCAGTTTAATTTAGAATTGATAGATGGGAAATTATTTCTTGAGGGTGAAGAAATCGATATTGAAATAAAACCGTATTTAAAATCAGTAGATTCTAGAAATGGAATCCAGCAAGTTAAAGATGCCATTGTTAAAGCACCAATTCCGGGGAAAATAATACAAATCTTAGTTAATGAAAAGGAGTTCATTGAAAAAGATCAGTTGTTACTTATTTTAGAATCGATGAAAATGAAAAATCGGATACTATCTCCTTTAAAAGGAAGAGTGACCCAGATCTATGTGGAAGTTGAGGATAATGTGGGACAGAATCAAAAGTTAATCAAAATAGAGGCTCAAAATTAGTTTATGCATAAATATTTTTAAAATAAACAGTTATAAATGAAATTCCAATCTTTTCTAACGTATTTGCTCAATTTTTGCAGTATCTCGCCATTTATTAGATTGATTTGAGAAATTTTGTATTGGTTGAATTGTAAAATTAAGTTCTTTATACAATTGAAACACTGCAGCTAATTTTTTTCTCTCAAAATCTTGTAGATCATTTATAATATTAGTTCGAGATAAGAAGTCGGTGGATAAATCACCTTTTTTGAAATCCTTTGTTTCAACAATTACTCTATGAAGATCTAAATTCGTTTTAATTCCTGAAATAGCTAATTCTTTTAAAGCGTGTTTAGAAAGTGTTATAGCTTTTTTTCTGTTTCGTCCCCAAACTATTAATTTTCCTATTAGTGAATCAAAATTGTGGGGAACTACATAATTTGGATAAATATGACTATCAAATCGTACTTTTGGTCCACCTGGAATGATTAGATGAGTAATTCTCCCATTTTGAGGTAAGAAGTAATTATTTGGATCTTCTGCATTTATTCGATATTCGATTGCGTGTCCATTTAATGATATGTCTTCTTGAGTAAAGCCTAAGGATTTGTTCATAGCGACATTTAATTGCCCTTCTACCAAATCAATGGATGTTACCATCTCTGTAACGACATGTTCCACCTGGATCCTTGGATTAACTTCATTAAAATAAATTTTGTCATCTTTCCAAAGAAATTCTGCTGTTCCTACATTTGAATAATGCAATTCACGGGCTAATTCACATGTTTCTTTTCCTAATTCATCGATTAATTCTCTTGGTAAGAATGATGGGGCTTCCTCAATAAGTTTTTGGTGAGATCTTTGAATTGTACACTCCCGATCTCCTAAATGAACCACATTTCCAAAATTATCGCCAATAAATTGAATTTCGATATGACGAGGTCCATCGAGTGACTTTTCAATTAATACCTCCTCTCGTCCAAAATACTTTAGAGCTATTGATTGGCATCCCTCTAAAGCATTCCTCAATCCTTCCTCAGAAGTAACAATTTCCATCCCTCGACCCCCTCCTCCAAAGGCGGCCTTTATTATTATAGGATATCCAATCCTGTCTGCTACTAATTTAGCTTCCTCAAAAGAATTAATAAATCCATCTGAGCCAGGTAAAACCGGTAGACCCACTTTTCTAGCAAGTCTCTTAGCTTGAACTTTATTACCTAAAAATTCAATAATCTCCGGACTTGGACCAATAAAGATTTTACCCATTTTTATTACTTCTCTGGCAAACTCGGCATTTTCACTTAAAAATCCGTATCCTGGATGGACAGCATCAGCTTTAGAACGCTCAATTATTTCAAGTAGCTTTGGAATGTTAAGATAAGTACACTCAACAGATTCTTCTCCCAAGCCGTATGCTTCATCCGACATTTTTACGTGTAAGGAATCCTTATCTTCATCACAAAATACAGCAATAGATCGCAAGTTCTTTAACCGACATGCGCGAATCACCCGAACCGCAATTTCTCCTCGATTAGCAATTAATACAGACTGCATCATGAAATCAACTTTTTTATCATTGTTTTTAAATAGACAATCAATTATATAATGAATTAAATATTTTATCAAAGGTTAATATTTAAAATTTTTACTTGAAAACACACTATTAAAAGTATTATTTTCTCAAAGCTGTTATTAAAAAATCGTTTCTTTTTTATTAAAAGCAAAATTTAAGGTTTTTCCTTTAAAATTTTGGGGAGTATCGTTATACATCATTACTGAATGTACCTTCATTCATTTTAAATAAAAAATTTTGGCTATAATATTATCTCCAAATTTGTAGAAAGAATGTAAATTATTAATAAACTGAAGGAATTTGAGAAATCCTCAACATCTTTCTTGCTTGAGAAGGTGAGGCAATTTCACGATTTAATTCTTTAATTATACGAGCAATTTTCATAATATTTGTAATAATATTCTGGAAGTTCTACCTACTTACTACTGATAAATTAAATACAATTAAAGAAGACTTGAAAGAATTAGGGATCTAATTTCTCATTTTTTCTTTTTATTTTTTTTTTAGTCTGAGATAAAAATATCTATTTAGTTATTAATAAACGCTCTTGATAACTCGAGAATTGGTTAGATAAAATTCGATGTTTACAATCATCCCATTTCTTACGAAAAAAATAAAAATATTCTGAAATCTCTAAGAGATCTCCAAAAATAACAATATAATTTTTAATTATAGAAATTTGGATATAAATTGGTAACAGTTCAAATATTCGAATATCGTATTTTAAAGGAAACTTTCCTAAGAGTTCTTCATGCAATTTAATATTTTCATTTTTTTCTGTTTTATATGAAAGCACAGCTATATCAATATCTGAATTTGGACGCACACCTCCCTCCACATATGATCCGTAGATTACAGCGTCATACTTTTCCTCAAAAAACTTCAATTTTTCTTTTATATTTTTAAGTTCATCTGATCTCATTTACACATTCCTCAATAATTTCAATCCAATGCAATAAAAGATCTTTTATCTCTCCAACAGAATCTAATATAATCTGCTCATCAATTTTATTATAGCGGTGTACTATTATATTGCGGAGACCATTCGCTTTTTCTAATTTCTCACCTAATTCAGGGTTTAATTTTCTTATTTTCACAATTTCAGAAATATTAATATTATCATCTTTCACCTGAATCCCTAAATCCTTTACAAGCATTGCAATTAAATCAATCATAGCTTCAATAGAAGTTTGAAGAGAATAAAAAATTCCACGTTTTTCAAGTTCATTTTTTGGTTCTAATGGTAGCTCTTGAATATAATCAAATATATGTTGGATCTTATCTTGATATCGCTTGCTTCTCAATTCATCCATACAAATTCCTTCTAGAAATTTCTCTTTTTCTATCCTTTTCTAATATATAAAATCCCCATCCTCATATTTATATTATATTTAAAGTTGAAATTTTAAGTATAATTAAAATTGGGATTAGTATATATTAATCGCTTAAAAAAGAAATATATTATCAATTTTAAAGACGCAATTAAGAGATTTTCAAGAAATAATTTCCGTATTTAGTTACTGTAAGCACGTTATTTTGAGGTATAACAATTGTAGTAATGGTTTCCTCCACGATCGCAGGACCACTGATTTCATAGCCTGGATCTAATTTATCTCCATCAAAAATAGATGTTTCAATGAAATCTCTCACATCTCGGAAATATGTCTTTCGTATACCCTTTAAAGCGGTTTTTTCATCTTTTTTTGTGTTATAAATCCCATTAATTCGTGGTTTTGGAGTTTTTCCTATTGCACTTACTCTCAATGCAGTAACTTCTATATGAGATTGTGGATCTTGACAAGCATAATATTGCAGGTGTATTTCATGAAAATTCTTTATTATAAGAGGGAGATTTTTCTCCGAAATTCTATTTTCTTCCAATGCCACATTTAAATCATAAACTTGATATGGATATCTTGCTTCCATAAAGTATTTTTTTAATCCAATTTAAACTCTGATATTAAAAATCTTCCGTTAGCACTTCAATCTCTTCAATGAAAGGTTTCGCATACAAGTGCCACATCTGTTTTGTCTCAAGATCACTTGGAGATTGATCGATAAGATCTCTTCCTTTCGTTAGATGCTCAAATGCTAAATCATAATCATCCAGTGCTCTATAACAAATTC
>Ga0209976_10002072_pt1 | contig 11539 bp, 13 predicted proteins | sample SumtaG_FD_182806 | JGI IMG/M metagenome (GOLD analysis project Ga0209976, IMG submission 182806) | Deep subsurface microbial communities from Indian Ocean to uncover new lineages of life (NeLLi) - Sumatra_00157 metaG (SPAdes) (version 2) | ecosystem: Environmental > Aquatic > Marine > Oceanic >... | reverse complement strand
CGAGGGATATTATTCGGAAATCATACCGTCTGGAACTAATCCCAATCCTATAGGAAACAACCTGAATTCCGAGTGGGATTGGCCGCTCGAGAACAATGGAGCAACCGATAACACCACATATTGTTTTCGTGTGATATTAAGTAACACAGCTCTATACCACATGCACTATAATTCGGATGGATATCCAAAGTTAACTACCAAACCAGGACAAAGTAGTATTATGAGGCACGGTAACTTTTTTCAAAACCTTTCGGAAAGTGGTTACTACTGGGCAAATTAGTACCTATGCATGGGTTAAGCAATGCCTAGGTAAACACAAAAATGGCAAAAAATAAGCACAAAATACTAAGTTTTATATACTCAACATTAATTGGCGTGTCGTTTTTTGTCATGTTGCGCCCAAAGATTACCCAAGCCCTTGTCAATGAAGGAAGTATTGGTGCATATATAGATCCTAGCGAAATTTCTGTTGGTTCAAAAAAGGGTAACAGAGGAATGAGACAAATTCATTATTCGTATAAAGGTAAAAAAGTACAAATAACCGACAACAATTTTACAAACGCAGATCCCGTGATCGACGGAGACCACATTGCATGGATGAGCCAAATAGATGGAAAGTGGCAAGTATTTTACTATCACATACCAAGCGGTAAGAAAACGCAATTAAGTTATTTGGGAAATAATGTAAACCCATCAATTAGTGGAAATAGTGTTGCGTGGGAAGGCCAGGTAGATGGAATTTGGCAGGCGTTTTACTTTGATGGTGTCAGAGTATGGCAACTTACAAATAGTAGTTACCCAATTCAAGGGGTTTATTTGGTGGATAAATATGTGGCCTATCTTCAACTCAATGCAGGTGGAAGTAATGAGTCATTGTTTGTCTATAATACGAAAAATAAAACTACAATAGAAATGAATCTTCACAATAACGACGACGTAGAAGTATCGGGGAGAGCGGTGACGTGGGAAAAGAAAAATAAAGATAAAGTTTCGAGATACAAATACAGTTTTTATGACGGGAGGTTCTATTTTAGCGAGAGAGACGTAATTAAGAATATTCCGGTAGAGGATACGACGGAGGACAGTAGCCCTGAACCAGACCAAACCACCCCAGTTGTTCCAGAAATTATTGTTTCCGACACAATACTCGATGAAGTTATCTTAGATGAGGAAGTATTAAGTGCGCCTGAAGTGATTGTTGAAGAAGATGAACCTGCCGATATAGGAAATACGATGCCATCGGAAGGATCAGAAGAGACTAGTGGATCCGAGTCGTCCGTGCCAATAGAATCGGAACTTAGCGAGCCAGCAGAAGATATTCTAGAAGTGCCAGAAACGGTAGATGAGGAAGATATCGAAGAAGAGTTGGGTGTGGGAGATACCTCTCCCGAGGAAGTAACCACGGAACCACCGGAAGAAGAAATAATTGTTCCAACGCCCGAGGAGGAACCAATTGTTGAGGAAGAAGAAGAGTCCCCTGATACAGAAGAGGAAATTCCACCACCTACAGAAACCGAAGGTGAAGAAGAAGTAGAACCAAGTCCTGATTCAGAGACGTCTTAAAGAATTTCGTTTTTAGATAACGTATCTGCTTGGTGCTTATCTATTTTTTCCATCCAAAACTTATATTCAAGAAGTAGATTTGTTTGGTCGGTAATAAGAGTTATCATTTCGGGAGAACGTATTAGCCCCTTTTCGCAATCTAGCCCTACTTTGCGTAATTGGTTAAACGATGAAATAATGTCAGCCATTATCATTGAGGAATCTTTTTGCTCGTTGGTTAAATCCTCAGTAAGTTCGTTAAATAAAATAATTTCGTTCGAAATCGTCTGTTGCAGTTCGTCATATTGTTCGCATCTGACTTCAACGTTATCCAAATTGTCTCTGATAGTGGTAAGGCCTTTAGAAGCGTTTGATGCTCGGGTGATAATTTTATCTTTTTCGCTTGAAACATCTAGTAACGATATATCTAGAATAGGGTCGTATTGAAAAATATCCTTTAGCAGTTTGTCAGTGGATGACAGCGAGCTCAGAACTTCCTCTTGCCTGGTGAGAATTTCTTCATTATTTTTCAATAATTCCTTGGTTCTTGAATCTAATTCCTTTAAAAACTTGATGGATTCATTTGGGAGTGACGTATCTAGATCAGGCATAATCGCGTTTCTTAATGATTTCAGTGCCTCTTCTCTCGATTCGGATATTTCATTTGTAAGTTTTTCTTTGTCTGTAATTAACATAATAGAATTTGGATCTAATCTAGTAAGCGAAACCAAGCTAACTCTATTTGTTAACAAGAGTTGATATTGAATTGAGATGGTTTTTTCGATTTGTACAATTTTTGAGGGTATTCTCATTTTAGGTCTGATATAAAATACGTAATACCCTAGCGTTGTGGCTGCGAATATAATTAGTGCTTGTATAAGATACTTTTTTAGCTCATTTTTCATTCAAGAAGTATTATATAGGAATAATAGCGTATTTTTGGTTGATTTAGGTAACACCTATGCATTGGTTAGGCGATGCATAGACGATTACGTTGATATATCAAGGGACGTATATATGTACCGAGGTTCAGTACGTACATGCAATTTTTAAGGTTATTACTTTTGAGTTGTTTTCTAATGTGACAGTTTCACCTACTTTTTTTCCAAAAATTGCTTTTCCGATTGGACTTTTCACCGATATAACCCCGTTGTTTAAGTCTCCATTGTTTTTGAGTAATAAAACCTCAAGGTTGCTGTCATTGTTTATCATAAGAGTCGCAGTTGTGCCTATACAAACCTTATTAGATTTGGTTATGTTTAGGGGTAAGCTTTTAAGTTCTTTAACCAGATTGTTATAGTGAAACAGCCTTTCCCTAAGATAAGATATTTCGGTTTCTCTTTCTTGCACTCCCGTTGGGTATCTAGACTCTTTAGCACTGTCTGAGGTGCCCACTTTTAAAAGCTCTTTTGAGACCTCTCTTTTGAGGTTTATAATTTGTTGCGAATATCCTGTAATCAGCTTTTCTATTACCATAATATGACAATCGTATACTGATAATAGAATGTTTCAACCGAGGGTATCTTAGGTAGATTTTAGTGAAATGTTTTCGTGGAAAAAGAAAAAATCGAAATCTTTATTTTTGGTAATATCTAAAACTTTAAGGGAGTATTTTCCATGTGCGATATTTTTCTTTTGCGCATCGATAGCGGTATCAAAGTCTGACCAATAATTTTCTCCCGTTTCACTTGAACTAACTAAATTTCCTGTGGGGTTTTCTCCATAACAAACGTGGTAAAAAGTGTCTTCAAATATTTTATTATTTTCATCTCTTCTCGTTTTTCTCACTATGCCAATATGTGTAAATTTGCAATCTAATCCAGTTTCTTCTTTTAGCTTTTTTTTGCAGCCGTTTCGATCTTCTCTCCCGGAAGGACTTTTCCGGAGACTGTCATAATGTCTCCGTAGTAGGGGTGTCGCAAACGCTTGTGTAGTAAAATTTTTCTTTCGGGTTGTTTAACTACATATGTCAAAACACTTGCTTTGAAATACTCGTATGTTTTTCCCAACATATCCATTTGTAGAACATGTTTCTTACCTTTTTTCGTGAGGGAGTATTTGTCATCGATTTTCTTAATATAGTGTTTTCCCACTAAAAACTGTAAGTGGTAATTGAATAAATCATTATCGGTGTCCCCCGGCCGGGCTTTGGAGTAGGGGAGTCCTTTTTCAGAAGTAAGTAGTTTGGCAAGTATAAGGTCTTGTATGTAACTGCTCATGTGGAAATTATAAACTTATTTCTTTTCCAATTCTTCTGCTTCTTTTTTTAATATCGGGTCTACGTTGGAATATCCCCCGTCTACAGTAATGTCTGTTCCGTTTATGTAACTTGCTTTTTCCGAGACCAAAAAGCTTACAACTTTTGCTATCTCATCAAAGGTTGCGATTTTACCCAAAGGCGTATTATCTACAGCCTCTTTAACTGCTGGCGAGTCCATTCCGGCTCCAACCCAGCTAGGAGAAACGGAATTTACACGAATGTTTATTGGGCCAAATATATTTCCTAGGCTTTTGGTTAAATTTATCAACCCTGCTTTGCTTACGGAGTAGGCGATACTTGCATAACAACCACTGGAACCGTCTGTACTGGAAATGTTGATAATAGACCCACCCCTGTTGATATTTTTTCTTAAACCGTGACAAATGAGTAGGGGTGCGGTTAGATTTACAGAGAGAGTGTCATCCCAGCTATCTATAGTTAAAGTATCGAAAAGCTCAAAGTGTATGACTCCAGCATTATTAACGATAACGTCGAGTTGGTATTTTTTTAGTTTTTCTACTAATTCAAGAAGCTTTTGTCTGTTTGTAAAATCAACCTGATAGATCTCAACATTTTTGAGTTTCTCTTTTAACCCCCCAGCCTCTTTCTCACCTGTGTTGTATGTGCCGTGTACAAAGTAACCTTCCGATACTAACATTTCACATATCGCCTTTCCGATGCCTTTAGATATTCCCGTCACTAGGGCATTTTTTGAAGAAGATGATTTATTCATTGTCAAAATAATACCACGATAGAATTAGGGAGGGTGGATTAGTGGGGGATGTGGGAACTTATTATATGAGCTAGTCTATATCTAAAGCACGCAAACTATTTAATACAACCTCACCTATGCCTTTTAATGTACTTATTCCTGCTGGAATATTTTTCACTTTAATGGCCTCACCAAGCTCCCTAAGAAGAATGTTTTTAGCTTCGTTTAGGCTTATAAGTGGCCTCCTTTGTTTATGTATTGCCCCTTCTTTATTAGCCAGATGTCTAATCAATTCTTTGATTGTAATTTCCTTACCGCTTACAAAGATGACAACATATTTAAGAAACTTATCCAAATCAAGACTTTGGGGGTTGTAGTCTCTAGTTTTATCTGCTTTGTCTGGGTTTATACCTTCCTCGATTAGCCATTTATATGTGTTTAAATCCCTCTCTTTAAATACCACAGGTTTTCTTATATGTAATGGTTCTTTATAGTTAACATTAAAAGTTAAGCGCTCGCCTGGTTTTTTTACTTGAGTAGCTAAAGAGTTTTTGCCGTCTAAAATTAGCTTTCTAAGTAACCCCGCCGACATTAATATATCGTAGGTATCTTTGGATTTAATTCTAGATTCAAGTTCATCTAAAGTTTTTAGAAATAGTTCTTTGTTATCCATATTTAGTAGATTATATACCCATCTTCCACATCGGCTCGCGACCCCCTCTCGCCCGCATAGCGGGCTGCGAATTATTCTCACCCCAGCTCGTGAAGTAAAACAGCCGCGAATCCTAGGTGGACTCACGGCTATTTTCCTTGGCAGGCTCGCTGGGGATCGAACCCAGAACAACGGTTTTGGAGACCGACGTGATACCATTTCACCACGAGCCTAAATACGCGTTAAAATTATACTATAGAAACCTTATCTAGTTTTTTATATCATGTTAGTATCCGTTGATAGTATAATGCCGTTGTAGCTCAGTTGGTTAGAGCGTCGCCATGGTAAGGCGAAGGTCGTCGGTTCGACTCCGACCAACGGCTCCAAATAACATGCCGGGATACCAAAGTGGTCAACTGGGGCTGACTGTAAATCAGCTGGCTTAGCCTACGGGGGTTCGAATCCCTCTCCCGGCACCACCCCTCGCTCCGCTGGAGCTACGGATGGTAAGCCATGTACTAGTTGCTTGCCAGGTGTAGCCTTGGCGAAGACGGGCCAGCGTAGCTCAGTGGCAGAGCAATCCCCTTGTAAGGGATAGGTCGTGAGTTCGATCCTCACCGCTGGCTCCACTTACATTTAACCTATAGGAAAAACCCTTCCCTAATCCTCCGTTTTTTGGTACTTTTATTGTTAGAGTAGGATATTATTAATCCCAGAAAAAGGGGACGCATCTTTTTTAGGAGAGAGTATGGATGTATCTAAGGACTTGAGAAATGCCTATAATAGCGTTAGAAGGCGTATTTTTTGGCTCGAAAAGCCAAAACCGAGCACCTTTAACAGAGTGACACGTGCCGACAAGCTCAATCTTCAAAGATCAAAAGTTGAGGAGGTGGGCCGATTGTATAGAGGGAAGGAACAAGGGTTTGTTGCCAGACTCCTCGGACTTCTTTTTCAGTACGGTCCCGGACCCCTTCCTAGTCGTAGTAAACCTCGAAAAGGAGGATGTGATCCATACAATTCTAGATACGCAAGGAGAACATATCCTAAGCGTCACTGGAAATAAAATAATAGACGAAAGGAAAGATAAATGAATATATGGAATATAAAGTACGATATCCCGCATGTGGATCCGCTCGCTGTGATAAGGAGGCTCGTCAAACAGAAAGAGCCTAATGCTGGTAGAAAACCCCCTGCATTGACAGTGACCGGAAAACAGCACACAACCCTTGGTTCCAAGGGAAAGAGATAGGAAGAGATACATGAAATTATATGTTGCCGCAGCACAGTCATGAATTTAATTCGCGATTTTGTTGTGGCAACCGTATCGTTGACACAAAAATTGGGGCATGATTTAATCCCTATGTTATGGCAAGAATATGCGAAATATGTGGAAAAGGATCTTTAAAAGGTAACCTCGTACCTAGAGGTATAGGTAATCGTGTTACGCGAAGAACCATTACACGCAAAAGACCCAACCTTAGAATTAAACGAATTAAAATTGGAACTACGAAACTTAAACTTAAACTATGCGCCTCTTGTTTAAAAAAACTCAAAAAAGAAGGTGTAATAAAAGCTTATTCGGCAGACAAATAACCGTTTGCAAAACTTTTCCAGCCCATAACACTTTTTCCTTCTGGTTGAATCCTTACAACTTCTATCTTTTTTCCACCTAATAAACCTACCTCATGCAGTTTTACCTTTAGAGGGCCTTTTTCCTTGTTTTTGAGTGTATAGCCTAGATTTGAAAAATGGTCTAAGTGTGTCCAAACAATTGGCCACGGACTAAAAGCCCTAGACATTCGTTCTATTAAAGCCGGTTTCTCGGTAAAATCAATAAAAGCATCTTCTTTACTTACTGTGGTAATCTTTGGATTAGTTTTACTAAACGTATACGTAGCTTTTAACTCATCTTGGGGTAGGGGAGTGATCTTATTTTTTCCGTAATCATTAATAAAAGTTGGAATATCTTCAATTACCGAGTCTAAAAGTTTTAAAAAAAGATGCCCAAACGTTTCTTTGTTTGTCATTTTGTACTCAATCTGGCCTAAAATATCGCCTTTATCCATTTTTTCGTGAATGTATTGATAAGTCACGCCTGTTTTATTATCACCATTAAGAATGGCAAACTGAAGGGGGCTCGCACCCCGGTATTTAGGCAATAACGAGAAGTGTATGTTTATCAGATTCCCACTAAAAGATTCAATTACGTTTTTCGGAATTATAACTCCAAAATCGATTACGATACCAAGATCAATATTTTTTGAGCCGACATCACTCAACGAGCCTTTTATTTGAATACATTTAACTTTATTTTTTCTTGCCCAAATTTTTATTGGATTTTCCACAAGAGTTTGTTTTCTCCCTACTCTTACATCCTCCTTTGTGATACATAACTTAACGTTTGAAACTTTGTGAAGAGTTTTGAGAAGTGGGAGAGTTCTATTAGAAGTGCTAAAAAAGGCTATGTTCATATAACAGGTGCATCGTCAATTGAATACATCCTGCTTAGCTCTTTTTGCGAATGTTTCTTTCCTATAACTTTTGATGTAAACAGAATTCCATCCAAGTGGTCAATTTCGTGTTGGATCTCTCTTGCAAATAGCCCACTTGCCGAAAACTCTATTTTATTACCGGTTTCGTCTAACGCGGAAATTTTGATTTTTTTCGCTCTTTTAACCATCCCATAGATATCAGGGACACTTAAGCAACCTTCCCAATCTAACGTTGTTTTCCTCGAACTTACTTTGATAGTTGGATTTACTAATACATACTCATCAAATAGTTCTTCTTGTGGGTTTTTTGGATCGGGGAAAAACTTTCTCACCAGGCAGACTCGTTTTAAAACACCAATTTGGGGCGCTGCCAACCCCGCTCCAACGGGATTCTTTTGCTTATCTAGTGTTTCTTTTAGATTCTTAATTAGTTTGTTGTCGATTTTATCAAGATCGGTACATTTTTTTGCGAGCATAGGGTTAGGTGCTTTTATTATAGGTACAATCGCCATGTGGGTATTTTAACACGGAGCGGGTTAAACCTAGATCTAGGTTTAACCCTAAAACAGTTGACCTACCACCAATTTCATGAAATAACAAAGAGAAAAGGAGGGAGGTCGATGAAAAAATTCATTGGGATGTTAGGCATTGCTATTGGAATAACAACAGAGAAGTCGATTACTTTAAATAAAAAGGTAACAAAAAAAGGTCTCTTGAGGGAGATATTTCGCTTAATGAATAGTTTTGAGAATGGGGATAAAGAATACCTAGACTACATTTCCATCACCACAACACTTGCTGACAGCACAATAAGACGACAAACACCCTTTAGACCTGTGGTAAGAAAGTATCCTGCTGCGGCGATCAGAGATGCGGTGAGGAGATTTGTTGACAACGTTTTTAAGAACTGAAAGAAAGGAGCTGAACATGAAACTAACATTACGTCTCGGGCCTGTAAAACCTCATTCGACGACGGTAGGCACGCCCAGGCAAATCAAGAGGGGTTTTAGGAGGCTTATCCGTTTGTTTAGTAACGGTGACAAAAGAAACACTGGGAGTTATACTCTTACTGTCGAGAATGGAGGGAACGTGTGGACTTTCGTAACATATGCAATAGGCCAGTCGTTTAGGAATGCATTACATGCGTTTCTGAGAACACTGACGATCGAATGATCCCAAGCCCCCGTATTTCCTTCGGGGGCCCACATTTTTCAATGTGATATACTCGAACAGTTATGAACCTCGTAATAGTAGAGTCACCCACAAAAGCAAAAACATTAGCCAAATTACTGGACAAAAAATACACTATAAAGTCATCTAGAGGGCATATTCGAGATCTTCCCAAAAGTGGTTTGGGTGTGGATGTGGAGCACGGATTTAAGCCGGAATATGTAGTCCCTCCCAAAGCCAAAAAAACTTTAACAGAGCTTAGAAAGCTTGCCAAAAAAGCAAAATTAATAATTCTTGCTACCGATTTGGATAGAGAAGGGGAAGCTATTGCTTGGCATTTACACGAATTGCTTTCTCCAAAAACTAAAGCTCAATTCGAGAGGGTAGTGTTTCACGAACTAACTAAAGATGCTGTTTCAAATGCTTTTTCCCACCCAGCTAAACTTGATAACGATTTAGTGGATGCTCAGCAGGCTAGAAGAATTCTAGATAGACTTGTTGGGTATAAATTATCCCCGTTACTTTGGAAAACAGTACGATACGGGCTTTCGGCAGGCAGGGTTCAGAGTGTAGCAGTAAGGTTAGTGGTGGAAAGAGAAAGGGAGCGGGAAGCCTTTAAACCAGAGGAATACTGGACTGTTAAAGGTGATTTTTCAGACGAGGATAATAAAAGAAAATTTACCGGAGAATTGAGCCACAAAAATAAGAAAAAGTTAAAAATCGAGGGCGAAAAGGAAGCCAACAAAATTAAGAGTGATTTGAAAACAGATACTTATTTGATAGATGACGTAAAAAGATTTGAGCGTAAGAAGAAGCCCTATGCCCCGTTTAAAACTTCTACGCTACAGCAAACAATGGCAAACGCATTTAGTATGTCGGCAAGAAAAACTATGCGGGCAGCCCAAAAGTTATTCGAAAAAGGCTATATTACATACCATCGAACAGACTCCATAACATTGTCTGGTCAGTTCGTGTCAAGCACGAGAGGTTTTATTTCGGAAAAATTCGGTAAAAATTATCTACCGGCGAAGCCGGTTCACTATGTTACAAAAACGAAAGGTGCTCAAGAAGCCCACGAAGCTATTAGGCCTACAAGTGTGGAGAGAATGCCGGGAACAAGCTTACGTATGTCGGCGGATGAGACTAAAGTATACTCCGTGATTTGGGCCAGAGCAGTAGAGTCACAAATACTTTCGGCCGTATACGACCAAACGACAATAGCTGTGCTTTCAGGAAAGGGGTATTTATTTAGAGCAACTGGTTCTGTAATAAAATTCGATGGTTGGTTAGTAGTGGCAAAAACCTTAGGTATAAAAGATGGTAGTGAGGGTTTGAATCAGGTTCCAAAATATTCAAGTGGAGAAGTGGTTAATTTGGATAAATTACTTCCAGAGCAGCACTTTACCCAACCTCCGGCCAGATATAGCGATGCTTCGTTGATTAAAACTTTAGAGGAGATGGGGATAGGCAGACCTTCTACTTACGCCCCCACGATCTCAACAATAAGAGCAAGGGGATATGTAGAAAGGGAGGGGAGGTATTTTTTGCCAACCGATGTTGCGTATGTTGTAGTTGATTTGTTAGTGGAGCATTTCCCAAAGGTGGTCGATTACGACTTTACTGCCGAGATGGAGAAGGATCTTGATGTTATCGCCGAAGGTAAAAAGAAATGGGTTCCGGTGATCGAGGAGTTCTATAAACCCTTTAACAAAAACTTAGAAGCAAAAGGTAAAGTACTAAAAAAACACGATATTACGACGTTAGAAAAAACTGATCAAAAGTGTCCGGAGTGTAAAGCTTTTATGGTAGTTAAATTGGGCAAGTATGGGAAGTTTTTAAGTTGTTCGGGATATCCCAAATGTGAGTATGCAGAACCGCTTGAGGAGGATAAGGTAGTAGATGAAAAGGGAAAAGAGATCGAGGATTTCGGTAAGTGTACAACGTGTAAGGAAGGACATTTTATTCTAAAGAAAGGGAAATTTGGGAGATTTTTGGCTTGTTCGGGTTACCCAAAATGTAAAACCACAAAACCTTTCTTAGAGAAAATAGGAAAAAAATGTCCTAAGTGTAAGAGTGGCGAAATTGTGATCAAAAAGGCTAAAGGAAGGGAATTCTTTGGGTGTAGTAAATACCCAGATTGTGTTTTTAGTAGTTGGGGAGATCCAAGATCAAAGAAGTGGAAATACGACCCAGACAAGCACTCAAACACTAAGAAGTAACTTAAAATCCATTTTTCCACATCATTGATTCGATAGGTTTAGCAGATTTTTTTACATATTTTGCATCTTTCTTGTCTTTGTATTTCGTTGTTACCTTTCCTTTTGGTTCAAAATAAACCAGTTGACCAATTGGCATTCCTGCATAAACCCTTACTCTATGTGCTGTTGTAAGCTGCAATGTCCAGTTGTTACAAAACCCAATATCCCCTGTTCCAGCAGTTGTATGAATACTTATACCAAGCCTTCCAGTACTAGATTTCCCATCAAGTAAGGGTACATGTCTGTGCGACTCTGTATACTCTACTGTGCACCCAAGATAGAGAACATCGGGATGCAATACTAATCCATTCTTGGGAATTTCCAACATTTTTACCTTATTATGTTTTTTGGAGTCCAGAATATTGTCTATATAAATAGATAAATACTTACTCAGGTGTACATCATACGAGTTTGTACCGAGAGACTTTTTATTAAACGGATCTATTACTATAT
>Ga0209976_10002071_pt1 | contig 11543 bp, 11 predicted proteins | sample SumtaG_FD_182806 | JGI IMG/M metagenome (GOLD analysis project Ga0209976, IMG submission 182806) | Deep subsurface microbial communities from Indian Ocean to uncover new lineages of life (NeLLi) - Sumatra_00157 metaG (SPAdes) (version 2) | ecosystem: Environmental > Aquatic > Marine > Oceanic >... | reverse complement strand
AAAGGAAATGGGTATACATGTAGGACGGTTAACTCGATATTCAGAAGATTGGTATACTGTTTTGACGAGTCTAGGAATCTGTGCAAGAGCACAAATAAATCGTTTCTGGGGACTTGAATTAGCTACTGAATTTTATAGTGCTGTAACCGGTTTTGATTTACAACCAGAGGATTTAAGGAAAGCTGCTGAACGTTCTTGGAATTTACTTAAGATAATGAATATAAAAGAGGGATTTACGCGAAACGACGATAATTTCCCCAAAGAATGGTTCAAACCATTAAAATTAGGCGAAAACGAGCTTGAATTCAAGGATTTTTTTGGAGGGACCATCATTACCATTGACATTGCTAATCAATTACTTGATGATTATTATGATGAACGAGGATGGAGTAAAGAAAAAGGAGTACCAACCAAAAAAAAGGTTACAGATTTAGGTTTAGAGAAATTTCTTTAATTCTAAATAAAAAATCTGAGAAAATATCAACTTTTCACAAAAAGAATTAAAAATGAATTTAAATATATTAAAAATATTATTTGTATAATATAGTTTTATTTTAACAAAAAATCTAAATCCAATATATAATTAAAAGTGGTGTTATTCTATGGGTGCTGGAAAAAATTTAGTTATTGTGGCTGGTATTTTAACCCTAGTTGGAACCTATGCATTAAGTTGGTTTAGCTTCCCATATGGTACAACTCAATATGCTAGTGGAATTGGAGGGCTATTAAGAGTTTTTGATTTGTTTGCGAATAATAGTTTTTATGTACGTAGATATGGATTACCAAGCTGGGCCTTTATAGTAATAGGAGCCTTGGTAATTTTATTCTTGGTTTCGGGTGCTTTACAAATTCTTGTCATTAAGAAGCGTGCATGTGGAATTTTAGGCACAATTATGCCATTTCTTATGGGTATAGCGCTTTTATTAGGTGCTATTCTGAATCTTCTTTCATTTATTCGCTTCTATCTTGAAATATATGGCACTGCCCCTATCATTGAAGGCATACTTCCATACCATTGGGTAATTTATGGAGAAGTAGGATCAATAGGCTCATATTTCATCCTTGCTGGAGGCATATTAGGTCTTATTGGCGTAATCAAGAGTAAAGAAGAATTTTATTAAATTCCTTTTTTTTTATTATTTTTTAACATGAAAAATTTCTCATTTTTCTTCTATTTTAAATCTAAGATCTTTTTTAATTATTGAAGATTTTCCTAAATAACAAATAATCAAGGTAAATAAGTTTTGAAAAAGTCAAAGGGATTAAAAGCTAAAATAATTGAAAATGGTAAGTTTAATGTTAACCTTTTTAACGGTGAACTTAAGCATTCATTTTTAAAAATTCTGCCTAAAATAGGAAAGGGTCTTCAGAAAGCAACAAGGGATTATAAAAAAGAACTTAGAAACCCTGGTGAAGAAAAAAAAGGTGCTACCTTAGAATTTTGGAATGAAATTACTGAAAAGGCACATTCTTTAGGAATACAGCTTATTGGTCTTGCTCCTGTTGATGAAAATCTAATTTTTGAGAAAGATCAAACTACGAAAATTGATTCTTTATATGAAAACGCAATTGTTTTAGGGATGGAAATGAATTATGATGCAATAGAAACTGCTCCTGAAGCACCAGCCGGTTTGGAAGCTCTAAACATTTATGCAGAGTTAGGGATTGCTACAAACAATCTGGCAGATTTTATTCGCTCCAAGGGTTATGGCGCAATTGCATGTCACCCACTAGGAGGCCCTATTCTTTATCCGGCAATGGCCGTAAAAGCAAACATGGGCGAAATAGGAAAGCAGGGACTTCTTATCACAAAAAAATTCGGTCCTAGACAAAGACTGTCTATAATCGCAACAAATGCATCACTGCTTCCAGAAATTAAAGATGAGACTTATAAAATCTCTGAATACTGTGATAAATGCGGGACATGTATTAAAATGTGTCCGGTAAATGCAATTTTAGAAGAACCAATCATACATGAAAATGGAACAATATCCCGGATTGATTCCACCAAATGCTTTGAGTATTTTTATGAAAATGTAGGTTGTTCAATCTGTATTAAAGTATGCCCATTCCATAAGGTTGGATATGACAAATTATTTAAGCTAAAATTTTATAGCTAATATTTATTCATTAAAGATTGTATTATATAGATTATTTTGTATCCATACTTTAACCCATTTTATTTATCTACTTCCTTAAATTTTTTAATGATTAGTTTCTTATTGTTTAAAAGAACTATTCTAAATGATCATAAATTTTGGACATTTCAAAATGAGCAAAGATATACAAGACGATATAAGTGGAATAGATGATGTTCAAGTCTTAAAAGACATGCTCATCTCCCAGAGAAAAGAATTAAATCAAAAAGATCAAGAGGTTAAAACATTAGAGGAGACCATAAGTGATTTAATTTCTGAAATAAAAAACTACAAAAATTTAGAGCAAGAATTAATGGATACTTCAGTTTTACAAAATGCTCATGAAGCAATCGATAATTTAATGGGTGAAAAATCAGAGTTAGAAGATTTAATTATTATTTTAAAGAAAACAATTACTGATTTAGAAGAAAGAAATGAAGTTTTACTACAAAATAATGAAAATTTAAAAGTAAAACAAAGTTCTGTTGTTGAATTAGAAAGTAAAATCTTTCAACTAAATAAAAAGATTTCCGAATTAGAACAAGAAAATATCAAATTGAATGAAAGTGGTGGAAATATGACATCTGAGAAAGAATACACCTCTAATTTAGAAAATAAGATTGTGGAATATGATGAGAAAATTACAAGCTTAGAAAAAGTAAATAAATTACATCGCGAGACTATAGATAAATTAAGGGCTGACCAATCATCTATGGTTGCTACTCTAGAGAATAAAATTAAAGAACAAAATGATTATGTAGCCTCGTTGGTAAAAGAAAATAGAGAACTACGTAAAGAAATTGAAACAACTAAACCTGAACAACCTAGTGTAAATATTGAGGGAAATATTATTAGATTACAAAAAGAAGTCGCTAATTTGAAAAAAGAAAATGAAGATTTAACCGAAAAGAATCAATTATTAAAAGCAGCACTCTTATTGCATGTGGATATAGAAACCGCAGAAGTGACTGATACTACTATCAAATCCACTCCTGCTCAAATTCCTAAAGAACCAGAACGAAAAGAACCCGAAATTGTGAGTGAGAGACAATTTCCAATGGGAATTAGCAGAGAAAGTGATACTGATAAATCAGTACAAATTACTGAAATCCCTACAGGGAAAGTACAAGAGATAGTGGGTCAAAGACATGCAGTAATGGAAGAAAGTGAGATAGTAGATATTAGAGAAACTGAACAAGTAGCTTATGTGCCAAAAGGAATAATACAACAATTAGTGAATAAAAGACATGAAGCAATGGAAACTCAAGAGATACCCGAAAAGCTTCCAGAAACTACCGTAGAACCTCCAGAAACTACTATAGAGCCTCCGAGTGAACAAACCATTAAAGAACAAGAAACTTCAACTGCTACGCAAGAAAATGTTACCGTAAAAAGCCCACCTCAAGCTGCTGAAATATCGGATATTGATAACATAGGTGTTATTGAAACTTCTGATGGAAGAAGGAAGTGCCCGATATGTGGAAATGAAAATCTAAGACAAATCCGAGAAGTTGAAGATAAAACCAAAATTATATCAGCCTATCCTCGAATGTACGGGAAAAAATTTAAATGCGGACAATGCGGCGCTGAATGGCGGTAAATTTATTTCTTAAATTATTTGTGAATAGAATTAGATTTAAGTTTTCAAACTGTAACTCAACATATATAAAGTAAGATCATGAAGAATTTCCCTATATTCGATGACAAATCCAATAAAAAATAAGAAAAAAATTAATGTATCCAACAAGCTAAATGATTTAACTGCTAAAGAATGGCTGATAAATACTAAAAGTGTGTGGAAATATACAGATTACCACTTAATTAAGAACGAAAGAAAAGATGAAAAGGAAATTCGCCATTTAAGAAATTTAATATTATTTTTCACTAAGAAGAATAATACAATATTAAATCCTAATAATAATAAAAAAATTAAAATCATCGGCGAAAGGGAACGTAGAATAGTTCTAACTAAAGCAAAGAAAGAAGTAGATTTTATATTGATACAAGCAAATAGAGACTTTCATAATTTGATGCTCTATGAAGATATGCTTCTTTCTGATAAATTTAAATCGGAATTCATTCACTATTTTCATATTTTGAAAAGTGAAAAATATCTCTGTGTTATGGTTAGAGATTTTTACCCTCAAAAAAATTCTGGTCTGATTTTATATCATTACGATCTAGCTAATTTGTTAATAAATATTGGATTTAACCTTAAGGCACTTACGGTATGGATTCCTGGAGATGAAAGAGACTCTATTAGCATTAATAATCCTAATGTTTCAATTATTAACGATTATTTTCTAATTTTAAGAAAAGAAAAGAAGAAAAAAGAGGCCCCTGACAATAAACAATTGGAGTTTCAATTCAATTATGATGAGAAAAAGATACTAGCTGAAAATACGTTATATTATGATAGTTATATAAAAAGTATCACCCCAACAAGAGATAAATTTAAAGTTCAGCATCCTGCTACGTTTCCTGAACCAGATATTAAAAATCTAATTGAATTTTACACGGATACGAGCAAAAAACCAAAAATATTAGATCCCTTCTCTGGAGTAGGGAGCACTCTTATCGCTTGTTTAGAATTAAATGTTGAAGGATATGGTATTGAATTAACTAAAAAATGGATTAATTTAACAAAGCATAGATTCTTTTCGAGGGGGATGCCTATAAAAATTAACGGAAGAAAGTTCACTCCTCAACAAAAACCTCTTGATTTATTCATGGATGAGGAGGGAAAAAAAAATCAATTAATTCAAAATGTAGAACAGGGAGATGCGATAGAAAAAATCCCCTTGTTTCCTGATAATTATTTTGATTTTATTGTTACCAGTCCCCCATATTGGGGAATATTGACTAAAAAAATCGACCATAAGACCAAAAAAGAAAGAGTAGATAAAGGATTTGAGACAAAATACACAATTGAGGGCAAAGACAAGACGTTTCATAAAGACTTAGCGAATATAGAATCTTATACTAAATTCCTAAATCAGCTAAAAATTATTTATAAACATTGCTATAAGAAGTTGAAAAATTTAGGATATGGGGCATTATTGGTATCAGATTTCAGAAACGGCCCCGATTTTTATCTATATCATGGTGATACAGCAAATATACTAAAAAATATTGGATTTAAGTTAACTGGATTAACTGTTTTACACCAAGATAATAAAAAACTATATCCTTACGGTTACCCCTATTCCTTTGTTTCAAATATTCATCACCAGTTTATTATTATTGTTAAAAAAGAAGAAGTTTAAGTAGTTTTATTATTTTCTTTATCAACTTTCAATTCTGGTCTCAATAATATAAAAAATTTAAAAATTATGGAAAAATTCTCTTCTTTTATAAAAATCTTCAGATTAAGTTAATAGGTCATATCTTATTTGACTACAACTATTATTCATATTTCATTAATAAAGATTATTTTTAGGATTTATCCCCATAATTACTTATTTGGAATAATCAGATTGAAAATGATCTAATATAGATAGGTGATGAAAGTTATTAATTCAAAATTTTTTAAATCTCCAAATAATAGTAATAAAATGGAATAAAAACAAGAATTAATCATACTTCCAACAATAATTATTTTCATTATGAAAAATGTGATTCATATTTTGTTGTATAATCACTTTTATAATTATATCAATATTTGTTATCATGATTTTATATAAAGAATATTGTCGAAATTTTTTTGATTTAACTTCGTCATAATTTACTCGTTCATCAATAAGTTTAAATACAGCTACGGTTAATTATTAAATAACTAAACATCATTAAAAATAAACCAAAAAAAATAAAAACATAAACTTTAAAAAATTTTTTGAAGGAGGAATAAAAAATGGCTAAAAAGAAACACGCATTCGCATGGAGCCCAATTCGAAGGCTCATGAAACAACAAGGCGCGTCAATTGTCGCCCGAAACGCAGTAAATCTGTTAATTGATCATCTTGAAAAAACTGCAACTGGGTTGACGGAACAAGCTCGAGCCTTTACCATGCACGCGAATAGAAAGAAAATTACCAAGAATGATCTTTTACTTTCAATCAAATATAAGTAAAAAGATAAATCATTCTTGAACATTTACCAAATTTCTTTATTTTTTTTCTTATTTTACTTCTTATTTTCAAATTCAACTTAAAATTAGTTTATATATTGCGAAAAATTTTATAAATGCAATAATTAGAAACATAATTATAATAATATAGTCTAATTTAGAAAAAACCTAATAGAGAATAAAAATGTCAGAGAATGGCAGAATATGGTATAAAGCTGCAAGAAATTTTGTAAAAGCAGGAAGACTACCCGTACCAATAACTGACACTGTTATTGAAATAGTAAAAACACTATTGAATGAAGAACAAGCAAAATTTATTGTACAATTTAAAAAAAGCTCTTATAATAGCGAAGAAATTAAATCCATAACTGATTTAGATGATAAAGCGCTTGAAAAAATGCTTAATGACCTTATGTATGCGGGAGCGATTTCCGGTATTCCCAGTAGAAGTACTGGCGCCATGATTTATCGAGTAGTGCCGTTTCTTCCAGGATTACTTGAATTTACATTAATGCGAGGTGAATTTGGTGAAAAAGATAAGAAATTGGCTCAATTACATAAAAAATTCTTTGATGATTTGGTCGAAGGAACTCAAAAGAATTATGATCAACTCATGAAAGAGTATAATAAGATTCCTGGAATTGCAAGGGTTATTCCTGTCGAAGAAGAGATCGAACCAAGGCAAGAAATAGTGCTACCTCTGGAAGAACTCTCTAAAATTATAGAGAAATACGATCCTATAGGAGTGGCCACTTGTTATTGTAGACACCGAAAAGATCTTATCGATGAGCCTTGTAAAAAAACAGACGATAGGAAAAATTGTTTCTCGTTTGGCAGAACCGCAGAATTTCTTATTTCTCAGGGCTTTCAAGAGCGAATTTCAAAAGAAGAAGCGCTAGAAATCTTAAAAAAATGCGAAGATGATGGCCTTGTTCATAAAGCTTTTCACACTAATTTGGACCCTATGAGGGAAATTGATGGTCTGTGTAATTGCTGCAAATGCTGCTGTGGAACTTTTGAGGCTCATTACGCCGGAGCATTTCCTCTAATGGATATATCAACTTGCTTGGCAAGTGTGAATGCAGACGATTGTGTTGGGTGTGGCACGTGTGTTGAAAATTGTAATGCAGAAGCTATCGAGCTCGAAGATACTATTGCTGTTATGAATGAAGACAGATGTGTAGGGTGTGGCATCTGTGCTCATTTATGTCCCGAAAGTGCTATAACAATGAATAGAACTGAAATGAGAAAAGTATTTGTCCCACCACCGAAACTAACAAATCTTTAAAATTTTGAAAATTTTTTTTATTTCCCTTTTTATATTTTTTGACATTTACTGATCTTTTAAGTTAATTTGATCTAACCTTTCTTTAAGAATTTCTGCCATTCGCTCTACATGTAGGGCTATAATTTTCTTCCCCTCCTCAGAACTTGCAAATTCACGGGGATCCTTGCCAAGAAGTCCAAGTGGTTTTTCATCCTTATCTCTTGGAAGATTTTCAATTTTAACGAGTTCTGGTCTTAACCCCATCATAAGGGATGTTTCATTCGCAGCAGCATGATCTATTTGTATTCCAAGCCCATCAGATTCATTATCTCGCCAGCAGGTAAATAGCTCAAGATCAAACTCTTCCCTCCACTTTTTACTACTTTGATAGAAAGCCATGGTCGAGGGACTATGACCATGTGCTACTACAATCTTAAACCCAGCTCTTTTAAGTTGTTTTAAGATCTCGGTAAGAACTTGCTTAAAAAAACTTTTCTTTACACAATAAGCGCTCCCTAAAAGTTGTTGAGGGTGTTGTAAGGGATAACTTTGAATATCCATCCCATAATATTCTTTTCCGTCCACGGTTTTAGAATTGTCAGGGCCTAGAAAGAGCATGGGAAGAACAATCCCACCAACTTTTTTGGCAAGTTCTATAAAAAAGCCAGATGATATCAATCCATCTGCGCCCAGTGGCATATGGTAACCGTGCCATTCAAGAGTCCCTAAAGGTAAATATGCGATCGGAGCTTGTGATAACCGTTCTTTAAACTCCTGAGGTGTTAATTCTATATATAATACTTTTTCTGACAAAAACCATCACTCTTTTAACTTACGTAAAAAAAATATGGGGGCATTAAAGTCATCTTGGAATCCATTTTGGAACCCTTTTTTTATACCCTAACCACTCATCGCCAAATATTTCTTCCAGAACTTTTTGCTCGTAATTTACCATTTTGTTATAAATTAATGCTACAACAATGAAAAAAACTACGCAAATGAGAGATATCGATAAGAATAAGAAAGCCGCATATATCAAGAGAACTCCAAGATACATCGGATTTCTCACATGACGAAGAATTCCACCAGTAATAAGCGTATTAGATGGTTATTATGGCTGAAAAGAACATCATGCGATAATTTCATTAGTATCAAAGCTAATGCTAAAACAATTACGAATAGAACTATACGCAATATTAATGGAACAACACTATTTAATACAGTCGATATAAAAAAGACAAATGAATCAAAAATCCATATTATTATGAATGTTATAGGTAGCCCCGCTTGTATGAAATGAGAATATTTTGTTTCCCTTTTTCTTTCTTTATTATCATTTGAGGACATTTCATATTCAAAAATCTTTACTTAATTTTATAATTTTGCATGTATCGAGTGTTTTTATTAATTGAGTAACAGTCTTTCCTTTAAATAGGAATGATCTAACTATATTGTATAGGAGTTTCTAATAATAGGTGAAATTTATACTTGTTAATCCCCAAAAAAAAGAAAGAAACTAAACATTTCAAGAATCATCTTATAAGTTATATTGAGAAATACTGGAAGCAAAATTATAACCCAAGCATTAAGGAAATAAGGAATGAGCTAAATATAAGAAACACCCAACTATTAAAAAAAACATTAAGACAGATGAGAACCGATAAAATTTTGGATGGTTCATATGATGAAAATGGAATATATAGAATTTATCCATTTAAATCATTAACCTCTGAATCAGTTCTTTATTCACACGTGTGTGAGGAATAACCATAATAATTTCAGAAAATAATTTAAATAGAAGAGTTTTAGCTCCAATCTTTTATTCCAGTTTTTTGATTTTTCAATTTAATTCTTTTTAATCTTCTTATCGCATGTTGCACATAGTTATCGTTAAGTTCTATACCAATACAGAACCTATTTAAAAGTCTACATGCAACATTAGCCGTTCCAGTACCTACAAAAGGATCACATACTAAATCCCTTTCTTTTGATGATACGGAAATAAGATGCTTATATAATTTCAATGGTTTCTGAGTTGGATGGAGTGTAGCATTTTTTCCTTTTTTCGTTTTCTTCGTCATATCTTTTAATCTTTCACTACCCATGCATATGGAAGTTTCGATTAAATTATGCATCTTATTCTGCCCTAAGAAATTAAATGTGGGCTTCCCTTTCACCATAAATAAAATACTTTCTGTGGAAGATACATATCCACTTTTTCTAATTTTCGGTGCCGGGTTTGTTTTATGCCAGATTAGAACTCCTTTATATTTCAATCCGTGGTTTAGACACATATTCATTAAATCAGTAATATATTGGACTGCGAAGAATACATACATCGAAGAATTTTGTTTCATTTTATCTACTATCATCTTAACCCATGATTCTGTAAATTTCAAGTAATTCTCATGAGAGGAAAATTGATCAAATTCAACACTTTGTTTAATATCTGTTCGATGGGTAAACTTTAAATCCTCCTTGTTCATTACATTAAAAGGGGGGTCTGTAATAACTAAATCAATTATTTCGTTGGGCAATTCTGATAAAATTTTTAAGCAATCTCCTTGAATTATTTTGTTAATCTTATAATTATCTGAATTCATTATCAATAAGGATTAGTTTTTCTCTTAATATATACTTGAATTTATTTTTAAAGAATTATGGGATAAAATTGATAGATTTAAAACATAAAAATAACCTAATATAATAATAAATTTTAAATTGAAATTCAAAAGGAGGAGTTAAAGAAATGGAATTATTACGTACACCGGACGAAAGATTTGAGAACCTCCCCGATTTCCCCTATGAACCGCATTATGTAGAAGTTGATGGAATCAGAATTCATTATGTGGATGAGGGACCTAAAGATGCAGAGGTTATTTTACTCATGCATGGTGAACCATCATGGAGTTTTTTATACAGGCATATGATTCCTTTTCTCGTGAAGGCCGGTTTTAGAACGGTGGCACCAGATTTAGTTGGATTTGGACGTTCTGATAAACCTACAGAACAGAGTGACCATACGTATGGTAAACATGTAGAATGGATGAATAAATGGCTGAAATTAGTCGATCTAAAGAAAATTACTTTATTTTGCCAAGACTGGGGGTCTCTAATTGGTTTAAGAATGGCTATTGATAATCAGGATCGGTTTAGTAGAATTGTTTTATCTAACGGAGGATTGCCCACAGGAGAGCAACAACTGCCAGATGCATTTCTAAGATGGCGGGAATTCTCAAGAACTGCACCTAAATTTGATATTAAACAAATAATCCAAGGTAGTACAGTAACCAAATTATCGAAAGAGATTCGACTGGGTTACGATGCTCCGTTTCCTGATGATTCTTTCAAAGCAGGGGCTCGAATTATGCCCTCCTTAGTCCCTATAAGTACTGATGATCCGGAACACGAAGCAAATAAAAAAGCTATAGAGCAGTTTATGCAATGGAAAAAACCTTTTTTAACAGCTTTTTCCGATAAAGACCCCGTCACTGGAGGTGGGGATAAATTCTGGCAGGAAAATTGTCCGGGAGCTCAAGATCAAAATCACACCACGATTAAGGATGCCAGTCATTTTGTACAAGAGGATAAAGGTCCTGAACTTGCTAATCTAATGCTAGAATTTATTAAAAATAATCCATAATTACTTTTTTTTTCCTTCCTTTTTAAAGAACTTATTTAGATTTATAGTCTGTATAGGTTTGAGCAGTCTTTATCATCGCCACATAATTCTCAAAAGGGACGGTATCCGTAATGGAATGGCTCAATCCTACCACATAATCGTATTTTATCCGATCTGTGGAATTGAACAGAAAGAACGTTAGTTTATCCTATGAATTTGAAACTTAGTTTAGATACAACGATTCTAAAAAGAATTAAAAAAAAAATGGAATCTGTAAGAAGTATTAAAAACTACGAAAAAAGAGAAAGAATTCCTTATTTACATGTTTTATAATACATTGTTGAAAAGTGTACCAATTAATGAAGTTAAGAATGCTTTTGTAATAAAATTTTTTGTCTCTATCCTTTAGATGCGTGTAGTATTTTTGGCCAATTTTAATTTTTCGGTAAA
>Ga0209976_10002068_pt1 | contig 11552 bp, 10 predicted proteins | sample SumtaG_FD_182806 | JGI IMG/M metagenome (GOLD analysis project Ga0209976, IMG submission 182806) | Deep subsurface microbial communities from Indian Ocean to uncover new lineages of life (NeLLi) - Sumatra_00157 metaG (SPAdes) (version 2) | ecosystem: Environmental > Aquatic > Marine > Oceanic >... | reverse complement strand
TGGGGCTTGGGTTGTGTCACTTGTAACGGATAAAACTTATATAATAATAATATATGTAGGTATTAGGTAGTATGGGTGTATAAGGTATGTGTAGTTACTATACAGTCGTATTAGAGGTGTAATACTGAGTACATATAGCATTTTAAGCGTTACAAGCGTTACAGAACGACACAACCCCCGTCGTATAAGGGCTAAGGCGTAACGCTTCGAAGCGACACACGCCTTTTTGCTCAATTATTGACCACTTTTTAACACAATCTTAACTTCTCCCAACAATTTCTTAACATTTGGGCGCGCCTTAGCCACGCCTTAGCGTCGTAACAGAGCGACAGAGCTGCAGCGCCACGCCACGACGCCACGCTCACAGCCCCACAACGCGTTAGCCACGCTCACAGCGCTACGTTATGGCGCGTTATCCGCACCGTTCTAATAGCGCCACGACGCCACGTTACGGAAAGTTATCCACAGGCTACGACGCCACGCTGTGAGCGCTACGCCAGAGAGTGGGACTCCTACCGCCAGGACGCGGGACGGGGGGTACACCTCTGCACCATATCGACGGGGCGGGGGTTGCGGGTCCCCACTCACACACACCGCTACGAGACTGTAACGCTACCAGACGCTCAGCTCATAAAACCGATCCCCAAAATTTTCCCAGCAAAAAATCCTTGCACCCAGTTGACCAGTACGTCAAGATAAGCCCTATGAAACGACGCATGAATACCACGATCCCCATCCGGGCCAGGGCTTTCGTGAACGAGTACATTAAGACCATGATCATATCCGAGGCGGCGGAAGCGTCCGACATATCCGCCGGCTACGCCTATACGCTGATGAAAAACCCCGCTGTGTGTTTGGCTATCGCTGATGCACTTGAACAGGCGTCGATCCTGGCGTGTATTGATGCGTCATGGGTGTTGGTACGGCTGGCGCGGCTGGCCGATTTCAGCATTAAGAATTTCATTGAGATAGAGGACGACGGCAGGCCCTACTATGATTTCACCAACGCCGATGAGGACGACTGGTACTGTATCAACGAGATAACCGTTGGCTCGGTGCGCGGTTCGGTACGTAAGGGCACCCGGTTGTATGTTGACGAGGTTAAGATCAAGACCACCGATAAGCTCAAGGCGCTGGAACTGGTCGGTAAGCACATCGACGTACAGGCGTTCAAGGACCGCGCCGAGTTGAATGGTACGATAACGGTGACTGAGGTTACACGTAAGATCGTTAACGCTATGAATCACCCACCGGACCGTGAGGTCATTAATGGCACCGCAGAGAGGATAGAACATGACGCTAGGCCTGGAAATACCCACAGCGGCGGTTTACCGTCCCCTGCTACACCCTTCAAGGTATAAAGCACTATGGGGCGGTCGCGGTAGCGGAAAGTCTCACGACCGGGCAGCGGCGCTCATAGAAGATTCGATACTGTACCCGGGGCTACGTAGCGTGTGTATCCGTGAGGTGCAGAAATCACTACGGGAGTCGGCTAAACGGCTGATCGAAGATAAGCTGATGGCTTTCGGGCTGGGTGGAGCGCAGGGCTTCCGGGTGTTCAAGGACTCGATCAGTACGCCAGGTGGAGGCGTGATTATATTTCACGGAATGCAGGATCATACGGCGGAGAGTATTAAGTCGCTGGAAGGTTTTGGGCGGGCGTGGGTCGAAGAAGCACAGACCATGAGCGCCAACAGTCTGAAACTGCTGCGGCCCACCATCCGTTCGTCTACTGCGGTGAAAAGCACTGAGCTGTGGTTTACGTGGAACCCCCGACGAAAAACTGATCCGGTAGACGTACTGTTCAGGCAGCAAAAGCCGCCGACGGGATCGGTAGTGGTACGTGCGAACTGGAACGATAATCCGTGGTTTCCGGACGTGTTGGAGCAGGAAAGGCTGGATTGTCTCGCGGTAGAACCGGAGCAGTACGACCATATATGGGAAGGCGGGTACGTCACCATAGCGGAGGGTGCGTATTTCGCTCGGCACCTGAATGAAGCACGGCTGGAAGGGCGTATCGGTGTGGTCACGCCCGACCCGAATATGACGTTCAGGATATTTGTGGACATCGGAGGTACCGGTGCGCGGGCAGATAATTTCGTGATGTGGGTGGCGCAATTTGTAGGTACGCAGATCAGATGTGTGAACCACTACGAGGTGCAGGGGCAGGACGTGGCGGCACACCTGGCGTGGCTGCGCGAACATAAGTACATGCCTGACCGTACGCAGATATGGTTGCCGCATGATGGCGCTACGCAGGACCGGGTGATCGATATCAGCTACGAGTCGGCATTCACGGGTGCAGGGTATGAAGTGACGGTCGTGCCGAACCAGGGTAAGGGTGCAGCGAAGGCACGTATTGACGAAGGCAGGCGGTTGTTTTCGTCTATTTGGTTCAACGAGGAGACTTGCGCGGCAGGACTTGAAGCACTAGGATGGTACCATGAGAAACGGGACGCAGTGCGGAACGTGGGACTCGGCCCTGCACACGACTGGGCTTCCCACAGCGCAGACGGTTTTGGGCTGATGTGCATTGTTCACGATGTCGGCCCGCAGCGGGCATTTAAACCGATTAGCTGTACGGGATGGCGAGGATGACAACAGACGGCAGACGACATGAGGTACGGGACATTAAGGTGTCACTGTTATTCGACGGTGGACGACATGGGGTACGGGACATTAAGGTGCCCGATAAAAGTATGATGGGCTTCGACGGGAAAAGGTATTACGTTGCAGTTAACCCTAAGACACTAGCGCAACTCCAAGCGAAAGGCAGTCGCCATGACTGATTTCACCAAGCACGACGAGGTACTAAACGATCTTGAAGCGATACAAGACGCTGAGACAGATACCCGTCAGGCCTCAAGGGAAGCCCAACTATTTATTCATAAACGTGACGGACAGTGGGAAACAGACGTACTTAAAGACCCTAAGCGCCCCCGCTATACATTCGATATGACTGGACCGTTGATCGATCAGATCGCGGGTGAAATAGAGAACGCCGATTTCAGTGTACGTGCACTGCCTACGGGTGGTGAAACGTCGAAAGACACCGCGAAGGTGTTGGACGGACTTATACGAAATATCCAGAACGTGTCCCATGCCGGTGAGATATACGACCAGGCCGCACGGTACATGGTCGAAGGTGGGCTTGACGGATGGGAAATCAAACAGCAATTCGTTGACGGCGATTCGTTCGACCAGGATTTAGTGATCAAGTCGATATCGAATTTTGTCGATTCGGTGTGGTTCTGGCCGTTTACGGAGCCGGACGCGTCCGACTCTAAGGCGTGTGTAAAGCTCAAAGCAATGCCCAAGCAAGAATACGACGACCGCTGGCCTAAACGCAACGGTCAGTCGGTTGATTCGAGTCGGCTCAGCGACGTGTATTTTCATAAAAATGAACATGTTATTGTTGGGCAACTGTATTACATCAAAGAGGTTAAACGTGAGCTACTGAAACTTTCCAACGGCGATGTGGTGAATGCGGAGGACGTTGTCTCTGTGCTGGACGAGTTGGAACGTGGCGGCATAACAGTTATCGGTCGTAGAGAGCGTAAAAAAACCGTGGCGATGTCACGCCTATTTGACGGTGAGGGCTGGTTGAATGAAGCACAGGACACAGTGTTCAGCCGACTTCCAATCGTAATATGCATCGCGAATTTCACCAATTTGGAATATAAAAACGTATGGCGCGGTGCGACTGAAAAACTGATGGACCCGCAGCGCGTGTACAATTACTCGAAATCACGCGAGGTCGAAGAAGGGGCGTTGTCGCCACGTGAAAAGGTTTGGATAACTGCTAAACAAGCCTCCGGACATGAGGAGACGTTGGGAACCCTGAACACGAACGCTGATCCATTCCAGCTATACAACCCCGATCCTCAAGCGCCAGGACCACCGGTGAAAATGAACGGTGCGACCATCAACCCAGGCCTGAAAACCCTGTCGGACGACATGGGCAACATGATGCGGAGTACGGCAGGCCTGTACGCCGCCAGTGTTGGAGATAACCCGAACGTGCAGTCCGGTATCGCCATCACGAAATTGCAGGATAAAGGTCGTTTAGGCTCAGGGAAATACTTTAAAGCTGTGGTGCGGGCAATGCGTGTGACCGGTGCGATACTGATTGACGCTATCCCTAAAGTGTACGATACCCGTCGTCAGGTCCGTATCATGAACGAGGACGGCTCGTTTGATTTAGCAACAATCAACGACACTATATTTGACGAGCAGAGCAAGCAGCAGGTAACGCTGAACGATCTGAGCGCAGGGAAGTATGACGTGACCGTTAAAGCCGGACCGTCGTTCGACAGCCGCCAACGCGAAACCGTAGCCACTATCGTCGATATCGGCACAGCAGACCCGTCGTTCATCGAACTAGGCGGCGACATCCTGGCGAATAATATTGTCGCGCCGGGTATGGACCTGCTGGCCGAACGTAAACGTCAGCAGCTATTCCAGGCGGGGGTAATCCCGTTTGAGCAGCAGACGGACGCCGAAAAGCAACAGACGGTTCAGGCGCAGAACACGCCGCCACCGCCTGACCCGGCGATGGTGTTAGCGCAAGCAGAAGCAGGTAAGGCAGAAGCACAGAAAGGTCGCGTGATCGTGCAGTCGCAGTCGCAGAAACGTCAAGAGGATCGCAAAGACCTACAGTTAGCCATGACGCAGCAGGCGCAGCAGTTCGAGCAGTTCCAGGTGCAGCAAGACGCCGCTACCAGCATGTTGACTGAACAGGCCGAAACCCTCAAAACGTTACGCGAAGCCTTCGGATTGGATTCTTTAGTAGGGATGGGCGGGCTACCCGCGCTCATACAGCAGATTCAAATCGTTCTCAGTGAGCAAAGACAACAGTAACTCTTGCAGTGAGGGAACTGCGGTGGTATAACTTTACCCATTAACCCGTACGCGACGGTATCGCGGCCTACCACATAGGTTAACTATGGAATCAAATGAGCAGCAAGCAGGCACGGAAGCGCCTGAACAGCCCGCCGGGGCTTCGGAATCAGCTACCGGAAACAACGACGGTTCGCAGGAACAGCAAGAGGCGCAAGGCGGAGGACTAACACCCGAAGCCCAAAAGATCGTTAATAAGGCGATTGGGCGTCAACACGCTAAGTTCCGTACCGAGCAAGACAGGGCAAATGCGCTCCACGCCGAGAATGTTAGGCTGAAATCGCAGATGCCACAAGAACAGCGGCCTGATGTTCCGCCGCCAATCGATCCGCTCGATGATGATTACGAGGGGAAAACGAAGGCACGGGACACAGCGATCCAAGAAGCAGCCGCGTTCGATGTCAGGCAAGATGTGGCAAGAACGCAGGCCGAAAACGCGGAGAGCACGGCACAGAACGAGCGGCGAGAGACGTTCAACCAGGCGGCCCGATCCTACACGGAACGGGCGCAAAAGCTGGGTTTGGACGCCACAGGACTGCAAGTTGCTGGACAGACGGTAGCAGAGTACGGGGTGAGTGACGAATTGACCGAGCATATTCTTAACGATGAACAAGGTCCGCTAATCACACAGTACCTCGCAGGGAATCTGAACGAATTGGAAACCCTACGCAACCTGTCTCCCATGCAAGCTGCCGTCCACTTAGCGACTCAGATTGTGCCGAAATTGAAGGCTGTACCAACTAACACAGGTGCGCCCCCACCGTCTGACGGTTTATCCGGCACCGGAGCGCCCCCGAAAGAACGGGGTCCAGAGGGCTGCACCTATACATAAAAGGTAGGCTATCATGGCTAACAATTTTGACAGTAACTTCTCGACGAAGGTTATGCGTATCTTTATGGAGAAGTACGAGAACGCTCGCGTCCTCTCCAAGAACGTAAACACCCAGTTGCTTGCGGGGGCATTTGACCCGTCAACGGGCACCCAAATCGACTTCAAACGTCCTACGGACTTCACCTCTAGCGAAACATCAGACGGCGATATTACTGCAGTAGCAGCTAAGGACATCATCGTCGGCAAGGCTTTCGGCACGGTGCAGGATTACATTACCGTACATGTTGACTTCGATGAGGTTGACCAGGCACTCAAGATGGATCAGCTCGACGAACTGCTGGAACCGGCAGCGGAGCGAATTGTCACCACGCTTGAGTTAAATTTCGCCAATTTCATGATGATTAACGCTGGTCTGTTGGCCGGTACTCATGGTACGGCGGCAGACGCTTGGGGCGACATCGCAGAGGCAGGCGCAGTAATGGCCGCTCACGGTATCCCGGCAAGTAAGCCGTGGTTCTACACGGTAAACCCGTTTACGCAGGCCGCTCTTGCGGATAACCAGCGTTCATTGGGTGCGGGTGGGAGTGCAGGCGCATTGATTTCTGAGGCGCACAAACGGGCGACAATTGCCCGGGGTTATGCTGGTTTCGACGCTGTAATGACAGCGACCACGTTACCCTCGTACACCACTCACAGTCCGGCGGATCGTGCGGGAACACTGTCAGCCAATCCGGTAGTTACCTACGTAGGCGCTAAAGACACCATGACGCAGGTTCTCGCGGTCACGGCGTTTGGGGCCAATCTACAGGTACGGGCAGGCGAGACGATTCAGATCACTGGCCGTAACCGGCTGAATCTGAGTACGCGCCAACCAGTCGTTAACGCGGCAGGTGCGGTCGTTGTCTGGACAGCCACCGTGACGACACCAGTCACACTCGGCGCGTCGGGTGAAGGTAACATCACTGTTACTGGTCCGGCTATCTTCGAGGCGACTGGTGCGTTCAATACGACTGATACGGCAGCAGTGTCGGGCGACGTTGTGACCCTCCTGGGCGCAGCCAGTACCTTGCACCAGCCGAATCTGTTCTGGCAGAAGGACGCTTTCTCAATCGGTTCTGTACCGATCAAGAAGTTGTTCAGCACCGATACGGTCTCTAAGACGAAGGACGGTATGACCCTCCGAGTTAGCAAGTTCTCCGACGGTCTCGCCAACAAACAGTTCATTCGTTTCGACCTACACCCGGCGTTTGCCGCTTTGAACCCATTCTTCGCGGGTCACGGCTTCGGTAAGCCATAAGCAGTAAGTGAGTAGTTAAGGGACGCCCTTCGGGGCGTCTCTACATGCCCCCGCACACAGGAGATAGGATATGTCTAAGAAGCCCAAAACGGACCCTCGATTGAAACTCGTTGATTTCGTTAAACCTGACGGTACTCCCGTTCCGGTCAACTCCTTTCCCGACAGTCTGAACAAAGCTATTAGCCTTGGCTGGCTGCCCGCCGAAGAAGTTAAGGCTGCTAAGGCTGCTAAGCCTAAGCCTAAGAGCAAGTAACTATGGCGACAGCCGCACAGGTAGTTAAGGCGGCGCTACAACGGATAATCGTACAGGCGTCAGAAGCAGATATTGAGCCGGACATGGCGCAAGACGCGATCTTCGCCATGAATAACTATATGCTTGCGCTTGACGCCGAAGGCGTTACGCTCGGGTATACGTTCGTTACGAACCTTGGCGACGATATCACCATACCGACGGGCGCACTACGTGGGTTAATCGCTAACCTGGCGGTCGAAGTTTCGCCCGAATTTAATGGCATAGTCTCCCCCGCACTGCAGAGGGCCGCGAATGATGGCGAAAAGGTCATGCGTATCATCGGTCAGGCTGTCCCGACCATGCGTTTCCCGGGCAACCTGCCAGTCGGATCAGGTAACGAAGGCGATCTACGTGACCGCCATTTCTACCCTGACGAAGAAGCGCTGATACTAGCTGAGACCACAGGTTGTATAGCACTTGAGGCAACCGTTCTGGACGAGGATTGTGATCCCGTCGTACCGACCCCCTTCATAACAGTATCGGGCGCACTGAGCGCCTTCTCGTCGCTATGGCCTGCGGTGTCAGCCGAACAGTCGTACGTAGTGTCGGGAGGCAATTTGACGGACGCTATACATATTGCGGCACCCATAGATTTTGAAATTTCTATTACCAGCGGCAGTGGTTTCGGCGGAACATTGGATATCTCAGGTGCCGCGACAAGGATATTCGTACGGTTTGTACGCGGTTCAGGTGGTACATCAGCGGGCGACATAGTCCATACCTCCCCCGGAGCTGCACGGGTAGACCAGCCTGTAACCGGTACGGCTACCCCCCTACCAGTCATTACCCTCGCAGGGGCACTTAGTCAATTCGGTAGTGTAGCGCCGGCCCCGAGTCCAGAACAGCAATACAATGTATCAGGTACGGGACTTAGCGCAGATGTCATCGTAGTCCCTCCGGCTAATTTTGCGGTATCGCTTGTTAGCGGCGGACCGTTTACGTCCAGTTTAAACATAACTCCCGTCGCCCAGGCGGTAAATGCTACGGTATTCATACGCATGGAACCGCCCGTTGCTGGCATTTACGGGGGAAACATAACACACGATAGCGTGGGCGCGACGCAAAAACTTCTAAGCGTGACGGGAATAGCATCATGAATATACGGGCGCAAGGCAGAAAAAAAAGCACTTTTCCGGGCGATACGGTTATCCCTTCCGGAGCAACGTTTGACTATGTTCATAACGGTGTGAATATTAAAATTCCGATAGCAAATCTGTTGACGGCGTTAAACGTAACAGGCTCAATCGTACAGGCAGGTGATCCACTAGCAGTGCCCGTCTTAGAAAAACAAGGTTCGGTGCATAAAATCCGTAACCTGGAAGCCGATGAAAACAGCGGTTTGAAGTTTTCGGTGTCGCCGGAGAACGGCATACGCGCCGAGTTGGACGCACAGACGACAGGCGGTGGGGTACCGGTGCTAAACCCGAAGAATCATATACGCCGTATTCGGTCAGGGTCGGGTATAGCGGTATCTCTGTCAGGAGAAGATATCATCGTATCTGACGTTTCTACGCCAGGTGCGAGTAGTGTTGTGGTCATAAATGAACTTGCTGACTTTCCCTCACCGGTGGGTGGAGTCATACCGCTGACGGCAGACACGGTATATTTCATACAGGACATCATCGATATAGGCAATAATACGTTCACGCTTGCCGCTAACACAGTAATGACCGGGTTTTCGTTCGCCGTCACCGGAATCACAACTACTGGGTCAGGTTTCCTATTCGAGAACGCGGGGGCATTTACCAATGAGATAAACGGTCTGCGGATAACAGCACCTAACTGTACGATATTCGGACTTACATCGCTTAGCGCGGGAGCTAACCTACTACTGGGTCAAATCTCGATAGTCAGTTGTGTGTCAATCGTTGACGTTAAAGCCTGTGCGATATTTAGGTCGGGAGGCGTAACGGCGACCTGTTCGGCTGACGCTTTCATCTTCTCGGGCACGTGTGACGTAGTTATCATAACTGATGTCATTGTACGGGCCTGGACCGGTGTATTGTTCGAACTTGACGGCGCTATGTTCGGGCGGTTTTCGATAACGACCGTACAGGCTGCCAGTGCTTCCGGCGCTAACGTAGTGGTCGAAGGTCAGGTTTCTAGCGCTAATATCGCAGTGGGCGCAGTCGGGGAAATAACGCGGGTGATTGTAACCGGAGCGGTAATAGCGTCGACGACTATCTTTCCGTCTGACCTACGCTGGCAGTTTTTAGAGAATAGTTTTGCGGCAGATTCAGTGGTCAACGCGCTTCTGTCCCTACAGGCCAACGCTGTAAATACCGTTATAGCCTTAATAGACACCCCCGTCCTTGTGGCGGGAGCCTGGACAGTCGAACACGATAACAAAATGACGGGGACAGTCGGGGGTCGCGTGACCTACGACGCGCAACGCGACACGGACCCTTCCATAGTCGCTTCTCTTACCGTCTCCCCCGTGTCCGGGGGCACACAGACCATTAGTATTTACCTGGCATTAAACGGGTCGGTAATCGCGAACTCAAGGCGTACATCGGCGGTGGCGTCAGGGTCAACTACTTCAATCACGCTGACATGGGGCTTGACGCTAGAAACCAACGATTTCGTCGAGGTATTCGTCTCTAACGATTCAGGAACTACCGACATTTTAGTGTCGGCTGCCGTCTGTAAGTTCGGGTAATGGCCACTACGCCGCTACCAATCGCGGGCGGGTTCTATGAGAGCGACAGTCTGCCCATTTCCGCGCAGGAATGTACGAATTGGTTTCCGAACCTGCCTCAAACCGCCGCGTTAAGTCAAGAGACGTTATTCGGTACTCCCGGTAAGTCGTTACTTGCTCCCGGCGAAGGCGTGCGGGAAGCTAATCGTGGTGCTGACGTACTGGCAGGGATACCGTATTTTGTAAACGGCAATGTCCTATACCGATTAAACCGTACCGTTACCGATATGCTTGAAACGTTTGACGTTACTGCACTTGGTACGATTGAAGGTACGGGCCGCGTATCGATGGCCAATAACGGCACTCAGATATGTATCATGGTACCAGGCGGGAAAGGATACATCTTCGTAACCGCGCCGGACACCCTGACCGAGATAACTGATCTGGACTTCAGGGCTAACGGCAACCCGCAAAGTGTAGTATTCGTGGATGGCTATTTTGCCTTTAACACGGACACCAAGAAATTTATCATATCCGCGCTTAATGATGGGTTAGCGTATAACGCGTTGGACTTTAGTTCAGCAGAGTCAGACCCCGACATTATCTCGGCGCTGGTTGTATACAACAATCAGTTGTTCGTGGCGGGGTCAGAGACAACCGAGGCTCAGCAGAACATCGGTGGGGCTGATTTTCCGTTTCAACGTACCGGGTTGTTCTCCGACATCGGCGTGGACGCGCCGTTCAGCGTCGTCAAAACAACCGGTGCGTTCATGTTCATCGGTTCAGGTAAGAACGGTTCAGCCTCGATATGGGAGTGGCGAGGTAACGCGCCGCGTAAGATTTCCACGACTGCGATAGACAGTCTGCTGCAAAAGTTTACTGTCGAAGAAATTGAGGCGGCGTTCGCATGGTCGTATGCACAGAAAGGCGGATTTTTCGTAGGTTTTACGCTGCCGACAACCACCCTGGTATACGATACGATCACTGAGAGGTGGCACGAACGTAAATCTCAAATAGTTGATTTTAAAGGCACTACGCAGACTGTCCGAGACCGTATCAATTCAGTCGTATCGGCGTATGGCCGGGTATTGGTAGGTGACAGTCAGGATGGACGTATCGGTTCACTCGACCCGTCGGTGTTTAAGGAGTATGGAGCGGACATTATACGGCCTGTAGCGACACAGCCGTTCCAGAATAATATGCGGGCTTTTTCAGTTGCGTCACTGGAATTAACCGTCGAATCAGGTGTCGGTAACGCTGACGTCCCCGACCCTAAAGTCCGACTTGAAATCAGTCGGGACGGCGGCAAGACGTACGGTCACTCCCGTACTCGCCGTCTCGGTAAAATCGGTGAGTATGAACACAGGGCCATATGGTGGAAATTAGGTCGGATACCGAGATTCGCAATCTTCCGTTTTACCGTGAGCGATGCGGTTAAACCGGTGATTATCCAGTTGACCGCCGACATAGTGAGTACCTAAATGCCTCAAACCCCCCTAAAACTGGACGTTAATCGCCCCCTCGTAGACGAGGAGGGTCTGCCTGATCAAATCATGAGAGCGTGGGCGGTACGGGTAACGAATACGATGGTTAC
>Ga0209976_10002066_pt1 | contig 11558 bp, 9 predicted proteins | sample SumtaG_FD_182806 | JGI IMG/M metagenome (GOLD analysis project Ga0209976, IMG submission 182806) | Deep subsurface microbial communities from Indian Ocean to uncover new lineages of life (NeLLi) - Sumatra_00157 metaG (SPAdes) (version 2) | ecosystem: Environmental > Aquatic > Marine > Oceanic >... | reverse complement strand
CCAGCGCCCATGCCTTCGACGTATAGCTGTCACCCTCTATGCTCTGCAGCACCGTCGAGCCGCCAACGATGATGTCATCATCGGTACAGGCACCGGGTCCGTTGCACTCGCCGCTGGCATAGGCCAGCCGCAAACCACCGAGCAGCACAACAACAATTACTCCGGCCGCCAGCCACATAATCCGATCAAGGGTTTTTGCATTCACAATGCCACCGCCGCTATCACACCGAGCGCAATCACGCCGCGGTGCCATAAGTTGTCAATAAAATGATCGCTGCGCTCTTGCTCGAGCATGTCCTCGCGCACTTCCATCCAGATTTTCTGGTAACGAGCACACTCAATGAGGTGATTGACCTCCTCATTACGGGCTGCCAGCGCTGCAGTGTTGTTGTCACCGACCGTCTTATTGGCCTCAGAGGCTACACGTAGGCGCTCGAGCTGCAGCAGCCCCTCGAGGTCAAAGGTTGCTGTGGTTTCGGTCTGGCTAACGGCAGACGGCATCTCAGGGACGCTGAGCAGCTCGCCGAGCTCCACCATGGGGGCGGGAACGTCGCAGGTCGGTAGCTCCAGCGGTGTGCTGCTACACGCTGTCAGGCTTGTGCCAATTATCCAAAATGCTACCAATCGTTTCACTGTTGGTGCCTACCTTGTCAACTACCGCCTTGCCAATCTTGCCGGCCTCGATGGCATCGGCTTGCAGTTTATCGGCTTTTTTGCCCTGTTGCTCAGCTTTTTTCTGGGCACGCTTGCTACCGTCGAGAATGAGCGCGTCACGCTGCGCGCCGGCCTTGGCCGCAGCCTTTTCGTCGCGGGTCAGAATGATGAACCCAAGCGCCAGCAACCCGGCGCCAAGTGCCAGAAGCCATCTTTTCATACGCCGCGCTTGAGGTCGGACTTTTTCCGGGCACACGCGGCAGCAGATGTGTTGTACGCCGCTTTGGCAGCGTCATGCTGCGAGATCGGCACGTCATCCGGCACGGATTCAGCCTCAACTTCCTCGGAAGCCTCTGCTGTAGCCGTTTCCTCCGGCACGTCATCCGGCACAGGCTCGGTCGCTACTTCCGGCTCCAGCTGCTCCTCAACACCTTCTACTTCGGTTTCGTCAGGCATATCAATCTCCTATGTTTCGTTTTTACTCGGCTGCACCGCCGAGACTGTTGGCCATGTAGCCGGCCAGGAATGAGCTCGCGTAGGTCAGCTCGCCAGCCGCCATAAGACCAAGGAACCCACCTACACCCGCCATCAGGGTTAGTGCCGTTTTGTACGGGTACTTGGTCAGCCATGCTGTGAGTGTAAACGAGTCATCAGTCTTACGTCGCTCGACCACCTTTTTCAGAACGTGGGTGCCGGTCCCGACCACCATTGCCAGTATCAGATACAGCGTTTCCATGTCAGCCTCCTTGCTTACAGGGGTGAATCGTTCACCCCTACGCAGCAAATCTATTCAGGTTCCTGTTGTTTGTCACCTTGAGCACGATGGATGCGCCCACCATTTCGTTCGTGATGGTCTGCTCCACTAAGGTTATAACACCGGCCGCGACCGTATCGACGACATAGGTGCCAGCTTGAGAGCCGGCAATAGAGAGCGCATCACCAGGCTCATATTCAGCCAGCTCATCAGCTGGCGCGGCCAGACCGCCAAGCAGTGTAGCTGTAGCGAAAGACGCCGTGGCGCTGGTTTCCGTGCTATCGATCGAGTTGCCGGCAACACCACCTGTTTTGGCAAAAATATCAATTGTGTCACCGGCTCCGGCCACCGCCCGCACTGTGGGGTGCAGGGTCATGGCGTCCGCGTAATCAGGCAGCCCCGGACCCGCTAGATTGATCGCGGCAATCAGATTGTCCAGCGTGTCGCTTATCGCGGCACCGATATGCACATTGCCATCGACATCGGTCAGTGTGTCCTGAAACGTGTAGACCTTGCCATCAAGCGTGACGGTGTTGGTGTTGATTAAATCCGTGGCCGTAAAGATCACCGAGGCGGCACCAACGCTCAATGTGTCAGGACTAATGAAGCCGACGATTGCCGAGGCAATTTCAGGCTTCAATCGCTTCGCAGTGTCATTGTCGGTCGCCGGTACGAGCCGATTGTTTCGCCTGTTACCAATTCGATCCGAACCCGGTTTTGGTGTAGCCATGTCGTTCTCCTTGGGGTGACATTGTCACCCCTATGTCAGTCGCCGTACTCCCAGCAAGCGTGAAGCAGGATACCGCGAAACCTTCACTGTGTCAGATTGGTTGCCGCCCAGAATCTCTATCAGTGCGTCAGACCTGCCGGCATAAAAGCCCACATGCCCCGGAGCGTCAGTGACCTCGGGACCGGGCTGCTCGCCCTTGCCGCGCTTGATGATGACGATGTCGCCAGCCTCAGCCTGATCGAGCGTGATGCCCTGACCAACGCGCAGCCACGATCGCGCACGCAGGTCCTTGGAGCGCGGGTGCCGGCACAGAAAACAGATGTAGTTCACGAACGCGCTGCACCATGGCACCTCATCGTGACTCGGCCATCTCGCGTCAAGCCTCAGCATTGCCATGATCTGCGGATTGTCGACGTTGCCACCGACCTCCTCGATGCTGGCAAACCGTTGCGCTAAGTCAAAGGCGTGTTCTTTTGTGAAGTTCATGCGTTTTTCATCCTGCGTTCTTTTGCGGTGAGTGGGTCATTTTCGCGGGTGTTAGCTTCCAGTTCGAAGGGATGTTTTTTGTAGCCGTAGCGAATGGCCAGCAGCAGGTACATGGCATAAAAACCAAGCCAGCCCTTGCGCCACACCTGATAGACGTGCTCCATTTCATGTCGAAATAGCTGGTCAGTTACATCTTCTTGAGGCTGCAAAAACAACACGAATGGATACAGCACCTTGCCACGGTACTTGCCCATGATCCATTTGCTAATGCCGTATTTAATTCGTAATTTCATGTTTCTATTAGACATTAAGAGAGTATTGTATTGTCCAATCAGCGGTCAAACCTTTTGTACCAGTGGCCGTGAAGGAACCTGTTGTGTAAGCCGTACCACTAACAGCCCCCAGCAAAAATATAATACTTCCCGCTATTCCGACCTCGGCTAAGGATAAAATGCGCGACACACCGTTATCAGTAACCTCCCAGCATGGAACCCTTTGCTCTCGACTCGGCTGAATAGCTGCAGGCAGTCCTTGCAACTGCATTACCGTAGCATCAGAGGTTCCCAACGAACTGATCGGTAAAACAAGCGTCACAACACCTGCTGCAATACTATAAAAATATGTTTCATCAAGGTCTGCACCAGCAAATCCCGTCAATGATCCAGTGAATGAGCCGGTTGCAAATCTGGCGCCAATCTCCACCAGCGCTGTCTCGACGTCGAGGCCAACGTAATCACCAGCGGCATCCTCAATTGCAACCTTACTCGCGCCCTGACCGGTCGCCGTGTCCGCCAGGTTGCCAGCAAGGTCCATGTCAGCTACGAGTTGAAAGGTTAATGCCGTGGTGCCAATGACGACCGGATCGGTCGCGGTCAGCTGATAAAAGCCGACCAGCGGTGTGGTCGCCACTACAACCAACGTGCCGTCTGCCGCATCCCGATTGCCGTCGAAGTCCGCCGCGCGCTCCCAGGCACTTGAGCGAACATTGTAAATGCCGTTATTAACCGCACTGGTCTGTGCCGTCACCAGCACCCGGTCATCGGTGACAACCGCCACGCCGTTGACCGTCTGCTCACCAGACAGGGTGATATTTACTATCGAAACGGCCTTGCAGGGCGCCTTTACTGCCAAGCTGGCAATTACGCCGTTGAATCTGTCCGTCGATGCACTAACAGCCATTACCTGCTCCTCTCCCCGAAAATGTACTCGTACAGCTCGGGATCATCCTCAGCCCACACCGCGTCCAGAAACCGGTTCGTCTGGCTGGCCGGATAATGGAACAGCGTACCAGTGGTGGTGATGAACTTCCTGCGTAGCGCATCATCCATATCCCCCTGCCCGGCCTGCACACCGAGATCCCAAGCATCCTTTGCCAGTGAGCCAATGGGTGTATTGCCACCACCGTACATCGCTGCCGGCACCTCGCGCACGAACGGGATACCAGCAATCACCGAATCAATGGTCCTTTCAACCGTCCACCAAGCCCAATCCTCAGGCTCATCATCACCCTCCGGCCACTGCGCGTAAATGATTGCCGAGGCAATACCCTCCACCGTGTACAGCAACATCAGGTCGCCAACGTATGCAGCCACCTGTGTTGGTTTGCGGAAATTGGTGGAGCTGGTTTTCTCGTAGGCGATGTTGCCCTTGGCCAGCATGTAAGAGATCAGCGTGGTCCAGATACGAATGAACTGCGATTGTCGATTCTTGCGGTTGCCCAGCGTGCCGCGCTCGAGCCCAGAACGATCCGAGAAGAAGCCAGAGGTCTGCGCCGCTTCGACTTGTGAGTCAGCGTAGATAATAGCGTCCGCCTCATTCAGCCCCTCAGTATTGCGGCCCTTCTCAAAAGCCCCGAGCCAGGTAGTCACATCGACCACCTGTTGTGCCCGGGCAATCGGCCAGAAGTAGGTAGCAGACAAGGCGTTCATGGTGGTTTTTAGGCGTGTCGGCTGGGCGCCAAAGAAGGCCTCGAGGTGCGCCTTGGTATCGGCGACGTCTTTGTCCCAGGCACCAATGGAATAACGCGCCTCCATAAATTTCGAGGTCGTCATCACATGGTTCCACGCCGCGCTCGGGTTTTGCATGAACTTTGCCAACCCAGCGGCATAGGAGCGCGTGCCAATGACAGCCACGGTCTGCGCAATACCAGTGAACTGCAGAATGGTCGTGAGCATGTTCCAACCCAGCTTGGATTTGGTAAAGCCGGTGCGGATCCACGAGGCCGACTGTTCGTACCAGCCCTCGGCCGGCAGTTCACCGACCGCGGCATCGGTGAGCCACAGGTCCAGCGCATTCCAGGCAGTGCCGTTGCCGGTGCGCTCAAAGGCGTCCTGTACATCCGGGTCATTCATTACCCGTTTGATGAAATTGACCTCATCACCAATGGCAATATCACGCACAATCTCACGCAAATGCGTGTCGATCGTATTCAGCCCCAGCCGCACCACCATGCCCTTTTGCTTGGTACGCTCGTAGGTGGCGCCGGCCCGGGTACTGGCGGAAATGTACACGCCATTGCCCATCTGCTTGAACAGGTCCTCCAATTCCTGCGCCTTGATCTGTTTGGAGTGCCGCTTGTCGTAAGCGAGTGGATAGTAGCCACCCTTGACCAATACTTCCTTGCCATCGCTGGTGCGTATTTTGAATGGCACCGCCGCCACCTTCTGCGGCGCGATGCCGCGACGACGAGCCTCGGCTGCGGACAGCTCGCCCCAGTACGAATCGATGTAGTCCCAGACGTCCTGTACGAATGCCCAGTCGCGCTCATCCAGTGTTGCCAGCGCGGCGCGCACCCCCTGCTCAGTGTAGGCCGGCTGCTTGTTGCGCAATACACCACCCAGTAGCGCCTGCTGGTTGCCCTCATTGCCCCAGTTCAGTGCAATCGAAAGGATGTCCGACTTGGACAGGTCCTGCGCCATCGGCTCGAAGCGGCTGCGCTTTTGAAAGCGTGCCATTTCCTTGCGCGTGTAGTGTTTCAGATACAGGTCCGACATATCCTTCTGCGCCTTGTGGATACCCGGTATCAGGCGCTCTGAGTAGGCTCTGCGCATCGGTGCAATGATATGGCGAGTGACGGCCCCAAAGCCGGCGTTATCAAGCACCCGCGCCAGTGAGGACGGCCGTAACCAGGTGCTGATCGCCTGCCCCTTGGACTTTCTGGCACGATCCAGCTTGCCCTCCTGACTGACACCCAGATCGATAATGGTGTGATTGTCGTACAGCTGCCCGGCGACCTCGAGCGCAGCCTCCTTGATGATGACCTTTTCACCATTGACCACCGCCTCAGCGAGCCGCTTGGCCATGTGTTCGAGCTTCTTGACCATGTCACGCATCGCGGTGAACTCATCGACGGTCAGGTCCTGCCAATTGGTGCCGCGAGTTTTGAGCTTTGCCAGCATCGCGGACGGTGCAATCAGCCGGCCATCCTCAATGGCAGCGGCCATTTCATCAAAAGCCTTCTCGCGGTCCACCTGCTTGAGGGAAATCTTGCGGAAGTTGACGCCCTCGATGACCGCCAGGATGCGGTCCAGCATCCCCGACTTGCCAAGCCGCTGCTGCACTCGCCGGCTTTCGAACTTCGATAGATACTGCTGCGTCGACTCCGCCTGCTTCTTGGCACGTAATGCAGCCCGGTACATCTCATGGTTGACCACCTGCTTGCGCTTCTCGAACGCGGCCTTGGCGTAATCTTTCGAACGCATGGCAGCGAACGCCGCCTTGCCGGCCTTGCGCTCCGCATTCAGGTAGACGTGCGGCTGTACGTTGCGCAGTTGCTTTTTGCCAATTGCAATGCTGGCGCCAGCCTTGATTTGTGCCAGCTCCAGCTTCTTCGGCAGTTGTCCGAGGTTTGCATCGCGTGCCTCACGATCGGTGCGCGCAATGGTTTGCCGTGTAGCCCGGACAATGTCCGCGTCCTCACGGGCGCGCTTTCGAAATGCCCGCATCTCGATTGCCAGTATCGAGGCACGGCGGTCACTGTGGACGGCGCGCACCGCATCCTCAGCGAGGCTGCCATCCAGCAGCGGATCCGGAAAGCGCTCATTCATGCGCACTTCGGTTTCGCCGGCAATGCGCTCCTTCATCGGCCGCACATTGATAAGGTCTCGAATCATTTGATCGGCCGACTCATAGCCCAACAATGGCGCTGCCACGCCCGCATCAACACCGCCCTTGACCGAGTACACCCACGGCTTTGGCAACCGCTTGATGAAGTCCTTGCCGTAGCGCTCGATAAGGTCATCACGGTCCAGCTTGAACGGTCGCATACGCGTCGGTGAGCCGTCCGGCTGTGTGCCCCGCTGCAGCATGGCCAGCGCGATGTACACCCGCGCCTCATGCACCTCAGCTGTAACCTCTTGACGCACCTTGTCTTTTTCAATGTTCCACCAGCGCTGCTCCTCGCGCGTCATAGCGGCCAACATGCGGGCGGTCTCTTTTTCCACGCCCTCTTGGTGCGCGCTCTCAACCGAGTCGCGGTAGACCGTGAACACTTCCTGCGAGACCCCCATCTCCTCGGCAGTGGAGAAGATTGCCGCGTACTGCTGCACCGCCTCAGCCTCGGCAATCTGTGATTCGCTGGCCAGGATGCGATCGAACACGCCGCGGATCTCATCGTTGAGCTCAATGCCGACGAGGTCTTTCAGCTTGGAATAGATCAGCTCCAGCCAGCGCTTGAAGGAATTGAACGCATCCTGTAGCTCGACGCTCGGTGCCTTGCCCTCCATCAGGTACTTCTCGAACGAGCGGGCGAATAGCTCATGGTGCTCGCGCGTAATCTCACGGCCGGAGCTCACGCCAAGATGATTGAGGATTTTCTGCCAGTCATCCAGCACATCCAGCGGCGCCCCTTGGCCCTCGGCAAGGCTTCGAAAGGTCTCCAAATACAAGTGCCCAGCCTGATGCAGGAAGGTCGATAGGTTGTGTGATTCGGTCAGCCGAATCAGGCCGCGGCGCATCTCATCAAAGGTAATCGAGCCGCGCTCCTTCTGGAATAGCGTCTGGCCCTCGAGGGCACCAGCGCCAATCTCCTCGGTGATATCGAGCGCGTGGACTGCTACAGTATCGTCGAAATGATCTAAAGCCGCCCTCCCCGCATCTATAAGCCCACCAAACCGTTTCACCTTGGCACTCTTATCCAGTTTCTTTGCGGCCTTGTTGGTGACGTTTACAAGCACCTTGTCGTAGAAGTTCGACATGCCTTCGCCACCGACCTTGAGATCCTCACCTGTAATCTCACCACCAGAATCATCGGTCATTATCTCGTCGGCAAGATTCTCTCCAATGACCTCTTTGAGATGTTTGCCCATCCAATCGCGTGCCATATCATGGACTGCATTGTCGATGATGCCATCAGAATTAACCCCCAGCGGAATGACTCCACCAGCCTCGCGGCGGTGTAGATATACACGCTTCCCACCCGCCTCACCGGGCCCAACAGTAGTCTCAGGACGAATGTCGTATTCAATCTTGGTGATAACAGCGCCTAAGTTATACCGCTCCGCCTGTTGCTCGCCGGTAGTCCAGGCTACCTGATCGTAGCCACCCTCAGCTGCCAAGCGAATGACCCGCTTCATTGCAAGCTCAGCCCATGCGTTACCCTTGAACGGTGCGTCAGGGATGCCGCCCTTCATCGCACTCAGATTGCCCTGAGCGCCAGTGAGCTCCATCGCCCGCAAGCGCCACTCTTTGATGGCGTCCCACCCCGCATCACCAATCAGGTCGCGGAATTCCTCATATTTCATTGGCACGCCATTAGCGAGCATGTCAAACCAATTTGGTGAGCCAAGGATGACGGTCTCTACGCGGAACTGGGCATCCTCCATTGATTCTCCGGAGCGCGCATTGCCGCCCTCCGTGCCTGTGTTGGTAATCTTTTCAAGAGCCGGAGTGGCTTTGATGTAGGCGTCCAATTTGAGCGCTTCGAGCCGCACTACCTCGGCTTCGGCCGCATCCTTTTTTTCTGAGCCGGCATATCCATACTCCCGCCCAGCACTGTGCCAGTCGCTTTGCACCTCCTCGATAAACAGGATCCGCTCACCATTAGGACCAACACGATCCTTGACCCGCATCCAGGCAAGGATGTTTTTGACCTCATCAAAGGTGTGCGAGGTGTAATCTGTCTCGAGCAGCGCACGGCCCGTACTCAGTTCGCCATAAGCCTCCTGTATTGCGGAGCCCTCCAAGCCAGCCTCAGTAAAATCAGCAACCGTGACATCACCATGCCCCAGTGCATTCAGAAACGCGCTCGGGCGGTTGATCTCGCTTTGAAGGGCATTGTTAACATAAAAATCATTCAAGGCCGCCTGCTCAGTGTCGGACAGCGCGCGGTAGGCGTCGTTAACATTGTTTATGAGCTGGTTAGTCTCTGCGGCGCTTGGCCCGGCGCTTGGCAAGTGCAACATGATCTCTCGGTAATTGGTGCCGCCTTCAAGCTGATACTGACCCTCCCACAGGGCCCGCTGTGTGAAGCCGCTGGCCTCGCGTTGTTTCTCTGTGATGTACGTCTTAATTGGATCATAAGCATCATTGATGTCACCACGATTGCCATTTATCGGCAGCCAGGTCTTACCATCGTCCGGCGTGATAGATATCTGACCGGCATCCTCATCCACTACGACCGTGAAGTGATCGCTGGTCTCGTCGTTTGTAGCATCAAAGATGACGCCGATATTGCCCTCATTCTGATAATCCGTGGTTGCGTTCTCGTTAATGTCAAATTGTAGCTGCGGTGTCCTGAGCGTCGGCCCGCCGTACTGAGTCTCCTGCACCTGTACGCCATTCTCCTGCACGTAGGCAATCATCTTCTCGCGCGTCACCGTGCCCTTGGCGTTTGCCCACGCTTCGAAGTCAATCCATTCCAGCTCCTGCTTTTTAACCCCCGGCTGCTTTTTCAGGTAGGCAATCATCTGCTTTGCCGGGCCCTTCTCCTGCGGCATGATGCGCACCGCTGACAGCAAGCCAGAGCGGAAGCCAAGCACGTCTTGATCTACCTGAAAAAAGGTCTCACCCTTGCGCCCGCCAACCGCATCCAGCTTGTCAATCAATACCGAATCGAGTACCAGAATCTCGCGCCGGCGGAAGCCAATCTCCGCTTGGCGCACCAGCAGCGCCTTGAAGTTTGCCACCAGCTCGAGTGGCGTCTTGCCCTGCAGGCCAAGATAGCCGTCCAGCAGCAGCTCGCGTGTCTCAGCACCAAACAACATCGAGCTGAGCACGGTATTGAGCTGCTGGTCATCGTAAATATCCAGCGGCTCCACCGCCCGGTCATCACGGAGCTTGCCAACAGCGTTGTTAAACATGGCCTGCTTGCGCACCCACCCGACCATCGCATCGATCGCCGCGTACTCGATGTGCAGCTGCCGCATCTCTTTTTCCAGCTTGACCCGCTCAGCCCGGACTTTGTCCGCCCTCTTGGCCTGCAGGCTACTGATCTCGGCCAGCATGTCAGGCCGATTGGCAATCACAGCGCCCTGCTCAGCCGCACGCTGCGTGATCTGCACCACGTTATAGCTCGACTCCAGGTACAGCTTCTGCACCGCCTGCTCATCACTGAGACCGTCTGCAATAAACTGCTCGAGGCTTGCGATGTCCCGATCGGACACCGCGCCCTTCATTTTCTTGATGCAATCCTTTAGCGCCATTGGTCGTCCTCGACCTCCAAGAAGGCAATCAGCACGGCCAGTATGATCTCATCCTCATACAATATCTGTAGTGCTTCACGGCGCTCCTTGGCTTTACTCTTTGTGCCCGGCGGATGTACCTGCTCACGCTCAGGAAAAGCCACAGTTTCAATCAGCGCGATTGACTTGGGAACCTGCTCCAGCTGTGTCGTCGGCGTTGCCGGCGGCGTGATCCAGTCGGTCTGTGCAAACGGTTTCTCGCCAGCATCCTCCAGAATTGTCAGCGGACTGCCAACCTGGAATGGCGTCTGTGTTGGCAGACCCGGTGGAGTAATCCAGTCGTCTTGCCTTTGCGGCGGTGGATCAGGCGGCGGTGTTACCAGCAGAGCCAGTGGACTGGCCAGCTGGACCGGCGTTTGAGTCGGATCGGCTGGCGGCGTGATCCAGTCGGACTGTTCGAATGGCTTGTCACCAGCATCCGCCAGAATTGTTAGCGGCAGGCCAAGCTGGAACGGTGTCTGCGTCGGTAGTGCGGGCGGGACCGGCCACTTGATCTCGAGGAACGGCGGCTCCGGCTCGGTAAATATGAGCGGCAGCAGCGTGCCAACATTGACCGGCTCTTGCACCTTCCGGGCCGGCGGGTTGATCCAGTCCGATTGCTCAAACGGCTTTTCGCCAGCATCTTCGAGAAGTGTCAGCGAGGCGCTGACCTGGAACGGCGTTTGTGTTGGTAGGGGCTCCGGGTTGAGGTAACCAGAAACCGCTGGCCTTTGCCCTAACGCTTCGAGTATGGCTGTGGCAAAACTACCTTGCTCTGGATATTGAGGTACTACAGCAAGCGTTGGGTTCGGCCATTCTGTCAGCAGAAACGGCTTCTCGCCGGCATCTTCCAGCAACGTCAGTGAGACGCTGACCTTGACCGGCGTTTGAATTTTGACATCGACAGTCGGGTTCGGCCAGCTTGTCTGGGCGAACGGATCACCCACAACCACTGTGGTCAACGCAATCGATTTGCCAATCTGCTCCAGCTGTGTTGTTGGCAGAGGCTCCGGATTTAGCCAGTCGGTTTGGAAGAATGGATCACCAACAGGCGCTGCGGTCAGCGCAATCGACTTGGGTATTTGCTCGGGTTGCTGTGCGTCCAGAACAAACGGGTTCGGCCAGTCCGTTTGTGAGATTGGTGGATCCAGTATTTCTCGTATAGCGCTGCCGGCCCTAAATATCTCCTGCCAGCCGAAAACGACAGGCTTTTGCCAATCGAGCTGTGCGAACGGCACAACCACAGGTGCGGCCTCGACAAGTGCAATCGATTTAC
>Ga0209976_10002065_pt1 | contig 11568 bp, 10 predicted proteins | sample SumtaG_FD_182806 | JGI IMG/M metagenome (GOLD analysis project Ga0209976, IMG submission 182806) | Deep subsurface microbial communities from Indian Ocean to uncover new lineages of life (NeLLi) - Sumatra_00157 metaG (SPAdes) (version 2) | ecosystem: Environmental > Aquatic > Marine > Oceanic >... | reverse complement strand
AAAGATTATTAACCAAATCACAAACTCCAATAACAAGGCGGAGTGGATGGTGCTTGAAGTTATGCCCGTCATCCCACCGGATTTGAGACCACTGGTACTGCTCGAAAGAGATAATTTCGCCACCAGCGACTTGAATGACCTCTACAGACGAATTATCAATCGAAACAACCGATTAAAGAAGCTCATTGACCTCAACGCGCCCGAGGTGATTATACGAAATGAAAAACGAATGTTACAGCAGGCGGTCGATTCGCTGCTCGACAACGGGCGATGCCGAAGATCTGTGCTCGGAAGTAACAATCGGCCGCTGAAGTCCCTGACCGATATGATTAAAGGAAAACAGGGACGATTTCGTGAGAACCTGCTTGGAAAACGCGTAGATTATTCAGCGCGGTCGGTTATCGTAGTAGGACCTAATCTAAAATTGTATCAATGCGGTCTGCCGAAGAAAATAGCTCTCGAATTGTATCAGCCTTTCATCATTCGCAAGCTTAAACAGCACGGCCTGGCCGATACGATTAAAAGCGCCAAAAGGATGATTGAACGACGTGACGAGCAGGTCTGGGACGTTCTGGAAGAAGTCATTCACCAGCATCCTGTCTTGCTCAACCGCGCCCCCACCCTCCATCGAATGGGTGTTCAGGCCTTTGAGCCGGTGCTCGTCGAAGGTAACGCTATTATGCTTCATCCGTTAGCCTGCAAGGGCTTCAACGCCGACTTTGACGGCGACCAGATGGCGGTGCATTTGCCGTTAAGTGTCGAAGCGCAGGCTGAAACTCATATCTTGATGATGACCACTGCCAATATTTTCTCGCCGGCTAATGGCTCTCCAATGGTTGGACCATCTCAGGATATGGTGATGGGCAATTATTACTTGACCTATTTGGAACCTTCTGATACCGCCGAAAGTGAAAAACTGAAGCTGTTCAGAGACACTTTCGAAGCAATAATGGCCTTTGAGATAGGCAAAGTCGATTTGCACATGAGAATTAAGGTCCAAGTCGGTAGTGCCAAAGTTGTTGCAGATTCAGGAATTGGAGATTCGAAAGCCAAAGATCAAGGTTCAACTGTCGTTGAGACGACGGTGGGCAGGTGCTTATTCAATGATATGCTTCCTGAAGGAATGCCGTTTTACAATATGACGATGTCTCAGAAGATGTTGAGCCAGGTAATTAGTGACTGTTTCAAATTCTCAGGTTCTGCCGAGACGGTAGACCTGCTCGATAGAATCAAGGATTTAGGGTTCAAATATGCCACTCTTGCAGGGTTGAGCTTTGGTATTACGGACTTGAAAATACCCGCAAGGAAGCCTCAAATTATTGAAGAGACAGAGAAAAAGGTCAACAAAATCCGGAAGAACTACAACGACGGCGTTTTGACCGAGGGCGAAAGGTATAATCAGGTCATTGACGCCTGGACCAATGCTCGCGTGGCAGTGACCAGCGAAATGATGCGGGGCCTTAAAGAGGATACTACCGAAGATGGCTTGCCGTACCTGAACCCCATATATCTTATGAGCGATTCGGGGGCAAGAGGAAGTGTAGACCAAATCCAGCAGCTCGCTGGAATGAGATCGCTTATGGCCAAACCCAGCGGTGAAATTATCGAAACACCAATTAAATCAAACTTCCGCGAGGGTTTGACCGTGCTTGAGTACTTCAGCTCTACTCACGGAGCGCGCAAGGGACTGGCTGATACGGCCTTGAAAACCGCTAATTCCGGCTATCTCACCCGAAAACTCATCGACGTGGCACAAAATGTAATTGTCCTTGAACGCGACTGCCAAACCTTACAGGGAATTACCAAGAGTACGGTCAGCAGAAGTGAGCAGATTGATGTGCCGTTTTCTCAGCTTGTTATAGGCAGAACTGCAAGAGACAACATTCGTAACCCGATTACTGACGAAATGATTGTTCGCGAGAACGAGGTCATAACGCCGGTGGCGGCGACGAAGATCGAAGCTTTAGGCCTCGATGCCGTCAGAGTAAGAAGCCCTCTGACCTGTGATAGTCCCTTCGGGATCTGTGCCAAGTGTTATGGATGGGACATGAGCACCAGCCAATTAGTCGAAGAAGGAGTGGCAGTTGGAATTATTGCTGCACAGTCGATTGGTGAGCCCGGCACTCAGCTGACATTACGCACGTTCCATACCGGCGGCATCGCGTCCAGAGCTATTCTTGAACGCGAACAGAAAGCGACGCAAGCAGGAAAGGTCCAGTATCGTGACATAAATGCGGTCTCTTTCAAGTCCACCGTTGATGAAACGACAACAACCAAGATAGTCGCACTCAAACGCAACGGCGAAATAGCTATTCTGGACGCAAAGAACCGAGAGCTCGACAGGTTCAAAGTGCCCTACGGTGCCGTTGTTTTGGTTAAGGACGGGCGGAAGGTTAAAACCGGTGCGTTGTTGTTCACATGGGACCCGCACCGTACGCCGATTCTGGCCGAAGTGCCCGGCCTGATACGGTTTGTAGATATCATCGAAGGCGAGACAATTGGAATTGAAGAAGAGCGAAAAGGGGCAATCGGCAAACCTGTGGTAATCGAGCATAAGGGCGATAAGCATCCGCAAATTATCATAGAAGATCCCGACGGTAAAATACTCGACGTTCACTACCTGCCGGCGGGAGCCAGAATTGAGGTTAGCGAGGGTCAGTCTGTTCAGGCAGGCCAGCTGATTGCTCATCGACCCAGAGCCTCCGGCGGCACCCAGGACATCACAGGAGGTCTGCCCAGAGTTACCGAAGTATTTGAGGCACGCATCCCCAAAGACCCTGCTGCAATGGCTGAGATCAGCGGCCGGGTCGAGCTGAAAAGCGATAAACGCAAAGGCAAAATGACGATTATTATTCGCAGTGAAAGCGGTATGGAAAAAGAACACCACGTCCCACGCGACAGACACCTTAATGTTCACGCATCTGATTTAGCTGAAGCGGGAGACACCCTGACAGATGGCCCATTGGTGCCCCATGATATTCTCCGAATTAAAGGCGAAGAAGCGCTGCAAAGATATTTAACTTCAGAAATTCAAAATGTCTACCGCTCACAAAATGTCAATATCAACGACAAGCACATTGAGATTATCTGCTCTCAAATGATGCGAAAGGTCGAAATTGATTCTGTGGGCGACAGCTCGTTTTTGCCGAGCGAGGTCGTTGACAAATTCGTATTCAGAAAAGCAAATGAAGAACTGACCAATAGCATCAGGATTACCAACGTCGGAGATGCGTCTGATTTAGAAGTCGGTCAGGTTATCAGCAAGAAAGAGCTGGCAAGTATTAACGAAAAGATTGAAGTGATTGGTGGCCAGAAGGCCTCGGGCAAAAAACCAAAACCTTCAACCGCCAAGACATTGCTTTTGGGAATCACGAAAGCTTCGCTGTGGTCGGAGAGCTTTATCGCGGCAGCCAGCTTCCAGGAAACAACTAAGGTCTTGACAGAAGCGTCTTTAGCCGGTAAGGTGGACGAACTTCACGGCTTGAAGGAAAACGTGATACTCGGTCACCTGATACCGGCCGGCACGGCTTACAAGCCGCATCTGGATATGAAGGTCAAGCACCTTGCCGAAGCACCGCTGCCGAAGGAATTTGAAGAGATTAAGGAAATTACGGAAGCCAAAGAGGCCGAAGCAAAAGCAGAATCGAGAATCAGGGAAGCTCTGGGAATTAATTAATTCAGGAACCCCAAACGCGGTAAAGTGCGTTTGGGAGGGTTCCGGTTTTGCAATACACAACAAAATGAGACCCGAACCAGGGTAAGATTTATGCCAACAAAAAATCAGTTAGTTAGACGCCCACGGGCGAAATCGAAGGGTCGAAAACGGCTATCCGAAATTAGCGGTTCGCCGCAAAAGCGAGGGGTATGTCTGATCGTAAGGACCCAAACGCCGAAGAAGCCGAACTCAGCTCTACGAAAAATCGCACGTGTCAGATTGACCAACGGCAAAGAAATTACAGCTTACATACCGGGCATCGACCACAACCTTCAGGAGCACAGCACTGTTACTGTTCGCGGTGGCCGAGTCAGGGACCTGCCGGGAGTACGATATCATATCATCCGTGGTGTGCTCGACTGTGCCGGCGTGGCTAATCGAAAACAAGGCAGAAGTAAATATGGGGCAAAAAAAGCAAAGTAACTGGTGAGTGGTGAACATTTAATCAATTAACCATTTACCGATTGTGAGAGTTGAGTATGGCTAAAAAGTTTACCGCTTCGAGTCAACAATTGGCCCGCCAGGGCGGCGACCCCAAATATAATAACAAGCTGGTCGCGAAGTTCATTAACTGTTTGATGTGGGGCGGCAAGAAAAGTGTTGCCCAGCGGGTCTTTTATGATGCTATGGATATTATAGCCAAAAACGTAGAGGACACCAGCTCTCTTGAGGTATTCGAAACAGCGATAAATAACGTAAAACCATTGATCGAAGTTCGCAGCCGACGTATCGGCGGAGCCAGTTATCAGGTGCCGACACAGATAAGTTCCGCGCGCCGGCAGTCACTTGCCTTCAGGTGGATATTGGACTCGGCCAGGGGCAAGAAAGGAAAGCCTATGTGCCAGCGCCTGGCCTCCGAACTGACAGATGCTTACAATGGACACGGCGGCGCAATGACTACCCGGGAGAATATCCACAGAATGGCAGAGGCAAACAAGGCATTTGCCCACTTTGCCTGGTAATAGTTATCGTTTATAACTGCCACGGTGTGTTTATAGAAATGACCGTGGCAGTTTTTTTATATCGTATTGCGGCGTGTATATTGCCGTGCAGGGGCAGGCCAATGTGCCTGCCCAGGGCAACCACATTGAGTTGCCCCCACATGAGAGACGAGATACGAATTATGTCGAGCACTCTGAAAAAATTACGCAATATTGGAATCATGGCTCATATCGACGCCGGCAAAACAACGGTAACTGAGCGCATACTCTATTATACCGGCAAAACCTACAAAATGGGGGAAGTCCATGAAGGCACCGCGGTTATGGACTACCTGCAAGAGGAGCAAAGAAGAGGCATTACTATCACTTCAGCCGCGACAAAATGTCCCTGGAAGGACTTTGAAATCAACCTTATCGATACGCCGGGGCATATTGACTTTACCGCTGAAGTTGAAAGGTCCTTGCGTGTTCTCGATAGCGCTGTAGCGGTCTTTGACGGCAGTGAAGGAGTGCAGGCCCAGAGCGAGACCGTCTGGAGACAGGGACAAAAATACGACCTGCCCTGTCTTTGCTTTGTGAACAAGATGGACAAAATAGGCGCCGATTTTGAGATGACCATTGACAGTATTCGCGATAAACTCCTCGCCAATCCGATTTTAATGCAGATTCCTATTGGCGCCGAGGATTCTTTCGCCGGTGTGATAGACCTGATAAAGATGCAGGCGGTTTTCTATAAGACCGAAAAGATGGGAGCAACTTTTGAAGAAACTGAAATTCCCTCCGAGTTGAAACAAACTGCTCAGCAGCAAAGAAACCAGATGATTGAGCTTGCAGCCGAACATGACGAAGAGCTGATGGACATCTACGTCCACGACAAGCCAATCAATGTTGAAATGATTGATAGAGCGATTAGAAAAGGAACTTTGAGCAACAAGCTTCATCCGGTATTTGTTGGCTCCGCCTTGAAGTATATCGGCGTCCAAAGGCTGCTTGATGGCATCGTGGCGTATCTGCCTTCTCCGTTGGACAAGCCTGTCCTGACCGGGCACAAACCGACTGATAAAAATAAAAAAATATCCATCAAGTGCGACCGCGATGCCAGCCTGGTAGCACTTGCATTTAAGATTACAAGCGATGTGCATGGCGATTTGAACTTTCTAAGGATTTATCAAGGCAAATTGAAGTCCGGCAGAAGAGTCTTAAATGTGAATCGCAATCGGCGGGAGAATATTACCAGAATATTTGAGATGCACGCCAACGAGCGAGAAATGTTGGACTCAGCCAGTGCCGGTGATATTGTCGCAGTAGTAGGACTAAAACAAACACTTACAGGCGATACCATTTGTGATCCTAAAAAACCCGTTTGCCTGCCGAGCATTACATTTCCCCAGACGGTTATTAATATGTCGATAGAACCCAGAACCACTGCAGAGAAGGCAAAATTGGCGGATGCACTGGCCAACTTGAGGCGTGAAGACCCGACTTTTGAATGTAAAATAGACGGTGAAACAGGCCAAACAATCATCAGCGGAATGGGCGAGCTGCATTTGGAAATACTGCAGCACAAACTGGTAAAAGAAAAAGGGGTCAATGTCAGAATCGGTAAACCGCGGGTCGCCTACAAGGAAGCTATTACGAACTCGGCACAGGCGGAGGGTAAATTCATACGCCAAACAGGCGGTCATGGGCAATACGGCCATGTTGTTTTGACCGTTGAGCCTTTGCTTACCGAGGACGGCCATTGGAGCCGCGATATTGAGTTTGAGAGCAACGCCCCTGGTAATGTAGTGCCGAGAGAGTATATCCCTAATGTGGAAAGGGGCAGCAAAGACGCCCTGGGTTGCGGCGTATTAGCAGGCTATCCCATTGTGGGAATTAAAGTTACGTTGATCGATGGCTCATTCCATTCTGTGGATTCGTCCCCTCTGGCTTTTGAACAGGCCGCTGCAATTGCGGTCGAAAAGGCGGTTAAAGACGCAGGACCGGTTTTACTTGAGCCGGTAATGCGGCTTCAAGTGGTAGTCCCGCAAGCTAATTTTGGGGTAATTCAGGGTAATTTGCTTGCAAAAAGGGGGCTAATCACAGGTTACCGGGTGCATGGAAATATGCAGGTAATTGACGCCAAGGTCCCTTTGGTGGAGATGTTTGGGTATTCCAGTGAAATTAGGAGTGCCACGGGCGGCAGAGGGACCTTTACTATGGAGCCGTTGACCTATGAGAAGATCCCTGAGCAGCTTGCCAAGCAGATTGCCTTTTAAAAAATAATGCCATTTTTTTATATTTTAGCTGATTTTTGTCGACATCTTAATTGACAATAATTGATTTTTGTGATATTTTCAACAGTTTTCAGCTGTGGCGAGCATTGTCAAGGATGACTTTGCGTAAATTTAGTTGCGCTGTGGCATATCTGTGATTTTGTGGTCAGGGATGGTTAACTTGGTATTCTGTTAGATTCAGGGGTCTACCAAAAGCCGGTAAAATGGCTTTGGAAGGACTGTAGCCGGTCCGAACCCCAACTCTTAAGGAAGGCAGATTCTGTGATTGGCTATTGACAATTGAATATTGACTATTGAGAAGAGGCTGATTTTGTCAGGCAAGGCAAAATCGGGACCCAAAGACGGATGGGGATTCCAAATCAATATCAATAGGAAATAGAAAATAGTCAATAGTCAATGAGAAAGGCCCTTCCTGCCGCAATCAAGCAATATAGGTTTGACGGATAGTAGAGAAACTGTAGGCTAAGAGCAGATTTTTTACTTTGTTTTTTGCTTTATAAGTTGATATACTTTAGGGTTTTATAGATTTTAAGGTGTGGATTTGAAATAAAAAGCTGCCGCTTTTGCAGGAGATTGACTTATTCCCGCCAAAGCCGGTGGCACAGAGGACAGTAATGGCTGCTGAAACCGAAAGAATTAGAATTAGAATGGAGGCCTACGATCACAGGGCCCTTGATGCATCTGCTAAGGAGATAGTGGAGCACGCTCGAAAGACCAATGCCCGCGTCAGTGGTCCGGTGCCGTTGCCTACGCGTATTGAAAGATATACTGTTTTGCGAAGTCCCCACATCGATAAAAAATCGCGTGAGCAGTTTGAGTTAAGGACTCATAAACGTCTGATTGATATTCACGAGGCCAACGCGCGAACGGTCGAAGTATTGAACCGTTTAGTGGTACCGGCTGGGGTCTTTGTAAGGATAAAGGCGTAAATCGCGATTTCGTGACTCGAACGGCGAGCAACAGGTCACGAGCGATGAGCGACAAGAAATGGCAATGTTATTGGGAAAAAAAGTTGGAATGACTCAGGTCTATGACGAACTGGGCAAGTTAGTGCCCGTTACGGTCATACAAGCCGGCCCTTGTGTTGTTATGCAGGTAAAAACGGCTGAGACTGACGGCTACAACGCCGTTCAGGTTGGTTTTGATGAGGTAAAGCCCTTGCGCAGGAAGAATCCGCAAATCGGACATGCTCAGAAAGCCGATACGACCGCGAAGAAATTCGTCAAGGAGATGCGGCTGCCGGACGATGCTGAGCAGCAGCACAAAGTTGGAGATTCCATCACGGTCTCGGTCTTTGCGGAAAATGAATCCGTCGATGTTATTGGTACCAGTAAAGGCAAAGGATTCGCCGGCGTGATGAAGCGCCACGGCTTTAGCGGTTTCCCGGCCTCGCACGGCACAGAGCGGAAACACAGAGCACCCGGCTCAATATCAAGTTTCGCCTCCGATGCCGGCCATGGCGGAGGCCCTAAAAGAGGCAAGAGAATGGCAGGACATATGGGCAACTGCCGTGTTACAACGAAAAACCATAAGCTGGTCGCAATAGACGAAGAGAAAAACTTATTAGTCGTCAAAGGGCCTGTACCAGGCCCAGCCGGCGGCTATTGTATTGTCCGTAGTGCCAAAAAGGCAAGCGTGGAGCAAAAAGCATGAAGCGACCCCCGCTTCTGCAGGCAGAGATGTCATTTCTGCGAAAGCAGCAACGAGATATGAAAAGATGATTGATTTGGCTGTTTACAACACAGATGGTCGGGAAGTTGACAGCTTAAAGGTCGACGAGTCGGCTTTGGGTAGCTCGGTCAGATACCCGTTGCTTAAGCAGGCCGTTGTTATGTATCACGCTAACAAGCGTGTGGGAGCAGCCGCAACCAAAAGCAGAGGTATGGGAGCCGGTTCAGGAAGAAAGCTCTTCAGGCAAAAGGGGACGGGAAATGCCCGGGTCGGTAACCGCAGAACCGGCAAACGTGTCGGCGGTGGCGTTACCTTCGCTAAGGGCCTTAGAGATTTTGGTAAACGTATGCCTAAAAAGCAAAGAAAATTAGCCAGGGACTCAGCAATACTGGCAAAGCTTTTGAGTAACAATGTTGTGGTGGTGGACGGACTGAATTTCGAGAGGCCTAAAACCAAAGATTTTGTAGGCATTCTGAATAATTTAAAAATTGAACGCAGCTGCCTCGTAACGATTAGCGCCGAAGACGTAAATCTTTACAAATCAGCTAAGAATATTCCGAAAGTAGCTGTTATGCCTGTAGACGAATTGAACGCCGGCGATATCTGCAACTACCGCAAAATGCTGTTCACTAAGGAGGCGCTTCTATCTTTTTTGAATAGAGACCAGCACCAGACGTAAGAGGCAATACGATATACGCGATACGAAAATGGATGACTATCATGTAATAATTCGGCCCTTGATTACGGAGCAGGGAATGCACTTTGCGAATGTGAAAGGTGCGTACTCATTTGCGGTCAATAGAAGGGCTAATAAGGCCCAGATAAAAAACGCTGTGGAAAAAATATACAACGTCAAAGTACAAAAGGTAAGAACAGCTAACTACAAGGGCAAGCATCGCCGCAGAGGCAGAGCCGTTGGTCGCACAGCAAGTTGGAAAAAAGCCGTTGTATTTTTGGACCCCGAGTTCCATATAGATTTGTTTTAAAGGCTGGATACGAGGTACGAGTTATGGGTATTCGAGTTTATAAACCAACAAGTGCCGGACGTAGAAACAGTTCGGTCAACGATTACGCTGAGCTGACGACCGACAAGCCGGAGAAGTCGCTTTGCAAGCGGATTAAGAAGAACGGCGGAAGAAATCATCATGGCGTTACTACCAGCCGGTTCAGAGGCGGCGGCGCAAGAAGAATTTACCGTATTATCGATTTCAAGCGTAATAAGGATGGTATCCCCGCGAAAGTGGCAACGATTGAATACGACCCTAACAGAAATTGTTTTATATCTCTGCTGCACTACGCCGACGGCGAAAAAAGGTATATATTAGCACCACAGGGTATAAAGACCGGAGACCTTGTAGAAAGTGGTTCGGCTTGTGAGCCTAAGATTGGTAATGCGATGTCGCTGGGGGCAATTCCTGCCGGCCTTGAGATTCATAATATCGAGATGAGGGTCGGCCAGGGCGGAAAGCTGGTCAGAGGCGCCGGCAGTGCCGCAAGAATTATGGCAAAAGAAGGTAATTGGATCACCATCATTCTGCCGAGCGGTGAAATGCGGATGGTTCGTAAGGAGTGCCGGGCAACAATTGGTCGGCTGAGTAACCCGGACCACCAAAATGTCCGGGTCGGTAAAGCCGGGCGAAAGCGCCATATGGGCCGCAGACCCCACGTAAGGGGAAAGGCAATGAACCCCGTTGCTCACCCAATGGGTGGTGGGGAAGGCAGATCAAACGGAGGCCGGCATCCCTGTTCACCCACCGGTGTGCCGGCGAAAGGTGGAAAAACCAGAAATCCCCGAAACCCGAGTAACAAGAGAATTATCCGAAGACGCAAAAGTAAAAGGCAAAAACAATTAGCCCTATAATTTTGTCGTGCGAAAAAGGCACGCAATACGAGATACCAAAGATGGGAAGATCTCTTAAAAAAGGACCATACGTTGACGAGAAGCTGTTTATCAAGGTCAACAAACGAACTGCCTCCGGCTCTCGTGAGCCAATAAAGACCTGGGCAAGAAGATGCACGATAATTCCGGAGTTCGTGGGTTTCACGTTTCTGGTCCACAACGGTAAAATATTTCATAAGGTTTTTGTTACCGAGGATATGGTGGGACATAAGCTGGGCGAATTTTCACCCACAAGGACATTTAAGGGTCATTCAAGCAAGAAAATAAGATAATAATGTGTGACCCAGACCCGGGTGACGAGAAACGAGCGACGAGATACGAAATATGTTAAGTGCTGATAAGTTAAAAGAGCTTTGCCAGGAGCGCAAGACGGATATAGAGCAGTTGGCCAGCCAGCTTGCCAAACCGGGGCTTGATAAAAAGCAAGCAATAGCGGCTGTTAAAAACTGGCAAAAAGGTCTCTTCAAGCTTAAACCGCGAGCAGATGATATTCGCCGCTTGGCAGCCGCTCTATCTGTTGAGGTAAATGATTTGGTTGACTGGCGCTCGTCTTATCGCTACGCTCCGATTTCAGCCCGCAAAGCCAGATTGGTTACCCAATTGATAACCGGTCGAAGCGTTCAGGACGCAATGGATACCTTGAAGTTCACAAGAAAACGTGCCGCAACGATGATTGACAAAGTCCTGAGAAGTGCCGTTGCAGATGCCGATGAGCAGCACGCCAACGTTGATAATCTCTACGTAAGCTGCGCCCGTGTTGATGATGCAGGAATCCGCATTGGCACAAAAAGATGGATGCCAAAGGACAGAGGCAGAGCGCATCCTATTCGCAAAACGGCTTGTCACATACATATAACAGTAACGCAAGCGTAAAAAAGAGAGTGAAAGGCAAAAACGCAATACGCAATACACAATACGCAATACGAGATACGAAACTATGGGTCAGAAAGTATCGCCAATAGGTTTTAGAACAGGCATAACGCTTGGATGGCAGAGCACATGGTTTGCTCCCAAAGCTAATTACGGTGATTTTCTCGTCGAGGACCAGAAAATCCGTCAGTATGT
>Ga0209976_10002063_pt1 | contig 11577 bp, 8 predicted proteins | sample SumtaG_FD_182806 | JGI IMG/M metagenome (GOLD analysis project Ga0209976, IMG submission 182806) | Deep subsurface microbial communities from Indian Ocean to uncover new lineages of life (NeLLi) - Sumatra_00157 metaG (SPAdes) (version 2) | ecosystem: Environmental > Aquatic > Marine > Oceanic >... | reverse complement strand
ATGGTGTATTTTTGTAAGGCCGATGGAAACAAAAGTTATAAAACTCGACGCCGCAAAGATCGATTCGGCGAAAATCAATGAAGCCGCAGCCCTGGTCGACGCTGGCGGACTCGTAGCATTTCCTACTGAAACCGTCTATGGAATTGCCTGCCGGGTCAAAATTGATTCGTTAGCCAAGCTCGATAATCTCAAAGGCAGAGACCACGCCAAACGCTACACATTACATATCGGGCAAAAAAGCGAACTCAACAAATACGTACCGGCCATCGGATTAAGGGCTGAAAAACTAATCAAAAATGCCTGGCCCGGACCTTTGACCATAGTCTTTGAGTTAGACAAAAAGGACATCGACAAACAACAAAAGAACCTCGAAAGAGAGGTTTTTGAAGGCCTGTATAAGAATAATTCCTTAGGCATTCGCTGCCCGGATAACCCAATAGCCGCAATGTTGTTGCAGACAACGAGCAATCCGGTGGTTGCGCCAAGCGCAAACATAACAGGTCAACCACCAACAGTCGATGCCGACCAGGTTCTTGCTCAGCTATCAGGTCAAATCGAGTTACTGCTGGACACAGGGCCATGTAGATACAAAAAAAGCAGCACGGTTGTGAAAATAGGTAAAAAGGGCCTGGAAATATTAAGGCCTGGCGTATATTCCCGAGCAGAGCTGGAAGCATTGTCGCAGGTTAAGTTTTTGTTCGTTTGTACCGGCAACACCTGCCGAAGCCCTATGGCTGAGGGAATATTTCGAAAATATTTGGCAGAAAAATTACAATGCAAGGTTGACCACCTCGACAAAATTGGTTATAAGGTATCTTCTGCTGGCGTTATAGATAACGTTGGTTTCCCAGCAAGCACAGAAGCGATAGCAGCTTGTGCAGCTAAGGGAATTGATATAAAAGCTCATAAGAATAAGGGGTTATCCAAAGAACTCATTGAAGAAAGTGACTTTATATTCGCAATGGAGCAAATACATCAGGAGCATATTATTGCTCTTAGCTCCGATGCTGCGAATAGGTGTTTGTTATTAGCAGGAGATGAAGAAATTCATGATCCGATAGGTCATCCCCAAGAGTTTTTTAACAGTTGTGCAGAGCGCATAGAAAAAGCCGTGAAAAAAATAATTGGTGAGCTTGTGATATGAAAATAGCAGTTGGAAGCGATCATCGCGGTTTCGAAACCAAACAGCAAATCAAGGCCATAGCCAGTGAGTTGGGCCACGAGTGCATTGATTTCGGCACCAACGACAGCAATCCGGTTGATTACCCTGACCCAGCTTATTTAGCAGCAATGGCAGTGTCGAAAAAACAGGCCGACAGAGCCATTTTAACCTGTGCAACCGGGCTCGGAATGAGCATAGCGGCGAACAAAATAAAAGGTATCAGGGCTGCGCTGTGCCATGATGAGTTAAGTGCTCAGATTTCACGTGACCACAACAATGCAAATGTCCTTTGTATATCAGGAGACCAAGTCGGAGAAGTATTACTGCGAAAAATAGTGGAGGTCTGGCTCAATACAGAATTCAGCGGCGGAAGACACGAAAGAAGAGTAAGGAAGATAAAGGCCATCGAGGAAGGCAAAGACCCAACAAAAGTTAAGAATGGATAGTATCTCGAGTCCGGTATCTACTTGTCAGAAGCGGATGTATCCATTTCATTTTTCGCAGGTAGGTTGGTTTATAGTTCGTAGTTTTTTGTTTCTTTAGCTGGTATCTGAAGATTTTTTGATAGGGCGGGCAAGGAGGCCTGCCCTATAATTTTGCGCCAAGCGCTCAGCATAAAACACAAAAAGCCACTTCCTTAACCGCTCTGCGGAAACAGACCAAGGCCGAGCACGTCCCAACCAAACGCTAAATAGCGCCTGGTTGTTAGTCGTGCTTTCGGACTCTACCGAATACTATTCACTGAGGACTATTCACTCTCGGCGGCCTTTGCGATCTCCGGGTAAGAGAATAAATCCGCAGACTGTCAAAAGGTATTCAGGAACCGAGCCTGCAAAAGCCAGCTCAGCAGCCATTCAGCGGGTTGAGAAGCTACAGCCGAAAAAAAAACTCTTTTGATTTGTGCCGAAAAGCAATATTGTTCAAGCATCAAGGTTGACAATTCGCTGTAAAATCTTATAATATAATTATATAAAGGTTTGTCTTTACAAATCTTACGCTGAGAGAAACGCCTTGCTAAGCCAGTTGTGGTAGAGACAATTTGGTTTATAAACTTTGGAGTTAGCGGTAATTATGGCCACGGAACAACCTATTGATGATCGAACGAGTCTTGATCATGAGCCGGAGTTGGATAAGCTCCTCAGGGCTGCTACCAAAACTCGTGCAAGCGACTTACACCTAAAGGTAGGACAGCCGCCGAAATTGCGGCTCTACGGACGGTTGAAGAACACTACCGGAGAAGTAATGACCGAGAAAAGGATAGAAGAATTGGTCTTCGAGATACTTAGCCCAACCCAGAAGGAGTTCTTCCTGAACCACGGGGCTCTGGACTTTGCTTATGAGGTCGATGGTGAACATCGCTTCCGAACGAACATATTTCGCCAGCGAGGGATGATCGGTCTCGCAGCAAGGCGCGTCAACACAGTCATCCCACCATTTGAAGACCTGCACTTGCCGGCGGTACTGGAAAAGATATCCGACAACAGGCAGGGACTGGTCCTTGTAGCAGGTCCTACCGGCTGCGGCAAAACCACAACAATCGCATCAATGATAAACTATATAAACCACACTCGCTCCTGCCATATAATTACAATCGAAGACCCTATCGAATATCTGTTTAAGGATGAAAAAGCAATAGTATCACAAAGGGAAATCGGCATTGACGTCAAAGATTTTGAGCAAGCCCTAACATCCCTGATGCGACAAGACCCTGACGTAGTCTTCATTGGCGAAATGCGCGATGCCAAAACCGTCACGGCTGGAATGAGAGCCGTCGAAACCGGGCATCTTGTTTTCGGAACGATGCACTCGGCAAATGCGGCCCAGTCTGTTCACCGACTTTTAGACATGTTCCCACAAACCGAACGCGACCTTGTAAGACAGACTTTAAGTTTGGCATTTAAGGCAATCATCAGCCAGGTATTAATGCCGTGTATCAAGAAAGGCGTGGACAGAATACCTGCTTTGGAAGTGCTTACTGCAAACCCGGCTGCCAGAAAACTGATTTCCGAAGGACGCGAAGCCGATTTGAAAAGTGTTATACGAAGCTCCCAGGAGGACGGGATGCAGGACCTTACAGATAATCTTTGCAAACTGGTGAAAGACGGCTCTATTGACCCAAAGGACGCATATAGATACGCACCAAATACAGAAGAACTAAAAATGGCACTAAAGGGCATCAGAACCACCACCAGTGGCATCTTGTGAGATTTAATTGAATTTGTCCCGCACCTATCCGACACAGGCTCGCGCCCAATAGGTGCAGGATTGCAAAATGGAAGAACCTTTTGTAACGGAGCATCTTATGCCGGATTTATTATCGGCTGCTATCGGATACGGCGGCTACATATCCATAATCAAACTTCTTACCTTCTCGGTCCTGTTTTTTGCATGGCTACCGGTGCTTAGCTGGGTGCACCAAGACGCCAAAACAGCAGAAACAAAAGCGGTTTTCTGGACGGGTATTGTTCTGGCAGCAGGAGCGGCAGGGGCACTAATCTGGCTGGTTATGCCCATCTTTATAGTTGGGATGCTGTTCTATACGATAGCTGTAGGAGCAACATCTCTAACTTATGTGAAGCACCGTAATGCCAGAGTTCTGGATTTTGATCGTGTTCTGACCGTCGAACATATCAAGAGTTTGCTTGTGAGCAAAGAAAAGAAGCTTGAGGCCCTCAAGAGTTTCCTTTTTATAACGGCAAACAATAATGAAGTGGCTGTGCCTGAACCCAGAACGCCGGACTTTTTCGGCTATAAGACAGCTTATGAAATTCTGACCGACGCTATCTGGCGAAGGGCAGAAAGCATTATGTTTTCCCCAACACCACAAGACTATAATATAGCCTACTACGTTGATGGCGCAGTGTTAAAACAGCCGAGTATAGCCAGAGACCAAATGAAATATTTCATTCGCTTCATCAAGCAGCTTGCCGATTTGGACACCGAGGAAAAACGAAAACCACAAAAAGGATCGTTCAAAATCTGCCAGCACGAAGAGGACGCCGAGTGGGAAGTAACTACCGCCGGCTCAACCGCCGGAGAGCAGATCAGACTCAAACAAATAACACAAGCGAACATAGCAAGGTTAACCGATATCGGCTTGATGCCTGAGCAATACGAACAGCTAAATAAATTTCAGGAGGTACAACAAGGTGTGTTTATCATAACTGGGCCGCCAAAAAGCGGCGTAACAACCACACTTTACGCACTGCTGCGAAATCACGATGCCTTCATTAACAATATAAACACCCTTGAAAGGCAGCCTTCCCGCCAGCTGCCGAATATAACTCAAAACGTCTTCGCCCTCAGCGACACCGGCACGACCACATTTGCCAGAAAGCTGCAAGCCGTAGTAAGAATGGGGCCGGACATCGTTGGTGTTGCCGACTGCGGGGATGCTGGAACAGCCCAGGTTGCCTGCGCAGCCGCCAAGGATAGGAAAATCATGTATGTTACGCTCAAAGCAGATAGCGTAATACAAGCGCTGAGTAAATGGCTGAAATTTGTCGGCGACAGAAATATCGCCGCCGAGACCCTTCTGGGCATAAGCAGCCAACGGGTGCTTAGAATACTCTGCGACGAGTGCAAGCAGGCATACACGCCGAATAAAGAGCTTTTCAAAAAGTTTAACATCAGCGCTGAAAAAACAAAGGTACTTTACCGTGCCGGCAAAGTACTGGTAGACAAACACGGAAAATCCTCAACCTGCGATAATTGCCAGGGGACAGGCTTTTTCGGCAGAACGGGCGTATTTGAAATTATCACAATAAATGACGAGTTAAGAAACGTCGTAAAACAATCAAAGTCACTGTCGGAAATCGCTACGCAATTTAGACGTGCCAAAATGCTTTATCTGCAGGAACAAGCACTAAGAAAAGTCATTAGTGGAACAACAGCGATAAACGAAATGATTAGAGCACTTTCAACATCCAAAACGAAACAACCGAAACCAAAATAGCCGTTAGTGAGTCGTGGACCGTGCATAGTGATTAGTGAATCTGAATTGTCAATAGAATCCCATCAGGCCGGACCTGGACGACACGAACCACGAACCTCTAAAAACTGGAGACATTGCGATGGCCAGCTTACTTGTAGTGTTGATAATTTCAGGTTGTGCTGTTTATCAGTATTTCAAAAGCACATTCGTTAAAGCATTTGCTACGCTAATAATCGCCATCAGTGCGAATATAGTCGCGTTCGGCTACTTCGAGGTTTTAGCAAATGTCTTTATCAGCCGCGGCGGGAACAGCCGTTTCCCCGCTCTTGTACCCTGGGCGCAGCCGCTCTGTTTTGCGCTGCTGTTTATTTTGACCTTTGCGATGTTGCAGACGCTTGCGATGCAGCTAACCCGTAAGCCGGTCGATCTGGGATTTTTGCCCGAACGTATCGGACGCGTTGCCTGCGGAATGTTCTTGGGCCTTACGCTATCGGGCCTTTTACTTACATTCCTTGTAATGGCGCCTTTACCAAACAAGTACCCTTACCAGCGTTTTGACCAGGGAAACGCGGATACCGAAAAGCCCAACAAAGTCTTGCTCAACGCCGACGGCTTTGTAACAGGATGGTTCAGTATCGTAAGTGGCGGCAGCTTCAGCGGCAAAAAAAGCTTTGCTACCCTCCACCCCAATTTCCTGGACCAGGTTTTCCTGAACCGCCACAGCGCCACTGACGATGTATCAATTATCACCAGCTCTCAAGCAATAGGAATACCGAAAAAGGCCGTCTGGCCAGCTCCCCAAGTTCTAAAAGACTCAAACGGCCAGCCTGTACCACTAAAAACGGGACACAACCTCACAATCGTACGGGTGGGAATAAAGAAAATCGCAATAAAAGATGCGGGCAAGTTTACACTTTCCCAGTTAAGATTGATCTGCAAACAAAAAGGGGATGCTAAAGGCCCACTTACCGGAAAAGGAAAGAACGTTTACCCCATCGGATACCTGAAAGCAGCGGACCAAATAGAAGTAAGCAGTAAGATACAAATAGAACGTGACGACTTCGAGAAGGACGCCAGGGAAAAAGAGATTGATTTCGTTTTTCGTGTGCCGAATGATTTTGAGCCGGTGCTGGTCGAGTTTAAGCTAAACAACATTGTCCAGATACCGCGCAGCGCAATCGTATCTGCCGACCAGGCGCCGCCGCCGGCACCTTTCATCCAAGCGTCCAAAAGTAAAAGGGATACCAGAAGATCTAACAGGCCTTCTGAGCAACGCAACAACCCACCGAGACAGCAGGGCCCTGCTTCGTCTTCCAGAGAAGGCGAACTCAGCGACATCAGCAGGTCCGTCATCGGCGACCAATTCGAAGAAGAATAGTCCAACCCAGCTATTAACAAACGCCGAAGAAATGAATTTTTGGGGGTATAAGGGACCTCGCTTCGCGGGACAGCAACTCATGTCTTTTCATCAAACTCGCTCCGCGGGTCTATTTTTATCGTCTTCGTTCCCGGCCCAGAGGATGACTTATAATGTGTAACTGCGAGCATTGCGGCCTTAAAGGTCTTTTGTGCTACCACATATACCCTTAGCCGCAAACAACCAATTCTTCCAAATCCAGCTCCATCAGATGCTCAAGATAAGCGTTCAGTTCTTCTTCTGAAAAATGGGCTAGAAATTCCGGTTTGGCGCTTCTGTTGATTTCACAAATGTAGTCTATCAACTCCCTTTTACTCATAAGTACGCATCCTTCAAAACTAATAAAAATCTCTGTCAACCTACGCAATATCGACAGGGCAAACATTTTTTCTTTAGCCAACCAGACACCAGCCAGAGCAACGCCCTATAACCCAAACCACCATATAGCAGAGCCCTCTCTGCTTCGACTACCATATTTAGCACAGGCAGACAAACTGCCTTCATCACTTATTTAACTGTCCAATAAAATCGCACTCGGTGTCAGCCAATCCAAACAAAAAAAAAATACGAATTTTCTGTTTTTCTAATTTTCCGCCATCTTATCCGGACGAGGCCGATACGATGCCCCCCGGAAATCCCAATACAATCTGTGACAATCCTTGACAGCACCTGCCAAAACTGTTACATTCCTGCCCTCAAAGTTATGCTAAATTCAATATCACTCAATCGAAACTTGTAAGGAGGTTGTAATGGATTACGAAAAATTCGTCGAAGAGCAAATCACTGACATCAAGCAAACAGTGGCCGATGCAAAGGCCATCAACGCCCTCAGCGGCGGCGTGGACAGTTCACTTACGACGGTGCTCGGACACCGCGCCCTGGGCGACCAGCTCAAAACCGTCTTTATTGATAACGCCCTGATGCGCGAAGGCGAACCCCAGCGGGTCGTTAAGACCTTTGCTGACATAGACATTCCTGTCGAACTGGTGGACGCTCAGGATGAGTTTCTCTCCGCCCTGGCCGGCTTGACAGACCCCGAAGAGAAACGACAGGCCGTCACCGACGCATTCTACGCGAAGGTCTTCAGCCGACTTGTTACCGAATCGGGCGCAAAGTTTTTGCTCCACGGCACCATTCTCACGGATATCGAAGAGACCGTAGCCGGAATCAAACGTCAGCACAATATCCTTGCCCAGCTCGGCATCGACACCGAAAAAGCTTACGGCTATTCGGTCCTCGAACCGCTAAAGACCTTGCGAAAGGACGATGTCCGCGAGGTCGCCAATTCCCTGAACTTACCAGCCGAAATCTCACAACGGATTCCATTCCCAGGCCCGGCCCTGGCTACCCGAATCGTCGGCGAAGTAACTCGCCAGCGCCTGGATACTGTCCGCAAAGCAACTGCCATAGTTGAGGAAGAACTTGCGGACAGCCGAGCGTTTCAGTACATGGCTGTGCTGCTAAACGACCGCGCTACGGGCATTAGAAACAACAAGCGCGAATTCGGCCAGATAATTGTCGTCCGTTGCATTGAGAGCATCGATGCCCGAACAGCAACGGCTACCGAGCTTCCGTGGGACAAACTAAACCTCATCTGCCAGCGTATTATCACCGAAATCGAAGATGTAAACCGCTGCCTCTATGACCTAACTCCAAAGCCCCCTGCTACGATAGAATATATTTAGACAAGGCGAGAAAACCCATACGTAAATAATCAATAGCCAGTAACCGAAAGTCAATTGGCATCAGCCCCGCAGAACCTGTGCCCGCCAAAGCAGGTAGCGAACCACGAGTCACGAAATATCCCTGCCCCGTTAGAAATTCTATAGTGATAATACAAACTCTGTTAGACACCCAAAGGAAACAATCCCTAACGGGACAAAAAGGGAAAATTCCTAACGGGGCTTGCAAGCATCCTGCTTTTGGACTATAAACGTGCTCTACATAGCCAGTGGTGAGTGGTTAACTGGTGAGTGGTAATTTCAAATTGAATTTTAGATTTGAGATTTCAAATTTGAAATTAGATTTGAGGGACGAAATATGAGATACAGCCGGATGTTTATACCAACAGTCAAGGAAGTACCCGCCGATGCCGAAATCGCCAGCCACCAATTGATGATTCGAGCGGCCTTGATTCGCAAAGTCGCCAGTGGCACCTATACTTATCTGCCGCTCGGCTGGCGCAGCCTGCTCAAAATCATTGCAATCGTCCGTCAGGAGATGGACAAGGCCGGCGCTCAGGAAATCCTTGTGCCCTCTATGCAGCCGCTTGAGTTCTGGGACAAGACCGGCCGAAGCACGGACTATGGCCCAACAATGTTCTGCCTCGAAGACCGCCACGGTAGAATGAACGTCCTCGGCCCTACGGCTGAGGAGGTATTTACGACCCTGGTCGCCGGCGAGATTGAATCTTACAAACAATTGCCTATAAACCTCTATCAGATAAGTCCCAAGTTCCGCGATGAGTTCCGCCCGCGATTCGGCCCAATTCGCTCCCGCGAATTCATAATGAAAGATGCCTACAGCTTTGATGCCGACCCTGAAAGCCTCGACAAATCATATAAAATAATGTATGATGCATACTGCCGAATTTTTAAACGCTGCGGCCTTGAATACGTCATCGTTGAGGCTGAGTCCGGCGAGATGGGCGGCTCCGGCTCACACCAATTCACCGTTCCCTGCGAATCCGGCGAGGACACGATCGTTTATACCCAAGACGGCTCCTATGCAGGAAATCTCGAAAGAGCTGCCGTAGACCCACTGCCAAAAGAAAAAACCAACGCCAAAATCCCACCCATGCAGGATGTTCATACTCCGAATATTGGCTCCATCGAAGCAGTCTGCGCCTTCCTAAAGACAAAACCCGAGCAGATGATAAAGACGCTGATTTATTCGACTGAAGACAAAACGGTAGCAGTACTTATTCGTGGTGACCATGATGTCAATGAGGAAAAGCTAAGGTTGGCCGTTGGTGGCAAGCACGTAGAATTAGCTGACGAGGCAACTATTGAAAAAGTCACTGGTGCAAAGATGGGTTTTGCCGGACCCGTTGGGATAGCCGATAAGGTCAATACGATACTGATGGACCATGCGATGGCAGCGATGGCGGTATGGGTAACCGGTGCAAACAAGACCGACTATCATATCAAGAACGTAGTGCCGGGTCGAGATTTTGACATGAATAATGCCCAGCAAATCGACATCCGCTCTGCCGTAGAAGGTGACACGCATGACGGCAAAAAGCTGCTCTTCAAAAAAGGTATCGAGGTCGGCCAGGTCTTCAAACTCGGCACTAAATACAGCGAGAAACTCGGCGCCAAATTCCTCGACGAGCACGGCACCGAAAAACCCTGCCTGATGGGCTGCTACGGCATCGGCATAAACCGAATTCTTGCCTCTGCCATCGAACTGGGCAATGACGACAACGGCATTATCTGGCCGATCAGCATCGCGCCGTTCGAGGTACTGGTCACTTGTGTCAATCAGGACGATGAGAAAGTCGCCCAGGTAGCTGAAAACATCTACAAGCAGCTACTGGATGCGGGGGTCGACGTACTGCTGGACGACCGCCCGCTGCGCGGCGGCGTGAAATTCAAAGACGCTGATTTAATCGGCATACCGGTAAGAGTTACCGTTGGCAGAAAGTCCGTCGCCGACGGCAATGTCGAGATAAAACTGCGGTCCGAATCCCAGAGTCAAAAAGTTGCCGTTGAAAAAGCGACAGATAAGATAATCCAACTGGTTAATTCATTAAAAGAACAACTAAAAGTTTGACCGTCGCCGTGCTGGCGACGGCTAAACGTAAATTGAAAAAGGAGAAAAACCTATGAACAACGATAAACTTTCGAGACGGACTTTTATCCGCAATACTTCTCTGGTTGCCGCCGGGACGGTTGCCGGTGCATTGGCCGGCAAAGGATACGCCGCACCGGCCGACATCAGACGGATCGTCAAAAAAGGCCGCATCAACCAGTCCGTCAGCAAATGGTGTTATGGAAAATTCTCGCTTGACGAACTTTGTGCGATATCCAAGAAGATGGGCATAAAAGCAATCGACTTGCTCAGACCCAATGACTTCCCCACGCTTAAAAAGCATGGCCTTGTCTGCTCAATGGTCAGTACGCACGCCCTGAAGAAAGGACTAAACAGAAAAGAGAATCACGAACAATGCCTCGCACAAATCCGGTCAGCAATCGATGCCGCCGCCGAATATAAATTCCCAAATGTAATTACCTTCCCCGGCAACAGGGCAGGTATGCCTGATGATATCGGTGTTGACAATACGGTCATCGCTCTAAAGCAAATTGCCCGATACGCCGAGAAGAAAAAGGTCACCATCTGCCTCGAATATCTCAACAGCAAGGTCAATCACAAGGACTACATGTTTGATAATACAGCCTGGGGCGTCGAGGTCTGTAAGAGAGTCGGTTCCGAAAATGTAAAGATTCTCTATGACATTTATCACGCTCAGATTATGGAAGGTGATATAATCAGAACAATCAAAAATTATCACGAATATATCGGTCATTATCACACCGGCGGTAATCCGGGGCGAAACGAAATCGACGAAACGCAGGAGTTGTATTATCCTGCAATTATGCGTGCAATCGTCAAGACGGGTTTCAAAGGATATGTGGCACACGAGTTTATCCCAAAGCGGGATCCCATCAAGTCTCTCGCTTATGCGGTACGAATTTGCGATGTCTGAGACAAAAACCAGGAACCAAAAACTAAAAACTCAAAACTATAAATGTGGAAATTAAATGACCCTAAGCCGGTAAAGCTTATTATAGGAATTTTAGCTGCTAACCATCACTGCCTGCACACAGCAGCCGATTCGTTGAGTGACAAGTTCGGCAAGGTCGATTTTTCAAGCGAGGTCTGGCCGTTCGACCAAACCGATTATTACAAGGACCAGACAGGCCCACGCATCTTAAGGCAGTTTGTCAGCGTTAAACGGCTGATTGATCCCGGCATATTAGCCAAAATTAAACACCAGACCAACAAGCTCGAACAAAAACTGGCAAAAAAGCTGGCACTTCCACTGACAAGACCGGTAAACCT
>Ga0209976_10002062_pt1 | contig 11578 bp, 7 predicted proteins | sample SumtaG_FD_182806 | JGI IMG/M metagenome (GOLD analysis project Ga0209976, IMG submission 182806) | Deep subsurface microbial communities from Indian Ocean to uncover new lineages of life (NeLLi) - Sumatra_00157 metaG (SPAdes) (version 2) | ecosystem: Environmental > Aquatic > Marine > Oceanic >... | reverse complement strand
CTACTCTATTCAGTATAGGATCTACTGTCATCATGTTTGATAAAATCCACGTAACTATTAAAGCGATTACTAACATTGGAATCATAATAATAATTCGCTTTATGATATACATTACCATATTCTTTGCTTGTTGAGCCAGTTTATTATCCCCTCCTTCTTTTATAATTGCTTTCTTTGCTTAAAATTTTCTTCTCTTTTTAATAATCTGTTTTATTTTCATCCCACTAATGGCTCCAGTAAACGTACATCCGTATAATATTAACAAATTTAAATAGCCTTCCCCATGAGCAAATTGTAAAATGAAGGGTTCAGCAGAGAATCCATACATTATCCAATAAAACAAAAAGCTTTCAGCTATTAATGGTGGTACTAGCCATAATGAAGCTTTTATCCCATAATGGGGAATATCTTCCTTATAAGTTAATAGGAAGCTTATTAAAAATAGTAATAAAATCGGTAAGTAGTAAGTTTGCGGATATACTTTATACGTCCAAATTAAGATCGTAGGATCCATTTCAGTATAAGGGATCCATAAGCCAATATCATTTATCAAAATTATATTTGCGACAATTCCAAAGTAGCCTAAAAAAACAGCAATATATGCAAAAATAACCGTTCCTTGCCTTCCCCAGTCTAAGTGGAAACTTCCCTTTATTTCTGTATCCTTTGTCAAAAAGCGATCTTCTTTGATTTTGGTGGTTTTTTTACTCATGTTTTATTTTTTTATTAATGAAAACCGTTCGGTCTAATTATAATATTTATTTAAAAGGATATTTCTATTTAATATCTTTTTATTGCCTTTTTATCATACGGCAAAAACCTTGATTATATAAAACATTTCCTTGATTATGTGCAATATTTAAATAGTTACTAATCACAATCATTTATAACTAAACTTTAAATAAAAAGATGAAAAAACATGCGAAAATTCTCGAATAAATTAATTTTTGTACTTCTAGTGAATATGATTTTCTTACCAGTTATCCCCGTAATAGCTCAACCTAAACTTGCAGCAATACCTACATATAAAATAGGGGTGAATGCCAGTCAATTAGGAAATTGGGATGGACCTATAGCCTCAGCAGGTATTGCTGGGTCTTATTTTAGCGCTGATACTCTTGAGTCGTTAATGACACTACCTGAGAATTGGTCAGGTTCGGTTGACGATTGGATCCCGGTGCTTGCGGAAGATTGGACTGTAATTCCGTGGCCAAATGCAATGAATTACCATCCAACAGATCCATTTTATAACACAGGCGGTGTTAAGGCAATAGAATTTACTTTACGAGATGATGTTACGTTTCATGATGGGTCGACTTTTAACGCAACGGTTGCGAAATGGAATATTGATCGTCATATAGTAATTACTGGAAATTTAACTGGCAAATTAGATGCCACTTTATTGTCTGAAGCTATGTATAAAGCAATGTATAGTTTTTGGTTACCCGCAGAAGTATGGTCTCAATATGAAACTGACAATTGGAATGTATCACAATTTATTGGAAAAACTGCATCATACGGGGAGTATGGAGCTTCTAAGACTCCTACAACTACTGCACTTTGGCGAGATTATTATAATAGTACATATCCCAGAATTAAAAATGTGACTATAGTCGAGGCGGGAGATCCATATGGAGGAAAAATTAGAATTAACTATAATGATTGGTCTGGTGTATTATTATATGCTGATTTTACCATGATGTCAATGGACGCTTATAAAGACTATTTTGATGTACCAATTGAAGGTATGGGAGATGTTCCTGGTTTTTTACAACCAGATGTTAGGAGTAGTTATCCGGATCCTGATGTTAAATTCCCTGGGCATTTAATTGGCACTGGACCTTACAGACTTATCGAGTACGATGAGGTATCAGAACAAGGTACTATGCGAAGATATGAAAACTGGTGGAATTCTACTGCCATGCAAGTATATGATTTACATATGGTCACAGAAATTGCTATAGTTACCTTTAAATTATCTCAATCAGGATTTGCTAAAAAGAGTTTAGCACTGCTTTCACGAACTATAGATTATGCTGAAGATGACGGAAATATGGATTATACTGCTATGGTTGATAGTTCTGATGTTAATTACGTTCCTTCGGCTATTGGTTCAGATCGTACCTTTATTACATTGAATGCTATCAATGAAACTTATTGGAAAACTTGGGCAGATGGGGGTTCACCTGCCTATAATTTATCAGATCCTGCGGGACCCGCTGGGGATGATTTGAGTTATTTGTATGACATTGATGCTGATGGAACAGTTCATGTTGATGGAATTAATAAAGCGATGAGAAAAGCGGTTAGTTATGCTTTTGATTATGATTTATACATTAGTAACATCCTAGGAGGACGTGGAGTACGATCAGGAGGTTATCTTAGCCGTGGAAATGAATACTATAACCAAGATATCCCTATTGCTTATCATAATCTCACTATAGCAAGACAAGCCCTTTTAGATGATCCTTACTGGGGAGCAATATGTGCCGATCGAGGTTTAGGCGTAGCAAATCTCACCAATGATCAAGATTGGATTGATGTCGCGAATACTGACCCCATCATGGTATTTAAGCTCCTTTGGGATCAAGCCACTGCTGAAAGAGCGGCATTATTTGGAGATTCCATTAAAGATATTGGCCTGGTCTTAGGCGGTCTTAATGGAGCCCCTGATCCTCTCTTAGACGTAGCACCAGATATTTACACTGTATTGTTTACTGAGGGTGCGAGGGAAACAATCCCATGGTTCACATCTCACGGACTCCCCAGTGACTGGCCTGGTGCAGACTTTGCATTTGGTCCATACATTGAATATTATTCTAAGAGCCCCGTAGGGACAGTCTTTCCAAAAGCTGCACTGATTAATACTGGATTTAATTATAATGACACCGTCGACTTTTGGATAGATAAAACTTGGTTTGTAAATAGAACTGCAGGTCAAGAGCTTTGGGATAATTTGACCAGACACTATCAAACATTTCAATATTCGGACATCTTTATTTGTCATACCCAGTTTGGATATGCAATAGATAAAGATTGGGAATATGTTGAACCATATTTGTCAACTGGATTCGTTAGATATGTTGGACCTCCTATTGTGGAGGGTGTTCCAATCCCAGGGTACGAAACTGCCGCGATTTTAGCAATTACTATAGTAACTACAATGGGAATCGGTTTTTCGTTGAACAAAAAGAAAAAACGCACTTAAAAGTAGATATTTTATAATTACCCTTTTTTTTTTATTTTATTATTTTATTATTTTACTAAAAAATACCTAAATCTTCTAAATCACTCAATATTAAAACGTTGAGAATTAATCGATCAATATTAATTAATATTAAATTAGGAGATAACAAAATATCTTGCTCAATGAAAGTAAAAATAAACATGAATACAAATATAATTTAATTATTTAATGCCAAATTGAGTTTAGCTCGTGAACATCCATTTTAACCAGTTTAGTTATTCCTCCTTCACTAAAAACGATAATATCACTTTTTCCTATGCTGATAGGTTCAGTGTATGACATTGCGTAATTTAACTTGTATGGATAGAGCTCAGCAATCTCTGTGATATCAAAATCTGTACCGAATTTTGAATAGAGTTCAGAAAGCTCTGTGATATTAATATATGTACGGATTGGCATATAGATTTGGCCATCATTGGCGAAAAGCTCCAATGTTGTGCGATCAACAAGTATTCTGAATTTTATTTTGCCTTCGATCGGTTTTAATGACACATCACGCTCTTGACAATAGAGCTTTTGCTCCTTGATTTCATAAGTAATTTGGATATCGTTGATAAAAAGTCCAAATCTTTCGGCACTCCCGATTTCAAACTCAGCTGAGATATCATAAAGACCCTCATCATATTTTTCTTCCAAAATTGAATGTTGACCTTCTTCGACAATTTTATCTTGAAAAATCCAGTTTTTACTGTAAAGTTTCTTAATTTCATCTATAGGTTGAGCAAATAATCGAGGTCCATCTTCGGTAGTTCTTAGTGTAAGTTCAACAGGAAAGAGCATCTGTTGATTAAAGGGCATGTCCGGCATGAGATTTACACCCCATGCTATTTGAATACGTCTACCATCTTCTTCAGGGATATTGTTAAAAGTCTGTGATGCATAGAAACAATTCCCGTAGTTAAAACTAATCCCTTTTGTATCAGGAATAAATTTTTTCCCATCGAAATGGCCTATGTCATAACGACCGTTGCCAGCATATAGAATCCATTTTTTGTTCTGTGGATTTCCATCAATACTCAATTGGAATAGTTCTGGACATTCATGAAGTTTTTTTCTTTCATATCGGCTATGAAGTTGCCAAGATTTAAGGTCTTTGGAAGTGAAAAATCCCATAACATCTTTATCTAAGTATAAGACGATTACCCATTGATTTGATGGTTCATGCCAAATAACCTTAGGATCACGGTTAGTTGGTTCGATTTCTTCTTGGACAGGATTCCCACGATATTTAATGAAAGTTCTACCCCTGTCATTACTATATGCGATTGATTGTGTAAAAGGTTTGTCTTTTGACCAGGGATTTTGACTGCCTGCAGAAGTATATATACATACTAATGGTTTTTCTTCACCACTTTGAAAGCCCGTAGTATTCAGCTTATCAATAATTGCTGAACCAGAGAAACATGTACCTAAGTTATCCGGATGAATGGCACTGCGTAATTCTTCCCAGTGAACTAAGTCTTTGCTTATTGCATGACCCCAAGTTGTATTAACAGAAAAACTAGCACTCCATCCGTAGGGATTATGCTGGAAAAATAGGTGATATTCACCGTCATAATAGACTAGACCATTAGGATCATTATTCCATCCTCGACGTGATGAGAAATGGAATTGGGGTCTTAGGCGTTCTTTGTAGGTAGAATCTTCCCCTGGATATGAATTAGCTTGATAAATCTTGTCGAATGCTTCGTTTTCTTCATCGATTTGTAAAGTTACTTTTTTACCTTTAAATTCAGAAACATCAAAAAAAATCCAAAAATCTGGTTCGTCTGTCGCGAGTGAAACGTCGAATTCACGGACAATCTTGCCATCAATACTGAAGTGCATCAAAATCTTTGGTGTTTCTGGTTTAACGGGAAAATTCAGATATTGTTTTTCAATCGTAAACTCTCGAAAAATATTTTATCACTTTAAGGGAAGTAATTTTTAGTTTAATTTGGTGAAAAATTCATTCTCATAGTTTTAAAAACTCACCATTCTTAAAAATTTACCCCATAACTTATCATTGATACACTTAATTCTGCCATCTATATTATGGGTTTTAAAATTAAATGATCTAATGATTTATCAATTTTTAAAAAAGGTAAGAAACGAAAAAAATTATTTGAGGTTATATTTATCTAACCATTTGCTTCATCTTGAATAAGCTTAACAGTACCAATATCACCGTCAACTGTGATCTTCTGGCCATGTTTAACGCGTTGAGTGCTGGTACCAGTCCCCACAACAGCAGGGATGCCGTATTCTCTCGCAACGATGGATCCATGCCCCAAAATACCACCCATATCAGTTACTAATCCGGATGCATGGGCAAATAGCGGTGTCCATGCGGGATTGGTCATGGAGCAAACTAAAATAGAATCTTGTTCCATTTGATCAAATTCTGATGGTGATTTAATCAAGCTAGCTGGACTGGTTACCATTCCTGGACTGACAGGAATACCTCTCAATATATCACTACTGGGATCATTCTTAACCTGTGTCTCTTTGAATGCGACACCGGGATTATTGCTGGCTTCTTCTGGAATCGTTCCTGGTGGATGTAATCGTTTGCGTGCTTCTCTCAACTCCTTACGTTCTACAGTCAATTGTAGATATTCTGGTATTGGTTTATTCTCTTTACGAGCGTTTATGGCTTTGGTTAATTCTTCGGTAACAAGATAAAAAACATCATCAGGAGCGTTAATTGTACCGACATCTACAAGGCGTTGTCCGAGTTCCAGAGCTAAAAGCCGTAGAACTGGCCAACCACTGGTTAGGTAAAACATAACTTCCTCACGGATAAAATAAAAACGATGGGTAAACCAATTACGATAACGGAACTGCCAATAATTTAATCCATCGAGAAGCTGCTCAATCTTTTGCAATGCTTCCTCACGCTTCCGAGTAGCTTCAACTTCGTGCTTATTTGGGTTGTAATCCTTGGCAGTTACCATGGTTTTCAAAGTGGCAAGAAGTCCCGAAGGATCTTCAATTGGAAGTGATTCAACAAAGTCCAAACTATAACCTAGGTGCCCATAAATCTTGAGATACTCCTCAATAGCTTTAACAACAGGACCGCTATCTGGATGATTTTGTAATACTTCCATCATAAATTTGGGTGGTGTTGTAACCACTAATTCATAGAGCGCTTCATCTGCCTGGATCTGTTTGGTAATCTTATACATGTACTCATTGGCTTCTAAAACTTTCGATTTAAAACCACTCAGGAAGTGACCACTGGTGAAATTATGATCTGGTAGGTTTTCTCGTAAAAATGCTTGCAACTGGCCATCGGTCACTTTCGCTATGCCAAAAGTATGGCTCCCGTTACTTGACCAGTACATTCCTCCAGCGATAGTCAATTCGCAAATTCCTCTCAATAAATCTTCATCCGGTGCTGTTTTAAAATCAATCTTTCGCCATTCTTCCCCCGTAGCTAGAAGTTCAGGCAACGCTCGTTCCCTCCAATCTTTAATTTGTTTCTCATTGACCTGGGTCTTGTTACCGGCTACATAGGTTGGATCTTTACTTTCGGGCATGGTCACCTCATGAGCAATGTCTTTGATATCTGCTTTTTTAGCCCATTCATTAAAAGCTTTAGAATCCTCGTTTGAAAGATCTGCCAAGAACAAGTCCAAGTCATGTTGTTCCATTTTGGGATCATATGTTTTATTTTTTATTTGCAGTATCATTTCCTCCCATTTTTGCTCAACCCTTGCTTTAATCTCCTCCTTCTCTTCTCCTGTTGAAGTCTTGTCTATTTCTTTCTGTAGACTTACAACTTCTGGAAAATCAAAACGTTCATAGGCATAGCCATTTAATGTCACAAACAAAGGGCCACCCCCTACCGTAGTGAGCTTACGTTTCACACCTTTAGCAATAGTTTCCAGACCTTCACTCAGATACAATTCATCAAATAACGGGCTACAAGGGTCAGGAATATTTTCTATTATCTGACGCCGAGCTAGAATCTTTGATGGTGGAATCGGCTCCCAAGAAACCTCTATGGGCTGTGGTGGAAGATTTGTTATAGGACGGGATTGTAACATCCAGAGTTTGCCGCTAGATATGGCCCATTCGATATCTTGAGGGACACCTTTGAAAATTTGTTCTACGTTAAGTGCAATTGATATCAGCTCCTTGAGTGATTTTTCTGATAACGATGACTGGGAGCGCTCATGTTCAGAGACATCTAGTAATATTGTTCCTTGTTTATCGCTGGAGATAATCTTTTGCGCCTTTGGACCGATCATACTCTCTTTTACAGTTAAGGTACTCCGATCTACAACATAGCTATCTGGTGTAACTTGACCCCCAACAACGGCTTCACCCAATCCAAAGCTTGAATTGATGATGATTTCTGATCTTTCTCCAGAAACAGGATTAGCGGTAAATAATATCCCCGATACATCCGATGGTACCATGATTTGGATCACCACGGCCATGGCGACCGTTTCTTGTTTAATCCCCATTTGGTGCCGGTAACTGATCGCTCGCGGCGTCCAAAGTGAAGCCCAACAATCGCGTATTGCTGCTATCAGTGCTTCATCACCATGAACATTCAAATAAGTGTCTTGTTGCCCGGCAAAGGATAAATCAGGTAGATCTTCAGCATTAGCAGAAGAACGCACAGCCACTGCTGGATTCTGTCCATTCAATGCATCGTAAGCCTGCCGAATTTCATCAATAATCTCATCAGGCAGTCCCACTCCTTTTATCAGCCCTTGAATTTTCTTCGATGCCGATTCGAAAGATACAGTTTTACCGATAATTTCCGGCTTTGCATAATTGATGATAGCTTTCTGTAAGTTATTCTTTTCTACAAAATTCTTGTATGCAGACGTTGTCAAGTAAAAACCTGAAGGTACCGACATTCCTGCAGACGCCATCTTTGCTAGAGACTTTCCTTTACCACCGATCATTTCTAAAGATAAAGTCTTCGTATCAATTGGCATAATATAGTTATAAGTCATTTTAATCCTCTACTCAAATTCTAATTAGGAAAGTACTATATTCAATTTCAAATTTTTCAATTGGATAAGGGCTATATATCTAAAAAATTCTTTAAACAAATTTAAAATATTTAATGAATATTGAAGTACTATCGTATTTTAAGATAAAATTAAACTTTAGAAGAGAAAAAATATGAATGAACTTGAAAAATGGGAGTTCGGGTCTTTAGAGTGGTGCAAATTTGCCGCGAAAACAGGTGTGGAACTCATTATCCAAGCTAAATTTGATCTTAGTAAGTATGAATGGGGATTTAGCGAAGAATATACACACTTACCTGAACGCCTCTTGGCTGGACGTGATAAAGTAGGTTGGCATTTTATGATCCAAAATGGAAAGGTCAGCGGAGGTGCATCTTTACCCCCTGAATGCCTAGAACTTCCTGGATTTCATGTTGCCATCGAATGGGCACTAATAGCACATGCCTCATCCTTTATCTATGACCTTGAGGGTCAAGAAAAGCGTGGAATTGATGAAAATAAATTGTTTAAAGACTTGGAAATAGCAGGAATACGTAATAATATAAATATGCTTAAGAGTGAACCAATATGGCCAAGTCGTATTGGAAAATCACTCATGGGGATTGATGGTGAGGGTCTTCATAATATTACTGCTAGACGGATGAAGCTTTCACCTGAGCTTACGGATTTTCCACATACAGATTTTGGTGTACCAATTTTTTCTGAGATGACAGATGAAGAAAAAACGCGATTCTCAAAATTATTGCGCGTTAATTAGATATTAGATTAAATTAGATAACGGGAAATTCTTAAAACTGGTTTAAAAAATGAAATTAAGCGATTATCATACACATCACAGACGATGTGGACATGCGTTAGGTGAAATTGAGGATTATGTAAAAGTTGCGATTGGTAAGAATCTCAAAGAAATAGGGATTTCTGATCATTTTCCAATAGGAGCGGTAATTGACGATCCAGAATTAGCAGAAGAACTTAAAAAAGCATCCATGGAAGTTGAGGAATTTCCCAGATATATCAAAGAAATAAAAGGACTGAAAGAAAAATATAGGAATAAAATAGACATTCGAATCTCCGCTGAAGTTACTTTCTATACTCCAGGAGGTGCCTTAAATCTACAAAAGAAGGTTCTCGAACCTTTTATGGATGATATGGATTATATACTTGGTGCGATACATGATATAAAATGGCATGAATCTCCAGTAATCCTCATGGATCCAAATATAGCTTCTGAACTTTTTGAGAAATATGGTGAAGATAAAATCATATTAGAATATTTAAACAAGATAATAAAACTGGTAAATACAAAATTTTTTGATGTGATTGCTCATTTTGATTTCTATCGAACTATGTTTCGCCCAAATAATCCCGTTTATTCCCAAGATATATGGCAAAAACTTTTAGATTTATTAGACAAGATTAAAACTAAGGGAATGGCTATTGAGATAAATACAGCAGGTATTAAGAAAAACCTCGGTAGTCAATTTCCTGATGATAATATTTTAAAAGAAATAATTCAGCGGAAAATTCCTTTAGTATTAGGATCTGATGCTAGCAAACCTGAATTTGTTGGATACAAATTTGAGGAAACCGTAGAAAAAGCAAGAAAATTGGGATTATCTCATTTATGTATATTCGAAAAACGCGAACAAAAATTAATAAAAATTTAACACTCCTTCTATTACTGAAAAGGTCGTGCTTATTAATCCGTTTCCTCTTGAATAAGCTTAACACTCCCAGTATCTCCGTCAACTGTTATCGTCTGCCCATGTTTAATGCGTTGTGTACTATTACCAGTCCCTACGACAGCAGGGATGCCGTATTCCCTTGCAACGATGGATCCATGCCCTAAAATGCCACCCATGTCTGTTACTAATCCGGTTGCATGGGCAAATAGCGGTGTCCATGCGGGGTTGGTCATGGAACAAACTAAAATAGAATCTGGCTGCATTAGATCAAATTCTGATGGTGATTTAATCAAACTAGCTGGACTGGTGACCGTTCCGGGACTAACCGGAATACCTTTCAATATATCACTGTTGGGATCGTTTTTTGCCTGAGTTTCTTTGAATGCGACCCCAGGATTCTCACTGGCACTTTCTGGAATAGTTCCTGGAGGATGTAGCCGTTTACGTGCTTCCCGCAACTCTCGACGTTCTACAGTCAATTGCTGATATTCTGGCACTGCATTATTCTCTTTTCGAGCGTTAATGGCTTTGGTTAATTCTTCGGTAACAAGATAAAAAACATCATCTGGAGAGATAATTGTACCAACGTCTACTAGACGTCGTCCAAGTTCCAGAGCTAAAAGCCGAAGAACTGGCCAACCACTGGTTAGGTAAAACATAACTTCTTCTCGGATGTAGTAAAATAGATGAGTGAACCAGTTACGATAACGAAATTGCCAATACTTTAATCCATCGAGAAGTTGCTCGATCTTCTGCATCGCTTCTTTACGTCTCTGAGCAGTAATAACTTCATGCTTTTTTGGATTGTAATCTTTGGCAGTTACCATGGTTTTCAAAGTAGCAAGAAGCCCTGAAGGATCTTCAATTGGAAGGGATTCAACGAAATCCAGACTATAACCTAGGTGTCCATAGATCTTGAGATACTCCTCAATAGCTTTAACTAGTTGGCTGCTGTTTGGATGATTTTGTAGTACTTCCATCATAAATTTGGGTGGTGTTGTAACCACCAATTCATAGAGCGCTTCATCTGCTCGGACCTGTTTGGCAATCTTATATAAATGCTCATTGGCTTCTAAAGTTTTCGATTTAAAACCACTCAAGAAGTGACCACTGGTGAAATTATGATCTGGCAGATTTTCTCGTAAAAATGCTTGCAACTGGCCATCGATCCTTTTCGCTATGCCAAAAGTGCGGCTCGCGTTACTTGACCAGTACATTCCTCCAGCGATAGTCAATTCACGAATTCCTCTCAATAAATCTTCATCTTGTGCTGTTTTATAATCAATATTTCGCCATTCTTCCTCCGTAGCTAGAAGTTCAGGTAACGCTTTTTCCCTCCACTCCTTAATTAGGCTATCATTGCCTTGAGTCTTGTTGAAAGCGACATAATTTGGATCTTTACTTTCGGGCATAGTAACCTCATGAGCAATGTCTTTGATATCTGCATTTTTGGCCCATTCATTAAAAGCTTTAGAATCTTCGTTTGAAAGATCTGTCAAGAATAGGTCCAAGTCATGCTGTTCCTTCTTGGGATCATATGATTTATTTTTAATTTGCAGTATCTGTTCCTCCCATTTTTGCCATACCCTTGCTTTTATGTCTTCCTCCTCTTCTCCTTTTAAAACCTTGTCCATTTCTTTCTGTAGGCTTACAACTCGAGGAAAATCAAAACG
>Ga0209976_10002061_pt1 | contig 11594 bp, 8 predicted proteins | sample SumtaG_FD_182806 | JGI IMG/M metagenome (GOLD analysis project Ga0209976, IMG submission 182806) | Deep subsurface microbial communities from Indian Ocean to uncover new lineages of life (NeLLi) - Sumatra_00157 metaG (SPAdes) (version 2) | ecosystem: Environmental > Aquatic > Marine > Oceanic >... | reverse complement strand
GAGAACGACCCGTAAGGGGGCATCTTCCATTGTCTCGAAAGAAAGCCGACTTCAGGGTATATAAAATTTAGTAAAGTTACCATTTGGAGTGCAGAGTGCAAAGTCTAAAGTGCAGGGTGTATAAATTCCTGAGCTTGTCGAAAGGGATCTGATCCAAGATCCAAGATCCAAAAAGGTTTCTCCCCGGAATCTTGTTTTATCCTGCGATGCGGTCTTCAGCCAGCCGCGCTGCGTACTGCGGTAAATTAGCTTTTGCCTTTTCTCCGATTCGCCGACTCCCCGTTTCGCCGTTTCAAGTTGCAGTGGTGTCCCTTTCCCTTTTCCACTTTCCCCTTTCCACTTTCCACTCGATCTTCCCCCCTTTCCACTATTATTTCTCTTCGTTCCTTTCAAACAGAATTCGGAGTCCCTCGAGGGTCAGGTCGGGGATCACCTCATTAATGCAACGGACTTCACCGGATATCCCGCTTGCCAGCCCGCCAGTAGCCACCACCGTTGCCTTGACACCCATTTCACGGTCTATCCTCTCAACAATACTGTCCACCAGACCGGCGTAACCGTAGATTATCCCGGACTGTATACTGCTGATGGTATCCCGTCCTACTATTTGGGGGGGTTTTTCAAGTTCGACTCTCGGCAGCTTCGCGGCCTTTAAAAACAGGGCATCCAGGCTGATCTGAACCCCGGGGAAGATCACGCCGCCAATGTATTCACCCGCGGCCGAAATCACATCGAAGGTTATGGCCGTACCGAAATCAATGACGACGAGAGCCTGTCGAAAACGCTCATAGGCGGCCACCGCATTGGCGATCCTGTCCGCACCCACTTCCTTAGGGTTGTCATAGAGAATCGGCATCCCGGTTTTTATCCCCGGCCCCACCATGAGGGGCACAAGATCGAAATCGGAGATGGACATGTCCATGAGAGCCTGTCTTGCGGGGGGTACGACAGAGCTTACACACACACCCTTCAAGGAACTTTCGTCCACACCGTCGCCACGCAAGAGATCCTTGATCAGATGGCTGTACTCATCGGCAGTTCGATCCTTGTCGGATCTTATCCTCCACCTCGATGTTATCTCGCGTCCTCTGAAAACTCCCAGAACGGTCTGAGTGTTTCCGACGTCGATACACAAAAGTAGGTCCTTCATAAATACCTCGACTGTCTCGCCAGCCTAAAGACCAAAGTCCAAAGACCAAAAAAAAGAATTCTAAACGAATGATCCTTTCTTAAAAACATAGGATCGAGGAACAAAAGTAAAGAAAAGTATTTCTTGCCTCACAAACTTTCACATGCAGTATCAAAAAAGGGAATTAAAACAAACCCATCCTGTTCCTGAACTTTGGGCATTGGACTTTAGGCTTTGGCCTGTTTCTCCAGTCCCTACCTTTGGATTTTGGACTTTGGGCTTTGGTCTATTTCTTCAATTTCCCCCGAATACACCGTCAATTCCCCATCCTCCGTTTCCATGACCAGTCCGCCGCTCTCGTCCAACCTTACGGGAACTCCCTCCACTTCCCATTCGCCATCCCTGTAAATGTAAGGGATGTTCAAAAGGGCGCGCCGTGACCATTCCTCCATGGCATTGTTCCAGCCCTCCCCTTTCATTGCCCCCGACCATGCTTTCATGCCCCGGACTATTCGGACGGCGAGTTCACCCGGCTCAAGGTCTTTATCCAGTTCGTGCGCAAAAGCCATTCTGTCCTTGAGTTCGGTTGGAATATCGTCCCTCTTCCGTACCATGTTGACGCCGAAACCGACCACAGCCCATATGACTTTCACTCCCTCGCTTCTCGACTCCGCCAGAATCCCGGCCAACTTTCTCCCGTTGAACAGGATGTCGTTGGGCCACTTTACGGTGAGAGATGCTCCTGACTCCCCCATTGCGGACAGAAAGGCCAGAGAGGCTATCACAGGCAGGCGCAACAGTTCCTGCAGACTGACCTCGGGCTTCAGAAGGATCGACATGTGAAGATTTCCTTCGGGGGACCACCAGTCCCTTCTTCTACGGCCTCTACCCGAGGTCTGCCGGTCTGCCACCACGACAGTCCACTCGGGAGCCCCATTTTCGGCCATATCGAGCAGGTGGTCGTTGGTGGAATCGAGAGCCGTAAAATGATGAAACTTCATCTGATTCAATTCTTTTTCACCACCCGTTCGCCACTCACTACAGGAAGGTGACTCACTTGAGGCACAGAGTACACAGAGAAAACAAAAAGAGTGAGGCTATTCCCTCACCGAAGCTGTTTGAGCCTTACCACTCGGAATTGAAATGTATTTCTATCCCGCTCGGCAAGGCTCAACCATCTAATTTCGAAGAAATCCTTCTCCCGCCGGGAGAAGTCAGGTGAGTGGAATACTATATTCCCTAAAACCTTTATAGTAAAAAACATCGCTTTATTAAACCTGTCTTTTCCAGGAATAAAGTCTTTCTCTGTGACCTCTGTGGCTCTGTGGTGAAAAGTATCGCTTTTACAGGAACCGTTGTTTCCCCAAGATTAAAGCCTTCCTCAAGGTCCGTCGGCCAGGATATCCATGGCAATATCCGCCGCCTTAGCCGAATGGGTCAGAGCCCCGACCGAGATAAAATCCACCCCAGCCACAGTAAGGTAGGTCTCAATATTGTGCAGACCAATACCCCCTGAGACTTCCAGCCTGGCTCGACTCTCGCAGATACTGACGGCCATGGATACTTCCTCCGGAGTGAAATTATCGAGCATGATTATATCCGCATCGCTGCTTAATGCTTCTTCAAGGCCGTCCAGATCATCAACTTCTACCTCAATATCGATGCCGTCCGGGGCATTATGCCTGGCTTTTTTTACAGCCTTGGCTACACCACCACAGGCGGCGATATGGTTATCCTTGATAAGCACTCCATCGTAAAGACCCATTCGATGGTTTGAGCACCCTCCTGCCCGCACCGCCATTTTGTCCAGCCAGCGCCAGCCCGGAACGGTCTTCCGGCTGTCGAGGATCACAGTCCTCCCGGCGGAGAGGAAGGCATAACGGCGAGACAATGTCGCCACACCGCAGGTCCGCTGAAGGAAGTTAAGGGCAGTCCTCTCCCCGGCAAGGAGGACCTTCATGGAACCTTCGAGCTCCGCCAGGGTGTCCCCACCCGCGGCATCCTCGCCCTCTGCCTTCAAGGGGTTGAACACTACTCCCGCCTCGATCCTGTCAAACACTTCGCGGGCAACTTCCAGACCACAGCAGACCAACGGTTCCCTCGCTTCGATGACCGCTCTTCCCTTCAGGCCGTCATCCAGCACAGCCTCTGAAGTAAGGTCCCCCGTACCGAGATCTTCATCGAGAGCGAGTTCAATGAGCCTGATAACCTGTCCGGGCAGTTTAATCATCCAAGCGCTCCAGGTTTTCCTGAAGTTTGTTCTTCTGCGTGACCAACTCTTTCAGAATACCCCTGTTCTTCTGGACGACCTTTGCCGGTGCCTTATCCAGAAACTGCGCGTTTGAAAGTTTTTTCTCTACTTTGGCAAGCTCCACGCTCACTTTCTCCATCTCCCTTGAAAGCCTTTCAAATTCAGCCGCACGGTCAATATCATCGGCAGCTGAAATAAGCACCTCCTGCCCCCTGACGACCGCCGCCGAAAGACCGGCCTTCTCATCCCTTGATTCAGCGAAACTGATGCCGGAAAGCCTGGCCAAGCGGATGATGTCGGTTGAAGACCCATTTAGTATTTCAGCTATGGCGCTGTCAGAGCACACGAATGTGGCCTGCACTCTGGACCCTGGAGGGATTCCGAGTTCGGTCCGGAGATTGCGAATTGTCGTGATGAAATCCATGACCACACCCATGATCTCCTCGGCCTTTTCATCCGCGTCTTCCGGCATGGGCTCTGGATAGGGGGCAACCATGATACTCGCGCCTTCGGACGGCAACTTTTGCCAGACCTCCTCCGTCACGAAGGGCATGACGGGATGGAGTAACCGGAGAAAGTTTTCGAGGATCATCCCGGCGGTCACAGCGGTCTCACGGCGAGCACTTTCACCCCGGTCGCCATAAAGAGAAGGTTTGGCAAGTTCAAGGTACCAATCGCAGTACTCATGCCAGAAGAACTGGTAGAGAAGGTGCGCAGTATCGTTGAACCGGTAGCTTTCAATACTCTCCCTGGTCTGGCTGATAACTGTGGCCAGGCGACTCCTGATCCACCTGTTGTGGATCTCCTCGGCATCATATGGTGTATTGAGGTCTTCGGCGGTGACGTCCTCAAGGTAGGAAAGGACCAGTTTGGAAGCGTTCCATATTTTGTTGATGAAATTGCGGTAACCCTCGATCCGGTCTTCCGCCAGTTTTATGTCCCTTCCCATGGCCGCGAAGGCAGTGAGGGTGAAACGTAATGCATCAGCGCCATACTGGTCGATCACGTCCAATGGGTCAATGACATTCCCACGGGATTTGCTCATTTTCTGTCCCTCTGAATCCCGAACCAGGGCGTGTATGTACACTTCCCTGAAGGGGACTTCCCCCATGAACTTCATACCCATCATGATCATGCGGGCCACCCAGAAAAACAGGATGTCAAAACCAGTGACCAGGCAGCTCGTAGGATAGAACTTCTTCAGGGTTTCGGTTTCCTCGGGCCACCCCATGGTTGAAAAGGGCCAAAGGGCCGAGGAGAACCATGTGTCGAGCACATCCTCCACCTGCTTAAGATCCTGGCTATGACATCCTGGACAGGTCCGGGGTTCCTCGACCTGGACGATAACCTTGCCGCAGTCGCCGCAGTTCCAGACCGGGATTCTGTGCCCCCACCATATCTGCCTGGAGATGCACCAGTCCCTGATATTGTACATCCACTCGAAATAGGTATTCTCCCAGTTCCCGGGGGTGATCCGGATCCTGCCGTCCTTAACCGCCTCAATGGCCGGCTGAGCCAGTTCCTTCATTCGGACGAACCACTGACGGGACAGGATGGGTTCTATCACCGTCTGGCATCGGTAGCACTGCCCGACAGCGTGCTCGTAATCCTTCACTTTTACCAGATATCCTCCTTCACCCAGATCCTCGATCAGCTTCTGTCGGCACTCGAAGCGATCCATCCCTTCGTAGCGTTCACCGGCTTCGTGGGTCATGGTGCCGTCCAGGGAGATGACGACGACCTTGGGCAGATCGTGCCTCTCTCCGATCTCAAAGTCGTTGGGATCGTGGGCAGGAGTGACCTTCACCGCCCCTGTACCGAACTCCATATCGCAGTATTCGTCTGCGATGAGAGGAATATCCCTCCTGGTCATGGGGAGGTGGAAACTTTTACCGATGAGCGAACGATATCTGTCGTCGGCCGGGTTCACGGCGACAGCGGTGTCTCCGAGCATGGTCTCGGGTCTTGTTGTGGCAACCACGACCTCACCAGCCCCATCTACTGCGGGGTATCGTATGTGGTAGAGATGCCCTTTTCGGTCGTGGTGCTCAACTTCCAGATCCGAGATGGCCGTGTGGCACCTCGGACACCAGTTGATGATATAATCTCCCTGGTAGATAAGGCCCTCGTGGTAGAGGCGCACGAACACCTCGCGCACGGCGATGGAAAGACCATCGTCCATAGTGAATCGCTCGCGCTCCCAGTCGCAGGAGGAACCCAGCCGCTTTAGCTGCTGTAGGATGACCCCTCCGTATTTTTCCTTCCACTTCCAGACATTTTCGATGAACTTTTCACGTCCGAGAGCGTGGCGATCGGTACCCATTGCATCCAGTTCCTTCTCGACCACGTTCTGGGTGGCGATCCCCGCATGGTCTGTTCCGGGCATCCAGAGGGTTTCCAGTCCGATCATCCTCCTGTACCGAACGAGGACATCCTGGAGAGTATTGTTCAAAGCGTGTCCCATGTGGAGAGAACCGGTAACATTGGGCGGCGGAATGACTATACTGTAGGGCGCACGGTCAGAGCATTCATCTGCATGGAAGTATCTGTTCCGCGTCCAAAAGGTGTACCAGTGTTCTTCGGAACCGGCCGGGTCAAAGTGCTTGGGCATTTCTTTGCTCATATTGCTCCTTAAAAACAGTGATTCGTAATTTGTGATTTGTGATTAGTAAAATCAAGATCTTCGGCCTACTTTATGGTGTTAATAAAAAATTAGTGAACTACCACGGGCTCACGCCCGTGGCATCATAAAGGCCAAGCTGCGCTTGCCTTCCGTCTTCCGCACGCTGACTTTGGTTCGTTGACCTTGCCAGGTGCTGGAAGACTCCGGGTACTTTTATCTACGGGCTCACGCCCGCAGAATTACGAATGTGCATTAAACCAATCACTAGTCACAAAGATCAGTGATTCGTGACTCGTGACTCGTGATTGGAGATTCTCAAACATCAAACCTTTCGATCACGCCACAGACGTGACTTGCGCAGGGCAGGCTTCAAACCTCGGGAATGAATAACCAACTCATCTTTTATTTGGTGCGCCCGGGCAGGGCGCACCAAATAAAAGAGGGCTGCCGGTCTCCCGTCAGCCCTCCTGAACCCTGCGTCCCGGATCATCAGGATCCGTCTTTAATCTTCTGGATAGCCTCCCGAATGATGACTTCCGCCATTTCCGGGATCACCTCCCAGGCGATCTTCTCAACCTTTTCCTCAACAATTTTCCTTATGGCGGCATCGTCCGGGATATCCCCACCGGCCTGAGAAGGGGCTACGGCTGGTGATTCAGGGACAATTGGTTCATGGACAGGAACAACAGGAATCTCCATGGCCGGTTCCGGACTCGGCGGAACGGAGATTTCCACCACCGGTTCCACGACCGGTTCAGGAGAGAGACTTTCCGGTAGGTCAGGAGTGAGATCGACTGAAAGTTCCAGGGGCGGCTCGGGTATCGGCTGAACCGTAATATCTATGGGAGCTACCGGGGGAGATACCGGCGCTTCGACTTGGCTCCCGACAGACTCAGGCGCCAACCAGGGAACTTCGATCACATCATTGGCGTAGCTCGGGGCAGATGGGGCAGGTACAGCCTCGGGAACGGGTGCAGGTTCGAGCGCAGGTGGCGGCGACGGTTCCGGAGCCATGAGATCCGGTGAGATCGTCTCCCCTGTGACAACAGCTTGATCCCCAGCCGGTTCAGGAACGACGAAGGATACTTCGCGAGCATCAACTTCCGGGGCGGCCTGCGGCTGTTCCATTTCGAACGTTACCTCTTCAACGGCATCATCTAAAAAGTCTGCTGTGGGAACCTCTTGAACAGCCTCGGTCTCGAAACCGAAGAAATCCTTCTCCATGCTCGTCACACGGCTCCTCTCCCCCACATCCTGTATCTGATCAGTGGCCGGAGGTGAGGCTGGAGCCGGCGGGACCCGGGGTGCTGGGGCACCGTCGACCGCCACAGGCGTCTGGATAACCTCAGGAGGAGCTGCAGCAGGGGGCTGAGGAGCGGGTGGAGGAGATTCAGGCCGGCCGATACCGACATCGAAACTTCCCACGTCTACAACACCTGTATCCTCAATTGGACCGAACCCAGGCGCCGTGGCGCCGCCTACCGTAACTTGTACCTGCGAATCGTCTCCCGACTCACTGAGGATATCCCAAATATCCGGTTCTGAAACTTCGCTGGCCGGAGATGATGCCGGTGTTTCGGGCATCGCCTGGGGTACAACCTCAGGCGCTGTTCCCGGATCGGCAACAACAGCCGCGATATCTGCCGCGGGCGCCGCCTCTGCGGGAGGACTCTCAGGCATGCCCCCGATGAGCGATTTCACCTTATCGATGAGTTCGCCGGATTCGAAGGGCTTGGTAATAAAATCGCTTGCTCCAGCCATTTTTGCCTCTTCCTCATCGAAAGCCTCGAATGTGCCCGCAAGGAGCAGAACGGGAACCGAGCTTGTCTCCTCCTGTTGCTTGACGGCCCTGCAGAGCTCATAACCGTTCATCTGGGGCATAATGACATCGGCCAGGACAATGTCCGGTTTCCAGCTCTTGATAAGCTCCATAGCCTCTGCACCAGTTCCTACCGACTGAACCTCAAAAGGCTCATCGGCGAAGGTCAGTGAGATGACTTTCTGGATCGTAACACTGTCGTCAGCAACAAGAATCCTTTTCATTTTCTTTCCTCCCCCCCTTTCCGCTCACCGCAACACCTCGGGGGTAAAAGGTGTCATTGATGCCCGACCCAATGGATCATGGCGTGTTCGCCCGTTGACTACTTCGCAAGAAGTCATCAACGCGTCCCGGGCGGGGCGCCCAGATCAATGACCGACAATGTTGGTCGTTGATCTGTGAGGAAAGCGGAAATCACATTTTTCGCTTTCCCCAAAGAAATCATGGGGCACAAAAAGCCGCGAATAACCTTTTTGCGACCCTATCATAGTTCATTTATCGAATAGCCGGTCTACCTCCAGGAGGATAAGTTCACCTCCTGTTTTTTTCAGCACTCCGGAAATCGAGCCGCCTGATAACGACAGGTCACCCTCGTAGGAAGCGATCTCATCATTATCACCGCTGATCATTACGCCTCCCATGTTACGCACCCTGAAACCCACCGGAGCCTCCTCCGGGCCCGTCACCACGACGAGATTGCCGGGTTCAGTGTGCTGGATTCCCAGCAGGTCGAGTAGAGAAAAAACCGGCAAAATCATATTACCGCGATATGGAATGATACCCTCCAGGGGACGCCTTCCACCCGGTACAGGCACAACGGTTGCCACGTTAACGACCTCGCGAACAGCTTCGATGGGAACCGCAAACCGGTAACTGCCTACAGTGAAACTTATCAGTCTCCTTTCCGGCATTGGATCAACTCCCTGAATCTAATGAAATCAGCCGAGAAAGGTCAAGTTCCAATACGGGTCCATCTTTCCAGAAACGAACCCCCGCGATGGGGACATCGGTGTAAGGATAGGCTCTGTCAGGGAATGCGGCCATCTCACTGGGTGCCTCGATGCCCAGTACCTGGTCAACGGCAAAGGCCCTGCCAATATCTCCCCATCTTACAACAACGATCTGGGAAGTGCCGGACACACCGGTGCCCGGGAGGAGAGTCCCCACTGGAAGCCAGGTTCCCCTGGATAAAACCCAGTGCAGGGCTTTGGATTCATCAAGGCATTCCCTGGAGGAACCCTCAGGGGAAACGCCCTCCGGGAGGTCCTGCACGAATTTGATCCTGTCCGGACCCAGGATCTCATCTATATGATCAAAGGGCAAACTGACCAGATAAGCTCCCGCGCGGACGATAATAACCCTGTCAGCTTTGACCGGAAATACCTCCTATTGATGGTTTGTTCACCAAAACTACCATCTGTCATTGTATCAGTCAACCGAAGTCCCTGAAAGGTAACGAAAAAAATGGGCTATTGCCAACATCCCGGTTTTCCCGCTACCCATGCTATGGTATACAAGTAAGTACACAGTACCCGGTACCCAGGAGACAGTACCCGGTAGACAGTAATCGGTGATCGGTAAAGAACGGTGGCTGGTGACTGAGGTCTGGAAGGGGAATGCACCCTTCGACTGGGCTCAGGGCAGGGAACGTAGAACGCAGAATAAGATCAAAAGCTAATTACCGCGGAGGACGCGGAGACAATTTGGAGAATTTGGAATCTGGAATTATTCTTTTGATACCCTGGAAACTATACAAATACATCCTCAACAAGTTCGTGTCCACTTTCGCGGCTGCGGTGGCCATATTCACGGTCCTGTTCCTGATGGATCAGGCCTCAAGACAAGTTGAGCAGCTTGCGCCCCATGCGAGCAGCCTGAAGGATTTTCTTCTCTCTTTTCTCCTCCTGGCGCCGCCTCTTCTGGCTTACACCATTCCCCTCGCCTTTCTCATGGCCATGATCTGGACACTGGAACAGATGAAACAGGATAGAGAAATTACCGCCATCATGGCAATGGGAGTATCTCCTGTACGGCTGATGCCGCCCTTTCTGGCGGCTTCCGCGTTTATCTTCATTATTGCTTTTATCGTCACGGCATACGCCGGACCTGCCAGCTTTCGCAAGTACAACGAGCGCCTGACGAACCTGGCCAGACAGAGCTTCATCAACGACCTGAAACCGGGAATCCTGTTCAGCGGCATCCCCGACACCTTGCTGCTCGTAGGCGGTTTCGACAGGGTTTCCGGCCGCATCGACGGACTCCTGATGGTCAGGAACAACCTTGACGAGACAGAGACCGGGGATATGATCCTCGCGAAAAAGGGCATGATTGAACCATCAACATCAGGAACCAGAGATATTATTCTGAAACTGGAGAACGGTACGATCCACCCTGTCACGTCCGGTGGAGATGTCTACCGTTCAGGCTCCTTCGACAGCCTCATTTCCAGGATCCAGAGCCGATCCTCCGTCCCCGGCGTCCGAGCGAAGCAGTTCCTGATGGCATCATCCAACCGGGATCTTCGATCCTGGTCCGGTGCGCAGGGCGAGGAAAAAGATGAAAGACTATCCGCCATGTACGCAATTGAGTTGAACCGCCGCTTCGCCTTCCCTTTAACCATCCTTCTCTACCCTTTAATCATCTTTCCCGCTGCTGTCTCCACGGGCCGCCACGGAAAGATGGCTGCTTTTTCCGGCAGCCTGATCCTCTTCCTGAGCAGTTTTTTTCTCTTCTCCATAGGATCGAACCTGGCACGGCAGGGAGTGATTCCCGGCGCGCTGGGCGCCTGGTTCCCGGTCCTGTTCCTCCTGCTCGCCTGTCTGGCCATATCTCCAGCGTACCTCTTCAAACAGAGGGATATGTCATGAACCGCCTTGACCGGTACATGATAAAACGCTGGCTGCTGTTTTTCATTCCCGCCATGATCGTCCTGGGAGCAGCGTACCTTGCCTCGGACGCCGCCTTCACTCTCTGGGAATACATCAGCCGGGGACTGTCCCCCGCGCATATCGCCATGCACTACATACTCAAGACCCCCAACATCCTGTACCAGATGGCTCCCATCGCCTCACTCATTGCTACACTTCTCACCATGTCCAACATGAAACGATCGGGTGAGATGACGGCTGCCTTCTCGATCGGGATAGGGGGAGTCAGGCAAAGCGCCCCGATTCTGGCCATCGTCGTTGTGGTCAGCTTGCTGGCTTTTTACGTGACCGAATCGATGGCCCCCGGCGCCAACAGGATCAGCCGGGATCTTGTGCGAAATAATTCCGGAGCCGTATCATCCGTGGTGGGGACCAATAGGATCTGGCTCCTGGAAGGGAGCCGGGTCATACACATCCGGTCCGTTCAAGAAGGAGGAACCCGTCTCACCCAGCCAACAGTCCTTCAGTTCGAGGGCAAGGGCCTGCAGAATCTCAGCCTGCGCATGGACGCCGAGAGCGTTGTCTGGGAGGATAACGCGTGGAAGGCCGAGGAGATGGTGCTGCGACGTTTTTCGGACGGGAATCTGATCGACTCGAAGGTGCTCAAGGACCAACAATTACCCATCCGAATCCGCCCCGATGAATTTTACCGAGTGCGGCGAAAGCCCGAAGAGATGAGCATGTCTGAACTCAAGAAGTATATCCTCAACCTGAAGGCTGCCGGCCTGGCGCACCTAACCTATCAGGTAAGCATCTACCTGAAGATTTCCACCGCCGCCATATCCCTCATCTTTACAATGATCGCCCTTCCCGTGGCTTTTCTCATGCCCATCAGGGTGGTGTCC
>Ga0209976_10002059_pt1 | contig 11610 bp, 10 predicted proteins | sample SumtaG_FD_182806 | JGI IMG/M metagenome (GOLD analysis project Ga0209976, IMG submission 182806) | Deep subsurface microbial communities from Indian Ocean to uncover new lineages of life (NeLLi) - Sumatra_00157 metaG (SPAdes) (version 2) | ecosystem: Environmental > Aquatic > Marine > Oceanic >... | reverse complement strand
TGGCAGAGCAATAGAAGTAGATGCGGGTTCTCATAATATGAAGATCATAGGGAATATTATTGTAAATTACCATCATGGTATGTGGGGTGGAGGCAATTCAGACAATTTTACCATCGAAGGAAATTATATGGAAAATAATTTAGCAACTTCTGAAAAATACCCCATTTATCTACGGAATTCAGATTATTCGAAGATTATAAACAACACTTTAGCCGGTTTGTTTGCCTATGGGAGTTTCAAGATTAAAAATAATGATGGAGCGGGAAACATAGTTGAGTTTAATGAAGTAATCGCAAATAGCACAGATTTTATAGATACGACATTATTTATCTCTTCGGAATTAACGACACAACAGACTACCGAGAACGTAATTAAATTAGATGGATGCCATTTCAATTATATTGGTTATAACCGCATGTTACTGCCCGCTGTAGACTCCGATCCTGACCCCGATCCTGACCCCGATCCCATCACTCCTAGCACTCCAGAGGCGCTCATTGGAGGTTATGATGCAATATTAGTATTCGGCATAGCATTTTTTACCGTACTAACAATAGTATTAAAACGGCGTAAAAGGTAATTTAAACATTTTTTTATTTTAATTTTATTATTTTTTTTTTAATTATTGTTGAAAAAATTCAAAGAAAAAGAGAATCAAACTAATTATTGTCTTTTAATAATTTCTCTACATTTTGTTCTTTAATTCCTTTACTCTTTAATAATATAATTGCATAAATAGATAATTACTTTTAATAATTGCTTTTAATGATAGTTGTTTCATATAATAAGAGAAAATTGAATAAAGTATTGAAATAAAAACAATCCCTTACTTAGAGATAGAGATGAAGAATACAATTGAGGAAGCTTACGCTCTAGCTTCTAAAAAATACGATGATTTGAATGTCGACATTGAGAAAAAATTAAACATCTTATTAGAGATCCCAATCTCAATTCATGCGTGGCAAGGTGACGATGTTGCTGGATTTGAAAGATCTAACGCAAACTTAAGTGGAGGAGGGATCATAACTACCGGAAATTATCCTGGAAAAGCGCGTAATATTCAAGAACTCCAAATAGATTTAGAAACAGCATTATCTTTAATTCCAGGTAATCATCGTGTAAATTTACATTCTTTCCATGGAGATTTTGGTGGTAAATTTGTAGAGAGAAATCATTACACACCAGAATATTTCCAAAATTGGATTGATTGGGCTAAAGAAAGGAATTTGAGAATAGATTTGAATAGCACCCTATTTTCTCATCCTAAAGCTAATGATGGATTTACCTTGAGCAGTAAATCAAATGAAATCCGTCATTTTTGGATTGAGCATGTTTGTAGATGTCGAGAAATAAGTGCTGAAATTGGACGACAGTTAAAAAATCCGTGTATTCATAATATATGGATTCCTGATGGTTTAAAAGATATCCCTGTTGACAGAAGAGGATATAGAGAAATTTTAAAAAGTTCTTTGGATGAAATATTGCAAAAGAAATATTCTCCTTCAGTAATGAAAGATACTGTTGAAGGAAAGCTTTTTGGGATTGGAAGTGAAGCCTTCGTAGTTGGAAACCATGAGTTCTATTTGAGTTATGCAATTGCGAATCAGATAATGTTAACTCTTGATACAGGACACTATCATCCGACTGAATCTGTAGGGGATAAAATCTCTGCTATTCTCCCATTTATTCCCGAATTATTGATTCATATTAGCCGTGGGATAAGATGGGACAGCGATCATGTAGTTATACTAAATGACGATTTGATTCATTTAACAGAAGAAATTGTACGGAGTAATGCTATGGATCGGATAAATTTGGGATTAGATTATTTTGATGCTTCAATTAATCGTATTGGAGCATGGGTAATAGGCACTCGAGCTGTTCAAAAAAGCTTATTATATGCATTGGTTCAACCATGGCAAAAACTAAAGGAATACGAAGAAAACGGACAATATTTCCAAAGACTTGCTCTTCTAGAAGAATTAAAGACACTTCCATTTGGTTCTTTATGGGATTATTTTTGTTTAAAAAATAAGGTTCCAGTAGGATACGCTTGGATTAATAAAATTGAGAAATATGAAAAGGATTTTTTAAGAAAAAGAAGTTAGGTATAAAAGATTAACATTCTTCATCTGATTCATCCAAAAAACGAGAACATGTCTCATCTAGTTTTTTTATGATATGATCTCGATCTTTCCAAATTATCCACGTATTTCCTGATTTCTCAAAGTGAAATCCATTGTATTCTTCTTTTACTTTGGTTAATGTTTTTTTAATAAAACTCCAAGAAAAGCCTGTATCTTCCACTACCTTAGCAATAGCTAGAGGATGATTGATTTCCAGTTTGTTATTGAAATAATCTATAATTTTTTCGAATCCTGTTTTTGGAGTTTTTTCTACCTTTGACATACGATAAAATGTTAATAATTGGTTCTATATAAACTAAATTTTTATAGATTTAAAGTATAATCAGTCATTTTCAGTAATCTCAATATCATCTTTTCCACCTTCTTTATGGAGTAAAATTGAATGGATACCAAAAAACAAAGTAAAGATAATAAAAATAATGAGAAGAAAGACGTCTTGCCTTTCAATAAGGGGGATATCTAACCCTGGTAAATTAGGAAATATTTTGGTTAATTGAGTAATTAATTTCATCAATATAATAAAAAATGATATTGTTTCAGCTCGAATGAATTTCAATTTTTTCTCCAAATAGTCTACTTTATCGAATATCGACCCAATTATAAAAATAAACAAAAGAAGGTCAATTAAAAAGCTATACCATGCATAAGTTTTATCACCTGGAAATAAAACTTCGGCAATTAATTCTATTATGATATAGAGTATATAAAAAAAGGCTAAGACAAAAAACAAAGTGATGTAAGCAGCAAATTTGTTTATTAATATTAATCTTGTTATCACAATTATAATTAAAATAACATTAATCAAGAAAATTATCCGAAAGATATTAGCGCTATTTCTGGCTGCTATTGGAATTCTACTACTTAAAATATTCCATGTGAAAATGAAAATCAAGCCTGTAAGGAGTCCAAAACATATAAATTCAAAGATTCTTGTGTACTTGTTATATTTTTTATTTTCATAAAGCACATCATCAAACTTAGTTGAGGAATCCATACAGAGTTTAAAAGCAAAAAAGGCAGTAAGGAGTTGATTAGCTATTAAACAAAAAGAGGTGAATAAAAGAAGAAATTGTCTAAAAATAATTATTGAAAGTGGTATTGATATGACAAATACAATTATAATTATGCTAAAATGCAATTTTTCAATTGGTTTAAATAAAGAAATTGCGAGCAGAAGAAAGTTAAAACCGACTAGGATCCCAATGAATATTAAAATAAATTGATAATATTGAGGTACTGAAGTAAATATATGACCAAATAAGATTAAAAACCATGAAATTATAAAGGAGATGAAAATTAAAACATAAAGCGGTTTTCGAAAAAATTGCTTTAATCCATTTATAAACGACATTGTATCTTTAACCATTCACTTATTTTGAATTACTTATGGTAAATTTTATTAAAGTTTTTTGGAAATTGGAAATGGTATAGAAAAAAAAGTTAAAATATTCACATCTATTTTCTCATATGAAGAAATTTCCCTGTTTTCAATAAATTACAAGGTTTTACATAGTTTATACCTGATTCTTCTGCAAAATCTTCCAACACTCCTATCCATCTTTGATAATTTCTTTTTCCCGGTCCAAAAGGTCCTGGTAAATTCATACCAGCCATAATTGTATCATCAATTATTTTATACCCTTTGATAATCCCTTCTTCTAAAAGTTTACATCCTTCATTTAGTTGAATTGCCATAAAAAGCTCAATATTAAAAAGACCAGCTTTCTTTTTTTTTGATATTATTGGTTTCCCTTGTCTCCAATTAAAAAGTCCTTTACCCGATTTTCTTCCAAGGTTACCTTTCTCAACAAGTCGGGTTAGGACTTTTCCAGGAGAAAATTCTGGGGAGAGAACTTCTGCAAAATATTTCATAGTATTATAAACTATATCAAGCCCTAAATAATCCCACTTGGCAAACGGTCCTATATTTGCTATGAAATCTACATCTGCATCTATTTCTTCTAGTGGAATTCCCTTTTCAATCGAAAGATCAAGAAGCCATTTTAAATAAATACTAGTTGAGAGCATCAGCCTATTTACAATAAATCCGGGGCTTTTCTTTTGAAGAACCGGTAAAAAAAGTTTTCCTTGAATGGCGGGAAATTTATTACATACCTCTTGTGTAATTTTAACAGTGTTATCTGAGGTTTCTCTCCCTCTTATAATTTCTATCAACCGAAGAACGACAATTGGAGTAAAAAAATGACATCCGATAACTTTCTCTGGTTTTCCGGATAAGGATGCGATTTCAGTTATGCTCATAGTCGAGGTATTTGTGGCTAATATTGCATGTTCTGGGCTAAATAATCCTAATTTTTTAAATAGATCCTGTTTGAGATCCATAATTTCAGGGATCGCCTCGATAATGTAATCTGCATGAGACACTGCTTTTTGTAAATCAGGTTCTTTTAATAGATTCTTTATCAAATCAGGATTTGTTTGATTAGGATCTAGAACATGTTTTTTAGTGAGATTTTTAAGGTTCTTACCAATTTTTTCTGATGCTGCTTCTAAAATATCAGCAGCTAAATCATGTAAAATTACTGGTTTAAATCCTCCCATTAGAGCAACCTGGGCAATTTCATGACCCATTATTCCAGCTCCAACAATGGTAATTGACTTAACATTTTCAATATCGGCCATGTTTCAGAACCTCTTATCTAATCTGGATTGATTTTATCTAAATATTTTTCTAGGATGAATCCAAAAAAAAAATTATAATTTAATTATAATATGATTGAAATTAAATACCACGAAAGGAGCATTGTTCCTATCCCAAGGAAAATTGAAATAGGTAAACCAGGTAAAATTTTATTTCTCTTTAGACCTATAATTGTAATTCCAGTTCCAATTATAATTGCTACTGAAGTTAAGATCATAACGATTATATTATTGGTTTGAACAAGAGCATTTGATGTAAGCATGCTATAAAAAGCTAGATCTCCAATGCCTATTTCTAATAACGATGTATCGTATGAATATTCACCACTTTCAATTCTTTCATCAATCTGCTCTTCTGGAAGTGCGTTTGTATCATCACGAGGCTCTGATACTATCTCTATTAATTGCTTTATGGGTCCGTGTTTATATAATACTGCAAAAATATCCCATAAGGAAATACCGATTAGGATTGCTAAAGTTGTCCATAAAGGCATTAGAACCCCCATTGACGCCCCAATTAGTAATCCAATGTATAATACAGTGAAGTTTTTTATTTTTACTGATGTAGATGTAAAATATTTGTAAATAATTACTATAGTAAACACAACAGAAAAAAAAATAAGTTCCGCATCGAATAGATAGAATAATCTAGGATTGGTGTAAAAAACCAAAAACAAAATAACCTCCCCAAAAAACCAAGTCTGTAAAAATGCTACAAGTCCAAATCCTACTCCAAAAATATACTTTAATGCACCGATCCCTTTTTTTTTAATTACGTAAATCATAATAAACGCTGAAAGAACCGCTATACCAGTATAGATTAATCCATTAATTATTCCACCAATCGCCCCATATTCACTTTCTGGTATATATCCCCCATCTATCTGCACTCCAGCTTCAAAATAGGTTAAATATGACAAAATCCCTGCAATTAAAACAACTAAAATGATGGGAATAGGATATAATTTTCTTCTAACCCGGTAGGTTGGAAAAAAAAGAGGGATAGCATCTTTTCTAATTAATGATTCATCTGTTTCCATTTGCTCTGAGTTGTCAGAATTTTCAACCATAATTTTAGCGTGAGTTTAATCTAATTATAGTAATTTATTTTAGTATATAATTAATGATTTAAATACCTATTAATAATGAATTTAAACTAATTTAATATTAAATAATTCAATTAAATTAGATAGCAGAAAAAAAATCCATTATGAATTATGCCCAAATTCCGGAAATATGAACAAAAAATCAGAAAAAATATAGGAAAGTTAAAGAAATTTATAGCTAGAATAGGAATATCTTATCCAGAAGCCATTGAGTTAATCAACGATACCCCAGAAAAACTTTCCTTACCCTGTCATTTGGGAATTTTATTTTATGGTGATTTTGATACTAAATTATATGAACAAATTGTATCGCATTTAAATCTCGTTTATGATTCCTTCTTTTTTGAAGTTAGAAATTTGGGCTTATATAGTTTCTCAAAAAAATTTTTCTCGAAAGGTATACGAAGAGAATATAAAGAATTAAGAAAATCTAATAAAAAATTAAGGATCCATCCCACAAATAAATTTTATCAACTACTAATCAATAAAAGAATTGAAGAAAAACTCGGTATGATAATAGCTCTTACGGATCTCCCTATCTATTCTAGTACTGAAGTAAATATTTTATTTTTATTTGGGGAGACTCATTTAAAGCATCGAACTAGTATAGTATCTACTCTTAAATTGAAAGAAAGTTTTTATTCCAGAGAAAAGGATCAAGGCTTATTTTTTAAAAGGATTATTAAAGAGGCCATTCATGAAATCGGTCATATTATATTAGGTCCAGAACATTGCAATGAGAAAACTTGTGTCATGAAATTTTCTGAGACTATTGAAGAAATTGATGAAAAATCATTTAACCTCTGCTCAGCTTGCAAAGAAAAATTAAGTAATATTCAACAACATTTTAATTTCTAAAATATGTGAACTTAAAAACTAACAGCAGGTAATTTGTGAATAAATTCTTTTACTAACCTTACCCTCTCTTTTCTTTCTTTCTTATAATATCTTAGAGGATAAAGTTCATTGATAAGAAATTTATATAGTTTTATCCAAGTCTTCGCAACAGTGCTAATTTTATAACCTTCGGCAACTTTTCTAGCATTTTTTCCCATTTCAAGTCGAAGATCATCATCTTTGAGTATTTTTACTGCTTTATCCTTGAAATCATCTAAATTGTTACTTAAATATCCGGTTTGTCCATGTCTTATTACATCTGAAATTCCAACACTATTAGATCCTATGCAAGGTGTTCCTTGTGCCATACTTTCTAGGAGTACCAATCCTTCTGCTTCGATCCAAGACCATAAGCAGGATACGTCAGCAGTATTGTATAGTTTCAACAAATCGTGGAACGGGACTCTACCAAGATAAGAAACAAAATCTTTATAATCCTTCTTGTTAATCAACTTTTTAACATGGGTTGTTGATGGTCCGTCACTTCCAACCAGAACTAAATGTGAGTCTGGAACCTCCTTATGAATTTTTCTAAATGCTTTGATGATACTCAATTGATGTTTCTCCGGAGAAAGTCTTGAAGCGTAAAGCAGGATCTTCTTGTTATCCAAATTATATTTCTCTCGGATCCCATTTTCTTTAACATCAGTAAAATAACTATCATTTATCCCATTTGAAAGACAGATGATTGGCTCCTTGAATCGCTGTTTTCGGAGTAAATTCTTCTTAGATTGTGTTGGAACGGAAACTAGATCATATTTATCTAATACATGTCTTTCGTACCGCCAGATCCAATCCATTCTTGACAATAACTTGCCTATAAGCGGAATATACTGGGAAGTATAAAATGACAATGGGGAATTGTGTGTACCACACATTGGGATTCCAATATATTTAGCCCAATTAATAGCCATTGAACCAAAACTAGCATGTGTGTGGATGTGGGCAATATCAAGATAATCGTGTTTACAAAAAAAATACCTATGTAGAGGAAAACTTAGGATAAACCCTGTTTTAGGGGAGATTTTTGCACCAAAAAAGTTATGAAGGCAGAGATTCTTAGGACTATTCTTTGATCTTACAAGTCCAGGCGCATAGACGTGTACATTATGACCAGTATTGTTTGCTATAGATTCTGCAAGACCTTTGCACGCAATAGCCGTACCATTGATTTGTGAGAACATGCTTGAAAAAAATCCAATATCAAGTATTTGTTTAGCCATTACGTTTCAGAATTGAGAGATTGTTTTATTACTTAAATAGGTTTTTTTGTTATACTTTGATAAAATACTTATTTATATAAAAAATTGATTATTAAAAAAAACACGGATTTTTAATAAAGTCAAAATATCAATCCAATAGTTAAATTCACTTTGTTTTAGTTTCAAAATTCTTATTTGGGTTCTAATTTTTTGATTTTTTGCATTAATCGAAATACTTTTCTTAGATTGAGATCATTAGTTTAATGAAAACAAAAGCATTCATCCAAGATTATTAGTTTTATTCCATTTTTTCAATTTGAATAATGAAAAAATAAATAACAAAATTTTTTTGAGTTAAAAAATTAATCTTAGTTATGGATTCAAAAGAAGAGAAAAAAATAGTTGAAGAAATCCTAGATCAAAGGAGATTATCATATTCAATAGAAATATTAGACATTCAAGGAGATAAGTATACTGTTCGCAACAACTTTGGTTCTACGATTGTGTATATCAAGAAAAACAACAGCTATTTTTTAGAAGATGAAATTTAAGGAAAAATTATTTGGTTATAAGGGTGTTTTAATTTTTATTTAAATGCAGTTATTTTTTACTTTAGTTAAGAATTTAAGATAAAAATTTTATAACTACATTAATGAAAGATAAATTTAAAATAAAAACAAGTTGATTCGAAATTCGAAGAAGAAGCGGAAGTACAGAGAACACAGAAAATAAAATCATTGAAAAATTTCGGGCAGTGATCGATGATAATAATTCAGTTTCATTTTATAATAAAAAGAAGAGATCCACATGTGTTATCAGAAGAGATTTAGCAAAAATGTATGAAATTGAAGTAGAAGCTTCAGAAGCCCCTGTTTTAAATAAAATATTGAGTGATCCTGAACCATATGAGAGTTCAATGGCAGAGGTAAAAATTCTTGAAGAAGAAATATTTCCTATAAATGATGCGTTCCAGAGTGTTTTTGGTACTGATGAAGAATTTAAATTGAATTCCATAAAATTAGCAATCGGTAGTAATTATAATGACTATGTCACTATTGGGGAAAGTGATTTAATTCGCTTTGATGTAAAGCCTACCCTTACTGGATTGAATAGATTTATTGAGGAAAATAAAGAAAGTATTCTAGGATTTTTAGATTGTGAATATATTAGTGAAGAAGGTAATGTTTTTTATTTAAACTGCAGTAAGAAAAACGTCTCTGAAAATATCTTTTCTATCAAGGTACTTATTCTTGCATCTATGCAACAGAGAGGATTTTTTCTTCAACAAGAGCATAAATATTATGGTTTACAACTTTATGTTGTTATAGAATCAAGAATTCCTAATGACAACAAATTACTTGAGTTTCTAAAAGAATTAGGGTTTGATTGGGAGTTAATCTTCTTTAGAAGAAAATTGGCAATTCATGATTGGACGGAAATTGAATGTGAGAAAAACTCTGAAAATCTTAAAAGTTTTCTACGAGCAAAGTATGAAACGTTGAATTATTTTGATGTAAATAATATACTTCGTTTGGTTGTTAAGAACCAATTACCTTTTAAAGTAGCAGACAAAATGGCATCTTTATTGTATACAATGAAAACGGAAAGAGTTTCTCAATCCAATGATCGTCGATACCAAGAAGAAGACCAAAGCCAGCAAGATGAGTATTCTATTACGCTTAAAAAAGCTGAAGTAGCCGCTTCTGCTAAACTTGCCTGTGCATATTTAGGAATAAAAAAGAAAATTACTTTTGATAGGGATATTTCTATCGAGGAAATTTCTAAGTATGAAGAAGAACTAACACATATTTAGCTTTTTTTTAAATCTTCAATTTTAAGATCAAAAAAAAGATATTTCCTATTTTATTCTACCCTAATCCATAAGATAGTTTTAATAGGGAATGATTTATTTTGCCAACGGTTATACTTTTTCCAGTTTTGATGTTGGTAACAGTATAGGTTGCGGGAGCAAATAAGCCTGGATCAATATCGTAAAAGTTATAATTTGCTTCTTTAAAAGTTTCAATAAATGGCTTACCATAACTAGAAGATGTATTAGCGGGGGCTTTTTTAATAAGTTCAAATAACTCCCCTTCTTTTTCTTTTTCAACTTCGATTGTATAATATGTCATCCCCGCAGCACTAATAGAATCGTTTGTACGCCCCATTGCCCCTAAGTCATCTTTTGCAATAGGCGCAATTGTAGTTGTTCCAAAGCCATCTTTGATAATATCAATCGGAAATTTAATCTCATGTAATTTATGGATTCCTGTTTCTACAATTCTAGCAGCCACTTGAATAGAGCCCGTTAAGCACGCTGTTGGGGCACAAACCGCATAAGTCTTGCTTATATCCACCTTACATTTTTCTGCGACAATCTCCATGACTTCTTCATTTGGCAATTTAGGGGTTTCGAAAACTATAACAGCACAATCTGAATCATCCGTATAGTTAATTTCATCAAAAAGTTTTTCTCCTTTACTTTTAGCTCGAGCTGGTCCTGAACCTAGCGATTGAAAAATTACTTTTTTTTTTAAAACTCCATTTTTTTCTACTTCTTTTTTCAATTTCACACTCCATCCTGCTAATTGAGAAGCCATACATGAAATTAAAGGTTCGGAAGTATAAACATTAACGCTTGGTATGAAATGTCCATCTAAATTATAATGTGAAAATTCTACGGTCCCCAAACCACCCATACATATTTCTCCAACTAATTTTCCCCCGATCCAGGAGGAATTTGTTAGATCCAAAACGATAGAGTTATTAGTTAGGTTATGAACCTCAGCATTATAAATCTCTTTATTATTAATTATTTTTTCGACAAGACTTTTGGCTAGCTTATTAATTTGTATATGATGCACTTATTTTCACCTTGTTAAATTTACTTTTTTAATTGAGTATTTATTATTATTTTGATATTTTATGTTATTATATTATAGTATATTTTCAATTTTGAATTTATGATTATTGTATTTTATCCAAAAAAATGAGTAATGAAAATAAAAAATTAGAAAAATTGAATTCTGATCTTAAAAGGATTAAATATTCATTTTTAAATTATACTAAGAATTTAACAGCTCCTATTCAAATTTACACTCATTTAGATGCAGATGGATTAAGTGCAGGAGCAATTCTTGGTAAATTGTTTTATCGAGAAAATATTCCCTTTCAAATTACAGTGTTAAGACAACTAGAAAAAAGGGAAATTGAAAAGATTGCAGAGAAAGTTGATGTCAATAATAACTACTTAATATTTTCTGATTTTGGAAGTGGACAATATCAAGAATTACATTCAGAATTGATTGATAAAAGAAATTGCAGCAATTTTTTAATTTTAGACCACCATATTCCTCAGAATATTTCTTCTAAAGAGGATATCAATTTAATTGAAGAAGTTCATGAAGTTACAAAAGAGTGGCACATCAATCCTTATTTTTTTGGAGTAGATGGGAGTATAGAAATCTCTGGTGCTGGTTTATCCTATTATTTTGCTAAATGTATAAATCCTGAAAATATTGATTTATCTTCACTCGCTTTAATTGGAGCAGTCGGAGATGTCCAAAATCAGGGATTAAATAACTCCTTCCTAGGTTT
>Ga0209976_10002058_pt1 | contig 11613 bp, 7 predicted proteins | sample SumtaG_FD_182806 | JGI IMG/M metagenome (GOLD analysis project Ga0209976, IMG submission 182806) | Deep subsurface microbial communities from Indian Ocean to uncover new lineages of life (NeLLi) - Sumatra_00157 metaG (SPAdes) (version 2) | ecosystem: Environmental > Aquatic > Marine > Oceanic >... | reverse complement strand
ATCCTTTAGGATTTTGTTTCGATATGAAAAAACCTATTAAATTACTGAACTATATTATACCAACTGAGAGGCAAAAAATCGTTTAATTGAAAATTCAAAGGGAAGTTCTTGATTACCTTCAAGAACCCTTTATATTGTGAACCGTAAAGGGAAATTGTCGATTTTATTCATAAACACAGTTTGTTTCTCGTTTTCACTCGAAAAAAACATAGTTTGTGAATGAGATTTTATATTGTAAATTGTAAGGGTAATCTATCGATCTCATTCATGAAATACTTTACTTTCCAATTCCAAGTATTACTTGGGGGTGCATAGCGCCTAGCAATTCTGTCAATAGAAACTGCGCCTTTATTGTAATAGTTTTCTCTTAATGCTTTTGACACGACCTCAATAGAGTCGGTCCACGAATCGAAACTGTATCTGCCATTATTCCATCCATAAGCGTTGTATGAATTTGTAGGTATTCTTTTGCCGAAAGTTGATTCCACGCCAGCTATAGCCGGTACGAGTCTCCAGTCAATATCATATTTATCCGCAAAATAAATAAAATCATTGGCATAATCAACCATAGGTGAGTTGTGTTTTTCCAAGAAATTTTTCAATATTTGTTCTCTATAATCCCGGTCGTCAGAAGTAATTGGCCTAACTATTTGTGCAGATGAACTTACCACGTACTCACCGGCCGATATGGTTTCGGCTGGTAAAAGTAGCATTAGAAATACTAAGATGATAATAACAATATATTTCATAGTTTTTTTAATAAATTGATATTTGGGAAAAAAATGCGTAACAAAAAAACAGGGTACCGTGAGGTACCCTGATGTATAATCCCAACGCTCATCCGATAAGAAACCGAATTTGCCTCGGAACGTGGAGATACTATATCATAAACCTATAGGATTGTCAATAATACCCTCGTGATATCACATAGATATAATAGAGGATTCCGAGATGTTGTTATATATTGTCCTTTTTATGAGCTAATATAAAAATTGAAGGTCCGAAATTAACAATTGCAAGAATCTTTTGAATATTTTTTTCTATTGCGAGACATACCTCGGTTGACAATAACCTTTTCATAAAAGGGCTTCTAATATTGGATACAGACCTGATTTCGATTATTTCAAATTTATTTTCTTTAAGCTTTTGCTTAATAATATCGGGGTGATAGTTGATAAATGGTAATACTTTTTCTCTTTTGCTTTTTTTACTACGTCTATCTTCGGGGAATATCTCTAGTGGGAAAGTTAAGTTTCCTTTTAGGAATTGGGCAATCGTTGCTTTAAGGTGTCTTTTATTTGCAAATTCTAAAATAAAATAACCGTTAATATTCAAAATTCTGTTAATTGTTGAAAAGGCTTTGTCAATATCATTAATGTGATGTAAAACACGGACTAGAACTACAAGGTCGGTCGAATTTCGTCTTATTTTATTATTTAAATTTTCAATTGTTGATTGAGTGAATTTAACTTTTATACTTTTTACATTTTTTCTTGCAAGCTTAAGCAATTTCGCCGAAGGGTCGACAAGTGTTACTTTATTCGCTCGATATATATATGAGGATGCCAATCTTCCAAAACCTGCCCCAATTTCGATAATTGATGTGATCTTTGGTAATTTTTCAAGAAATGCTTTTATCACGATGATCTCGGCACCGTGCTCATATTCACGCCCAATCCAATATGAGGGATAGTCGTATGTGTCGTATGCTGCTGCCATAATTATAATTTCTGCATTGTTAGGGTTAAATATCGGTGTAGGGTTTAATTACAGAATACCAGGTTGGGGCAAATTACTTCATCTCGGCCATATAGAGCTTAACACCCTCTGCCCATACTCCGTTGGGTGAATGTGGGATCCATTTGCTCATTATCTCCTCGATTGTGACAAGACCAATATCCACGTAGTTTTCTCGAATACCTTTTGATACGATATCAATCCCTTCCTCATATGAGTCAAACTTTAAAGTTCCTGCACTATGAATTCCCCATCCCCAGCAATTGTAACTATCCTCGGGTATTATTTTACAAAGACCGGACTCTTTCATTGCAATTGCAGTAATCAATTTCCAGTCAATTCCGTATTTGTCAGCGGTTTCCACGACAAACTCTGCGTGGGGTGTAATAGGAGATTTGTACGAAGTTAAGAAATTTTTTATAATTTCAGGTCTTGCATCCTCTTCGACAATTTCAGCAGAAACAGTCGGGAAATCCGAAGGCAAGGATGCATATACTTGTACTCCTGTCGTTTGTTTTTGAATGGTCGGTTTACTTTTTGCAGTTTTTGATTCGGAATTTGTTATTGATATTAAAGAAATTGTACTTGAAAAAAGAGCAATTGGAGTCAGGGTAAAGAAAACCAGAATAAATATCAATTTTCGAAAAAACGAGCCTGTTTTCTCCGCCGAGTAGTAATAATCTTGCATAATCCTGAGTCAGGATGCCACAATAAACGACTTAAAGTCAAGCCAACCCACTTTTTTATTGATTGATTGTATAGTTGCTTTAATTTAATAATTCATTATCCAAATAACATAATCCCCCATTTCAACCTTTCCACTGTCATTATAATCACCATTATTTGCACCCGATATAGATTGACCGTAGTGAGTTAGCCAGATAATAAAGTCTTGTCCGTTGACTAAACCGTCTCCATTTCCATCTCCGGGTGGTCCACCGGATGGTGGAGAAGGAGTTGGAGTCGACGTAGAAATGGGACCATCTGTTGTCAAAAGCAAAACCCAATCATCGCTACTTGGGGGATTCAGATTATGGTCCTTACCTCCTGAAAGATTACCAATATTTATAAAATTTCCGGTTCTTGGATCAAACCACTTGGCATTGTAGTTTTTTGAAAGGCCACTAAGCTTTGCAGTTAATGCGCCACCACTTCCTCCGTCATATCTATCATTTGTACCTATGTATAAATACAATATTTTCGAATATGATGAATCTGTTAGTGCATAAACTTTACTACCCCCCACAACCGATGTGTTTGGAGACATAGAACCAAAAGTCGAACCCAGATTTTCCTGGATGAATGGATTTATGAGTTTTAGCCACTGTTCTGATTCCCATTCCTGCTCTAAGCGGTTGATACACATAAAACCGTTATGACAACCTCCTGTGGCACCTCCGCGGATTAGTCCTCCTACTCCTCCCGCTATTGTAGCCTTCCAGAAGGCTCTACGAATATCTTGCTCGGTATGGTTTTTTGATTGATGGCTGCCTCTATTTTCTCCCCATGCGTCGTCCATGCTGGTTGGAATACTATTGGATTTAAATATGCTAATCATGGAGCCAACCTGAGCCGTATTGGGGCTGCCTCTGCTGTCAAACGTCTGCCTATTCATAACACAACCTCCCGATCCGCCGCCATGCCGACTTGAGCGGGGATGATTATATGGATCATGATTGTTAATTTCTGCTCCTATCCAGTTAATATCGGAGCAGGAACGATACTCGGAGATATCTATACCTGTGTTGTAGAAAATAACCGGGTAACCTGCGGTTCGAGCTACAAGATATCTGATGACAAGAGCTTCTGTTGCTGTTTGTCCGCCCCACCCCGGTTTCCCCGAGTCATCGGAATATAACATTATGTGAGCGCCAAGCCCACGTTCGGTTAATATGTCAAGTCTCTCTTCAAACCTCCTCCAGATATCAAGATCGAATTCATGATTCTGCCAACTACCCTTGAATATATAATCATGACGTCCTCCCCACTGGCCATACTCTTCGAGAAGCCTGGTTTCTGACATATGAACGTTGTGACTTTCCATATAGTCAGCTGCGTTAGTAAAGACAGAAGTGCTTGCGGGCTCACTGAATATTTCCATTCTTAGTGCAATCGGCACAACGTATCCGCCGTCTGCAAATTTCCACTTCTTGGAATTTGTACTATCAGCTTTCAGCAATCCAGGTAGACCGGATTCAACCACATTTGTACTTCCGGTTTTACCGTTTAAATCAGAATCTGAGGATGACGTTCTATAGGTCCAAGTACCCGTCTTTGTAGGCATAAAACCAATCTTCCATGTATTATTGCCATCATAGTAACCCGGCAGGTTTATTTGTGTACCACCGGAATGGGTGAATGTTGCATCGACTTTGAGCTCAAAGGGATTGTCGGAATAACTACTATTGGGTAGAGATAAAACAAAACGTTCCCATTTGCCAATAGCAGCAAAGACATTTTTTACACTAATTTGAGAGAAAAGAAAAAGAAAAGTAAAGGAAGTTAAAATAATTATGGACGGCAATTTTTTCATAGAAGGATCTGACTTAAATGTATCATTATTATTAGAATACTACATTTTCACACTATAAATAGCTTAAAGTATATTAATGACGGATACCAGATAGATCAAGTTATATTTAGAAGTTGTTAATCCAAACAACCCTCCTTCGCTTCCTCCGACGCTGAAGCTATGAAGGACAAGAAAGTTACGGAAGGGCAAGCATAATCTTAACCTCCATAGTTGTTGAGCCAAATAATATAATCCCCTATTTCCACCTTATTATTCCCATCAAAGTCTCCATTTGACGCTCCCGATACATTTTGTCCGTAGTGAGTAAGCCAGATGATAAAGTCCTTTCCATCAACATATCCGTCTCCATTTCCATCTCCGGGGACATCGGTTTGAGGTGTTGGGGTTTGAGTGGATGTCCCGGTGGGTGGAGTCGGAATTGCTCCGTAGCTTCCGATTTTAACCGCGGTATCGACGACGGGTGAACCGTTGATTGAAGAAAGACCGCTAAAGTTTAAGCTAATATTTCCGGAACTGTTGGAAGAAATTGTTCTCGTTCTTTTCCTAAGAGTCCCTTTGTAATTGAAATCCCACCACTCAATAGGAAAGCTGGTATTTGCTTTCATTCCGGTTATGGTAAGGGACCCACTTAAGTTGCCTGAACTTGGAGATCTCCATTTGTGGTCTAAATCTTGTATCCAAAGATGAGCTTTTGTGGCGCCTGAGCCGTTGTTGTTTTTCTGGCCGACAACTCTTGTGCCCGATGGTGCAGAAACACTTATGTCTATATATCCTCCGGCATTTAAAGGGACATTTCCCATAAAGTCGTTGTATGGTGCGAAAACATCAAATAGACCGTTTGAAGTATCACCATCCGGACCCGGTTTTGTGCGAATATTGTTTGACCACCAGTAAAGTTCATACAATCCACCCGAATGCAGCATCGCCCAAGTATAGTTATGCAGCCAGACGCCGTTTGTATCATTTGCTAGTGCATCTTGCTCATTTTGTGTTTCCAATACGTCAATACCCGCTTCCCCTCTGACAATTGGCATGTTTCTGCCGGTTGCCAGAAGCATATCTCGAGTCTCGTCGCTATAGGAAATATGGTACTTGGCGGCGTCGGATTCCAATGAGCGGTCATTAATCCAACCCGTGCTTATATAGGCATGAACGTCTGCGTAATGTACAGATTCATAAGTTAAATTACCCCAAAACTTACTTGCGGGGAAAGACGTCCAAAAAGATGTAGTTGCCATATGGTTGTGGTCGAGTGTGTTGATTGTTTGAGCTAAATGATTAGTGGTGTCATAAAGCTGACCGGAGCCCGGATTACCCTCGTTTACGAGTTCCCATGAGTGTACTGCTCGCGAATATCCCCATCGCGCAGCCAAGTATCTCCAATAGTAAGTATGGAGTCGACGTACTTTATCACCTCTCCATGAATAGAAATTAGTTGGACTTCTAGGTATAGAAGGATCAAAAATTCCATCTTCCAGTCGAATCTTCTTAAGAATATTATCTTCCTTGTCTATAATTACAGGTTTTAAATGTATTCCATAACGCTCTGCTAAGGAAAATATCTCGTCGTAATTCGAAGATGGGATGTGGTCGAAATATTGGTGATAGTTCATTCTCCCTTTAAAGACTACATTTGGACCAATTTTCCCTCCTCCAAGGTCTTCACCGATGTATATTTCATCAATGTATGCAGAACCCCCTCCGGTTATTCCGACTGCTAGTGCGTTGCTCCAGCTAAAAGTGAATCTGCCGCGGGTGTTAGAAAATCTTGACTCATATTGTTTCCAACCGTTTCCAAGATCGGTTATTTGCCAGGAACCATTAGGACCATAGGTGTCTTTCGTAGAACCGAAATTTCCATTATCGGAAATTAACCTGACTTGCATATTTGAAGCACTGACGCCTTGTAGATTTGCTGTAACACGGACAATATAGCTCTTTCCACTATCAAGTCCACCCGTCATTTCCTGGTTCCCCTGTGAGTATTGAGCTATAAAGTTATAGCCTCCACCGGTAAGCTTAATGGAAAAGTCGTGGTCTCTATAAACTTGCTCTATTGAACGCAGGGGATCCGCTGTGTCGGAGCTTTTTCTCCAACCATCCCATCCATGGATCCCCCGGCTCCATATCGATTCCATATCCATCCAAGTTCTGTTGAAATTGGTTTTTCCGGCTGCATATTTTTGGAATTCTTTTTCTGCTCTTTTTTCAGCGTGATATATTCCTGAATCAGCTGCATTAATTCCTGTTCCGGTAAAAGGTGTTCCGTCAGAAAATTCGAAATACCGGGGATCTCTGGTGCTAACTTGAACAAATCCGTGAACACCGCTACGTGCATTTGTAGTGCCAAAAGATTTAACCGAAGATTCGGTCCAATTCGGATAGTTTGAGCTATCTTGTGCTCGTATTTTATATTTCCAAGTACCGGTTATTTTAGGGGCAAAACGAAGCATCCAGTAAGGATCACCTTTCGGATAGATCCATTCACTATTAGCATTGTCGGAAGTTGCAGACCTATCAATAATTGTCGGTTGGTATAGAAATGCCGGGATAACAACTGCGTTTGACCAATTACTTTCTCCCGGGGGTAAAAAGAATCCGTTGACGGTTATTCCGATTTTTGTTGTCAGACCGGATATGTTGTCAGAGTCATATGGCCATTGGAGATTTTCTGCAACTGTTCCGTTAATATCAAATCTTACTTCCAGTTTGTCATAAAGAGAAACGGTTGACGAGGATTGAGAAACGTTGCTTATTGACAAGGCTGCAAATGCATCTTTTGGATATATTAACGCTAATAATATTACCCAAAAAAGTACGAGAGTCAACTTCTTAAAAGAAGACATATTTAATGCTATCAGATTGAAATAGAAACTTAAAATTCAAAATTACTTACCCAAATCACATAATCGGGGATGTTGACTATGTTGTTGTTATCAAAATCACCGTTAGAAGGACCCGATACGTTTTGGCCGTAGTGAGTAAGCCAGATAATAAAGTCCTGCCCGTCAACTACTCCGTCATTATTTCCATCTCCTGGTTCGGGAGGGCGTGGAGTGGGAGTATGTCCTCCGTCATCAATTGCTCCGGGATTAAAACCCGTGGCGTAAAGGCCATGAAATCCGGAATCAACTTTTTGGCCCGTTCCTACTTTCAAACCGTATAATTTCGAACAAGTTCCGATTATTACAATACCTTCCGATTGGACAGGGTTTGTACAGGGAACTGCACAGTCAACTGACTGCGACCATACAAGCTTACCTGTATACCTATCTTGGATAATAAGGTGCTCCTCTCCACCATTACCATGTGTGCCACGATAAAGATATTTTTCACTTACCGCATTTACTCCCCAACCATCTTCGTTATAAAATCCAGGTTCCTCCCATATAGTTTCTCCGTTATTCAATACATCAATGGCTTTATAGGAGCCTCTTGCCCCGGGAACATGAAGCGGGAGGTATAATACATTTTTGTAATATGTCATGGTGGACTCAATTTGTCTTCCCGGGTTAGAAATAGTCCACACAATTTGGCCATCACTCTGTCTTATTGCATTGACTTCCGAGTCGATACTATTCCAAGATTCGGAAATATAAAAATATTGGTTATCGGGATCATAAATTGGATTGTTATATCCGTTTCTGCTTCCGCGTCCAAGGTCAGCAGTCCAGATTTCCTCACCTGTAAATTTATTAACGCGAGAAAACTTACCTGCACCGGCGAAAAAAATATAGACAGAGTCTCCGACAACGATGGGGGCTTGCTGCCCGAGCCACATATCTGTGAAATTTTCGGGGAATGACCAGACTATTTGACCATCGGAAAGACGAAAGGCGGATGTTCTTCCCCAGTAATATGAAGGGTAATCTTTCTGTCTTGCAAAAAAGTAGCCTGTATCTTCATCATAAGGAATATTTTCTGTGTACTGAGCGTATGGTATGGTTATAGTTCGCAGTTCTTGAAAAGTGTTTAAGTCAAGCTCATATACAGTGTTATAACCGTCATAGCTGTATATTTTATTCCCCACAATAAATGGGGCAGTTGCGTCAGCTACCCCGTCTGCTTTTCTTAACAATTCACCGGTTTTCAGGTCCGTTGCAGCCAACGCTCCCCCTGTCCATGCGTTATACACAATTCCATCTTTAATAATAGGCATATGTGCCCAGCCAGAAAGTGAATATTCCCAGATGGCTTCGAAATTATCCTCTTGTGCTAAAGTACTTTTTGGAAAAAGAAGAATAAGAATAATTGATATCCCCAAAATAAAAATATTTTTTGCAGAAGGCATAAATTAAGTTTACTTGAGCTGATAAGAGACGGCAAGAAATTGGACTTAAAAAGAAAAATTACTAATCCATATTAGGTAGTCCCCTATTTCAACCTTTCCGCTGTCATTATAATCACCATTATTTGCACCTGACACATTTTGACTGTAATGGGTTAGCCAGATGATAAAGTCCTTTCCATCAACTACTCCGTCATTATTTCCATCACCTGGGACAGGTGCTGGGGGATTGGTTGGGGTAGAAGTTATGTGACCATCTTCAAATTCGCAGGCACTATTACATCCATCATTATTTCCAATATTTCCATCATCACATTGCTCGCTTGATTCCACATTACCATTTCCGCAGAAAGCACCACCATTTAAAGTTGTATTTATTCCGACATAGTAAGGTTTTCCAACTTGTTCTCCGCCGGAATTACCAAGATATGCCTTGATTGAATGAAATCCTTCGGAAACACTTGAAATTGTGTAATTGCCGTCGCGATTCGAGTCGGTGTATGATTGATTTCCATCGACGAGAAACTTAACTGTAGAAACTTCAGTTGTGATATTGGAAAGAGTGTAATTAATATTAATAGAATTTCCGATAATATAATCATCTTTCCGGGGAGAATTTATTGTAATTGAAGGCTTTTTTGGAGGATTTCCTTGCTGGTTGTTGTAAACTTGCAGTCCCGATAAATCACCGTTACCGCCGACAAATGATATTCCCGATGGATTTATATACCAATTATCATGAATTTTACCAGTAGGCTTGTTTTCTCGAGGCCAATTGTTGACATTAATTTGCCCCTGATTATCAAATTTTCGGGCGAATCCACTATTTATAAAAACTGAGTCATAAAAATCAATATCTGTTGCGTATTCAGGGCCGTTTGCTAGAAAACTTAAAGAAGGACCGGCATTGTTTTCGAAATGGCTATTCTTGATGATTGTGCGTTTTCCACAACATTCAAAGTCAATACCTACATTATCAGGAGCACTTGATTCGGGGGTATTTATTAAGGTTAAGTTGTCAAATGTCAGATAATCACTTGAATTTTTATTGACCTCCCCCATAAAAATTGCTGAAGTGCCATTAGGTCCCCAGTAAACACCTTTATCAATAAGTATATTTGAAAAAACACAATCGCTACATCCTACTATGTATAAAGTTGCGTATGATACTTCGTCTCTTAAGTCATTATCATGAAGATTGACGTTATCAAATAACACATTTCGATACATTTCCCAACCAACGCCACTGTTGTCGCCAAATCGGTCGATAGCCAGTGCTACTCCCGTTTTGTAAACTTCCGTGTTTGTGATCTTTAAGTCCGAAATAATATTGTAATTTCGAGCGTCTTGAATATTGCTTCCGGTAATACCTATTCCGTATGAAGAACGCGCATCAGGTGAAGTATAGCTTTTCCAGTTAGGATTACTGCTTTGACTACCGCTCCAACGAAATATTCCCTTGAAGTCATGAGCTAAAATATCATCAAAATACAGGGAATTTTGGTTTCGGACGTCTTTGTAATAAACAACTATTCCTGCACCGGCATTACTAACTTCAAGACTAAATACTTTTAGATAGGAAGGATTATGTATTATCATCGCACGTTCGGCGATATCCCCACCCCTTCTAATATGTGGTCTTGGGCCTGCACCATATGCTCCGATTTCAATAAAGTTACTCGAGTTACCACTGCCCTTTATTGTCAGTTGCTGATTCCAAACACCTCCTCTTTTAAGAAATACTTTATCTCCGGGGGCAAGTGTGCGGCTATTTACGTTTGTAAAGTCTCTCCATGCCGAAGTTGAAGAAGAACCGGTATTTCCGTTATTACCGTTGGGATCAATATAATAATCTGAAGCATAAATTACTTTTGGAATTGATAGAAAGAAAAGAAGTCCAAAGAGACCAGCAAGATACTTCAACCATAAAAGAGACATTAATTAAGTTTACTTGAGCCTATATAGTCGAGCAAGGTTGAATGGTTAATTGGCGTAGTTTGAAACCCAAACTATATAATCTGCAACTTCCACTTTATCATTTCCATCATAGTCGCCATTATTTGCACCTGACACATTTTGTCCGTAATGAGTAAGCCAGATGATGAAGTCTTGTCCGTCAACTTGCCCATCATTATTTCCGTCCCCTGGAGCAGGGGTTGGTGTTGGGGGTGGGAGTGTTGATGTGCCACCCGATCCTGCTTTAATTGTAGCCAGCAAGTTTTGAATATAATAAAGATCTCCGCGTATGAAAAATGGCGCATCAAGATATTTGAAAAGTTCTTGTTGGGACTCTTTCAATATGTAGGCTTTTGCTTGGAATAGGGCTGGAGGGTCATACAGTACTTGTATTGATCTTTCGGGAGAACTCGCTTCGTATGCGTTTGCCATCCAGTAAGGAACGACATAATTATATTCATTAATAGCGCTTTGGACACTTGATTTAAATCTATTTCCAAACTCGTTTCCGATCTCCGGAACGATGAATATAAAGTTTCTTGATACACTGAAGGGTTTATAGTTGCTGGCACTGGTCCAAGGAGAATTTTTTGAGAAATTTGAGGCTCTATTTGAATAGAGGCTACTGAGATTGGATTGGGCTTTACTTGCCATGCTGGAGTCGGAAGAAGGTTCCCCCACCATTTCATAAAGCTTAAGAAATCCTATATAGCCTTGCATATAAGCATGATTTATCCAGGGTTTGTCATTATCTGTGGTGTATGAATCGGGGAATTTTGATTTTGCCTTCGAATAAATCTCACTTTTCTTTTCAGGGTAGACTTGGGCAAACTTCCACATAGCGTAGATATTTTGGGGAGGATAAGACCAAGGCCAACCCGAGTTGGAGGTGCTTTTACCTCTTGAAGCCATATCGTCCTGAATATCTTGAGGTATTATCATTGCTTCTCTTTGTGCCCCCTCCCAACCGAGATTTGTATACATAGTGCCTCCGAAATATTTATTGTAGTAATTAAGTAGGTAATCTTTAAGCTGGCTTTTTACGTTTGAATCCTGTATTTGGGAATAAGCATCCGAAAGAGTATAAAGAGTATCTCCG
>Ga0209976_10002053_pt1 | contig 11625 bp, 12 predicted proteins | sample SumtaG_FD_182806 | JGI IMG/M metagenome (GOLD analysis project Ga0209976, IMG submission 182806) | Deep subsurface microbial communities from Indian Ocean to uncover new lineages of life (NeLLi) - Sumatra_00157 metaG (SPAdes) (version 2) | ecosystem: Environmental > Aquatic > Marine > Oceanic >... | reverse complement strand
TCTTTTTTGGAGATTTTTCTAATCTGCTCAAAATCTATCCGCTCTGTTTTTTTATCCAGCCCGTAAAAAGTAAAATTATACAATTGACCAGAAATATTAACTGAAGCGCCATGTGATAAATGGCCCCCTTGTTCCAAACGCATAGATAAAACCTTGTCTCCTGGCTTAAGCAAAGCAAGATAGACCGCTTGATTTGCCTGGGACCCGGAATGCGGCTGAACATTGGCGTAATTCGCCTTAAATAATTTCTTTGCACGTTCAATGGTTGTTTTTTCAATTTGGTCAATAAAAGACTGGCCCTGAATAATACCTTTCCCGGGGTATCCCTCGGCGTAACGGGCGCTTAAAATACTGCCGACTGCTCCCCGAACAGCCGGGCTGGGATAGTTATCCGCGGCAATTAAATTAAGCCCCTCCTGATGACGGACAAACTCTTTTTTGATTAAATTGCTGATTTGAGTATCAAACATAATATTAAAACTGAAGTGGTTTATCTTGATAATAAGAAATGCCTAATTTTATTGCTATTTCAGCTTTCTGTAGCTCTGTCCCCAAATCAAAAGCATGAGCAATAATAGATACTGCGTTAACAGCTACTAATTTTTGATGTAAGGCCATGGCTGCTTTTTTTACTGTTCCATCCTGACGAAATTCTTCCAAAAACAATCCTTCTGGTGAATAAAGCTTAGCTACTATTTCCTTATCCTCGATATTAATAACAAAATATCCTCGAGGATCCAAAATGCATTCAGTTTTATCTCCATATTCTTTAATGATCTTCTCAAGAATTTTCCATTGATTATTATATATGTGGGCACAATTAGAAAATATGGTTAGCGACCCAATTTTTAAATCAAGTTTATCAGTAATATATTTCTGAACACGACGTAATCCAAAAGCATTCAAAATCCAACCAGAAAAAATATCATGACTTCTAAAATAAGCTGTTAGATCAAGTTTTCCATCAAGTGTTGTTGCCTGAATCAAACAAAGACATGGTGACCTCTTGGCTTTATGATCATTAGCCAGATCAAATGTTATAGCAATAGCTGCCCGATCGGTCGGATATTTTTTTAAAAAAGGTACTATTACCTCATCTACTTGATTAATATCTTTATACTTCCAAAGACGCTCTCCGTAGGTGTATATTTCTTTTCCCCGCTTGTCATTCATTATAGCTTTACAATATTTATTAATTTCTCTCTTTGTTATAAAAAAATAAGGAAACATTTTAGAATCAAACGGATCTTCATCGGTTATTGTGGCTGCTATATTAAAGACCTCTCTAACAGGATTTCCATAAAAAGATTCTCTTATTCTTCCAAAACGCCAGACTGTTTTTAAAATCTCTAACCAAACTTGACCAACGTATTTATTAACAATCTTAAAAACCGATTGATCTGTCGGAAAAGAATTTACTTCTTTAATAACAATAGATGGAAAAATTTGAGATCGACCAAAAGATTTGCCGACTTGTTTATATTTCTTGATTTTTCCAATTACTTTTTTCGAATCACTAATTCCAATTAAATTCTCTATTTTAACATTTTTTCTAAAGCTCTTAATTTTTACTAAAGGAATTTCCTTATGAATAGAAGCATGAGGAACATTACAAATATTATAGTCTTTATCTGTTCCTCTTTTAAAAAAATCAATCAAAGCCTTGCCGCTTCCAGAAAGATCACTTCCGCAAATTATCAAATACCTAAGCGTAGGTTTAGCTAAAATATTTCTAATAATATAATTTATCCCTTCTTTGGAATAAAGTTGACCAGCCACACAAAAAATATTTTGATCAATTTTATCAGTAATCGTCTTAGTTGGCGTCCAAAGAGTAACTATTCCTACTTCGCTTTTAAGGTTGCCTATAATTAGGTTATCCTTAAAATAAATTGGCCAATTTTTTTTATTCATTTCAAACTAAATTTTTATTAACTTAATCCCCTTACTTTTCATTACTCTAGCGCCATCAAAAACTGCTGAACCTCGAGAATAAACAATTTCTTTTATTCCAGATAGAGCGATTGATTTAGCGCAAGCCGAACAAGGAAAATGAGTCACATAAAGAGTTGTATTCTTAAGACAAATACCTTGATTAGCCGCTCTAGCAACAATAGATGCTTCAGCATGAAAAACACTACATATCTCTGGAAGTTTACCAGGAAGAATTTCGTCACGAATACATCCAATCTTATAACATTCATCGTCAACCGGCATCATCTTATTAAAGGCAGTTAAAATAATTTTTTTGTTTTTTACTAAAACTGCCCCGACTTGACGCCACCAACATTTTGATTTTTCCGCCTTTTCAAAAGCTTTTTTAATAAATTTTTCGTGTATTCTTGCCTCTGTTTTAGAAAGATTAGATTTCTTTTTTTTAAATTCAGCTATTTTGTTATCTCTCCATTTTAACCTTATGTCATAAAACTGAATAAGCTTTTTATCTTTTTCTTTAACTAAATATCGTTTAGCAAAATCTTCACTCTTTTCCCCTTTAAGAATTATAATTTGGTGGAAATCTATATTCTTTTTAATTTGAGAAAAATTAGACTTAGTTAATATAATAAATTTCTTAATCGGAAGACAAACACTAATTATTTTCTTTATATCCCTGGAAGAGATTTTTCTAATATCTGGCTCTAATTTAGTTAATTCTCTAACAATCTGACCACCTAAAAAACCCAAATAAAAATGGGCTTTAGGGGTCTTTTTCAAAATCTTGTCAAATACACTAATGTATCCCTTATGAAGAACCGGAAATTCACCAATGATTAAAATATTTTTATAATTCGAATTCAACATTTTCAAAGTTTTAATTTCTTTGATGAATTATTCTTTTTTCAACCAATCGGGAAATAAACCGTCTTAGCTTTCATCATTCTTTTATTGATTTTAGGAACAATCAAATGAAAATGGAGATGACAAACTGTTGCGCCAGTATAATCTGAATCTCCAAATCTTAACAAAATCCCTCCTCCATTTATTTTATATTTTTTAATTATCCAATTCGCTAATTTAGAAACCGTCTCGAAATCAGAAAAATTTAATTCCTTGAATTCTTCCTTATGTTCTTCCGAAATAATTACAAAGTGATGTCTAGTATTTTTATAAGACCAAGTATTCTCTGTTATAAACCATCCTTTTTGTTTCTTTATTATTGGCTTTCTATGATATTTAAAATTTTCCTTACAAAAAGGACATTTAGTTGTTTTCTCAATCGTCTTTAAAACCTTTTTGTAATCCTTTAAGTTAGCAAATTTCGGATTAACTACTTTTTTTGTCATGAGTTATTATTCAGACAAAATACTTTTGATTTTTCCTTTAAATACTTTTTCAACTATATTAGTAGTTGAGGTTCCTATTGCTTGGCGAGGCAAAACATGAATACGATCACAAAACTTAGCTATATTTCTTTTCTGTTCTCCAGAATAACTTTCTCCTTCAACAGCAACAAAAATATCAGGTTTTATTGCTCTTATTAATCCCATTTTCCAACAACCTTTTTTATCAACATCATCTATTAAAGTAACATTATCAACAAATTCTTGATAACTCAACATTTCCATTCTTTCTTTATGAGGAATTATTGGTCTTAGAGGATTTTGTTTATAGATTTTAATTACTTTATCGCTGTCAACGCCAACTATTAAAATATTTCCTAAACTCTTTGCTTTTTGCAGATAGCGTAAATGACCAATATGTAACATATCCCAAGAACCAATAGTGCATACTATTTTTTTATTCAGAACTTTATAAGCATTAATTATTACAGCTAATTCTTTATAATCTAAAATAGTTTTTTGGATTAAAGTTTGTTTCATATTTTTTATATTTTACTTAACCTCTATACCCATACTTCTTGCTGTGCCTTCTATTATCTTTTCTGCTTGTTCAATTGAATAAGCGTTCAAGTCAATCATTTTCTTTTCGGCAATCTGACGAATCTGTTCTTTGCTTACCTTACCTATCTTTGTTTTAGACGCTTCGCCAGAACCTTTTTGAATTCCGGCCGCTTTTTTCAAAAGATCAGATGCTGGCGGTGTTTTCAGCTTAAAATCAAAAGTTCTATCTTCGTAAACAGTAATCTCCACCGGAATAATATCGCCAGACATTTCTTTGGTCGCTTCATTAAATTTAGCACAAAAATCCTGAATATTCAAACCATGCTGGCCCAGGGCAGGCCCGATCGGCGGCGCTGGATTAGCTTGCCCAGCTTGAATCTGCAATTTGATAATTATCTTTATTGGCTTCATAATTTTTTAACCTGCAAAAAATCCAATTCTACCGGTGTTTCCCTGCCAAACATTGAAACAAGCACCTTAATCTTGCCGCGCTTTTCATCAATTTCGGAAATCTTGCCGTCAAATTCCTTAAATGGCCCGTCAATAATTTTAACCGCATCGCCAATAACAACATCTATCTTGTATTTGGGCTCTTCTACGCCCATTCGTTTTTGAAGCGACTCAATTTCTTCTAAAGCAATAGGTGTTGGCACAGTGCCAGCTCCGATAAAACCGGTTACACGCGGCGTGTTGCGAACAACATACCAAGAATCATCCGTAACAACCATCTCAACCAAAACATAGCCGGGATAAATTTTTTCTTCTTCTATTACCCGTTTACCTCTTTTTATTTTAATTTTTTTCTCGGTAGGAACTAAAACATTAAAAATCTTATCTTCCATACCCATTGATTCAATCCGCTGTTTTAAATTTCTTACCACAGCTTCCTCGTATCCAGAATAAGTATGAAGAACATACCATTTTTTCCCTTGTTGTTCTTGTTTAGGCATAGTTATATCACAAATTTATTAAGTAAATACGAAAACAAAAAATCCAAACCGCCCAAAAAAGCCGCCACTGCCAAACTAAAACCAATAATAACAAAAGTATGCTTGATTGTTTCTTGACGAGTAGGCCAAGTCACCCGTTTTAATTCAAGACGGACTTCTTTTAAAAACTTTATTGCTTTTTTAGGCAACTGACTGATATTCATGTATCTTAAAAAGCCCCCAAGGGCTGTTTTCTGTATTTTATCTTAGCCTTTTAATCATGTCAAGTAATTAAATATCCAAATTTTTTACTTTCTTAGCATGGGTCTGAATAAACTTCTTTCGCGGAGCTACTTCATCGCCCATTAAAATATCAAAAATCTTATCAGCTTCTTTAGCGTCTTCAACAGTTACCTGTTTCATAACGCGATTAGCCGGATCCATGGTTGTTTCCCAAAGCTGTCCCGGATTCATTTCTCCCAAACCCTTATATCTCTGAATAGACACCCCTTCCTTGCCAATAGAAGACAAAATCTTATCTTTTTCTGATTCAATATACGCGTAATCAATTTTCTTGCCTTTTTGCAAACGATAAAGAGGCGGCTGAGCAATATATAGATAGCCATGCTCAATAATTTGCGGAAAATATCGGAAAAACAGAGTCAAAAGCAAAGTTCTTATGTGCGCGCCGTCAACGTCTGCGTCAGTCATAATAATAATACGGTGATAGCGAAGTTTCTCAATATTAAATTCCTCGGCGATAGCAGTGCCTAACGCGATAACCAATGCTCTGATTTCTTTAGAAGTCAAAGCGCGGTTCAAACGAGCTTTTTCCACATTCAAAATCTTGCCTCGCAAAGGCAGTATTGCCTGAAAATGCCTATCCCGCCCCTGTTTCGCCGAACCGCCTGCGCTATCTCCTTCCACAATATACAATTCTGATTCTTCGGGCTGGCGGCTGGCGCAATCAGCCAGCTTGCCTGGCAAGGCAGATCCCTCTAAAATTCCCTTACGGATAACTGTCTCGCGGGCCGCTTTGGCTGCCTGACGCGCCTTGGCGGCCAAAATGTTCTTTTCCATAATTGCCTTGGCATCCTGCGGATTCTTTTCTAAAAATTCTTCCAATGTATCTGAAACAACCGCTTCAACAGCTGTCCGCACCTCTGGATTGCCCAAACGCGCCTTGGTCTGGCCTTCAAACTGCGGCTCTTGCAGCTTAACGCTAATTACAGCGGTTAATCCCTCTCTAACATCATCACCGCTTAAATTTTCGTCTGTTGGCTTTAGAAATCCGTTTTTCCGAGCATAGTCATTAAAATTCCTAGTCAGGGCAGTCCGAAAACCAGTCAAATGCATTCCGCCCTCGCCAGTATAAATATTGTTGGCAAATCCCTCTTCATAACCCTGAATATCATTAGTATATTGAAAAGCCACTTCCACCAAAACATCCTGATGTTCTTTTGAAGCATAGAAAATATTGTCATGTTTAAGATCTTGTTCGCGGTTTAAGTATTTAACATACGAAACAATGCCGCCTTCAAAATAGAAAGTATAGCTGCGATGAACTTTCTTGCGTTCATCTTTAATGATAATTTTAACTCCCTTGGTCAAATAGGCCTGCTGTCGCAGATGTTTTAGGATTTTAGACATCTTAAAACCAAACTCCTTGAAAACTTCTGGGTCTGGTTCAAAGGTAATGGTTGTTCCGGACTGCCGGCAGCGGCCTTCTTTTTTAAGCTTGGTTTTTGCCTCGCCTCGCGAATACTCCTGACTGTATCTTACTCCTCTCCGGCAAACTTCAGCCCTCAGCCATTTTGAAAGCGCATTGACCACAGAAACGCCAACTCCATGCAAACCACCGGCAATTTTATACGACTGGCCCCCGAATTTTCCGCCAGCATGAAGAGTGCACATTACTGTTTCCAAAGCCGACTTTTTGGTTTGAGGATGCTTTTCAACTGGAATACCCCGGCCATTATCTGTTACCTTAACTTTGTTATCAGGCAATAAAACAATCTCTATTTCATTACAAAAATCAGCGATTGCTTCGTCAAGCGCGTTGTCAACTACTTCCCAAATAAGGTGATGAAGCCCGTCTGTGCCGGTTGAGCCAATATACATTCCTGGCCGGCGGCGAACCGGATCTAATCCCTCTAAGACATAAATGTCTTTGGCCTCGTAAGTTAAATTGTTGTTATTTTTATTTTTAGCCATATTATCGACGCACTTCCCATCCTTTTTCTTCCTCTAACGTCTTAATAATTTTTTCCTGCAGCTTATTAATTTCTTTATCAGTCAAAGTACGGTCATTTGATTGATAAATAATATGGAATGCCAAGCTTTTTTTCCCTTCTGGAATTTCCTCGCCCTCATACATATCAAATAAATCAATATCTTTTATCAAAGGACCGCCAGCCGCATGGATTAAATTAAGCACTTCTATTATTTTCGTCCCCGGATCAACCAAAAGAGCGATATCTCTGATTATGGCTGGATATTTTGAAGGCGGCAAATAAATTCTTTCTTCGGTGGCCAGCTCAACCAATTTAGAAAAATCAAGTTCAAAAATACTGTCGCCAAGCCAACCCAACAAATCATTTCCCACTTTCACTTTCGCTCTTTTCAAATTATCCTTCTCTAGTTTATCATCGTACCAAACATCGCTAATGCGTAATTTGTTCAATAATGTCTCAATAATTCCTTTGAGGTAATAAAAATCAGCTGGGAACAAAACTGCGCCCAATTTTTTCTTTTCAATCACCTTGTTTTTATCCTTTTCAAAAACCCGACCAATTTCAAATAATCTAACCTCCTCAAAATACTTCTTATTCTCCCTAACATTTTTAAGTAAATTAAGGATTAAACTTGGCCGCAGATACTTTTGCTCTTGACTAACTGGGTTGGCTACTTCAACGAGAGATGGCTTGGTTTGATAAAGTTCAATCTCTTTTTCGTCAACAAATGAGTAATTATAGACCTCGCTAAAACCAAGATTAACCAAAATATCTTTAATCTTATTCTGATAAACCAAATCTTCATTTCTTTGCGGTGGAATTATAGACGCTTCCGGCAGACGCGAAGGAATTTTTTCAAAACCGTAAATTCGGCCAATCTCCTCAATCAAATCCTCTGGTATGGAAATATCCAAACGATAAGTCGGAACAATTACATCCAGAATTTTGGATTTTGGATTTTGGATTTTGAATGATAACGACTCTAAAATTCTTACAATCTCTTTTTTAGAAATCTCCACTCCCAATAAACTTTTTACCTTTTCTATATCTAATCCAATTTTCCTGGGCCTGACTTTTTTCGGATAGACATCAATCAATCCATTCAATACTTTGCCGCCAGCGATTTTCTGAATCAAATATGCGGCCATATCAATCGCTCCTTCGGTTAAATTAACGTCTATCTGATTTTCAAAACGCCATGACGCGTCTGTTCTCAACTTTAATTGTTTAGACGCTTGTCTGGTAATCTGTGGAGAAAAATTGGCTGCTTCCAAAACAATTCTTTTTGTTTTTCTGTCAATCTCCGGACTCTTGCCGCCTTTAATTCCAGCGATACAAACAGGATTTTCTTTATCAGCAATAACTAAAATATCTTCATCCAAATCATAATTCTCGTCATCTAAAGTTGTGATTTTCTCGCCTTTTTTAGCGCGGCGAACCTTAAGAATTCCTCCCTGAATTTTATCAAAATCAAAAGCGTGCAGGGGCTGGCCTGTTTCCAACATAACATAATTAGCAATATCCACTATATTATTAACTGACTTTAGCCCGCATATCTTAAGCCGTTCCTGAATCCATTTCGGAGACGGCTTAACATCAACATCAATTGCCATCCGAACTGTATAACGCGGACAAAGATTTTTGTCTTTGACTTCTACTTTGAGAAAATCAGATACTCTCAATGACTTGGATTCCTTAGCTTGCTGAGGTTTTTTCCCGAACAAGCTCGGGACTCCAGTTATAGCCCCGATTTCCCGAGCAATCCCCTGATGACTTAAACAGTCATGCGCCCGATTTGGCAAAACATCCACATCCAAAAGATAATCCTTGCCAACCCGGACGCCTGCTTCTGTTTCAAAAGAATGCATGGTCAATAAATCAGCCAGCTTAGCTGGTTGCGGAAGTTTCTTCTTAAAAAAAGATTGTAGCCAATTGTAAGAAATTTTCATTAAAACTGCTTCAAAAACCTTAAATCGCCTGAATAAAACAGCCGGATATCGTCAATTTTATACTTAATCATAGCCATCCGATCCAAGCCAACGCCAAAAGCAAAACCCTGCCATCCGCCAGCTGGCGAATAGCCGACCGCTTTAGAAACATTAGGATGAACCATGCCAGCTCCCATAATTTCCAGCCAGTCCTTGCCTTTTCTTTTAATATCAATCTCAAAGCCCGGTTCAACAAACGGAAAATAACCAGGCCGAAGACGCATTTTAACATCTGGACCAAAAAACCGCTTAAAAAATTCTTCAATAATCCCCTTAAAATCAGCCATAGAAATATTTTTGCCAATCATTAATCCTTCTACTTGATGAAACTGCGCCTCATGGGATGCGTCGGTTGCTTCGTGCCGAAAACAGCGGCCTGGCGCAATAATCCGCAAAGGCGGATCGTTCTTTTCCATATAGCGCGCCTGCACAGGAGAAGTATGAGTTCTTAAAAGCAAATCTAAATCTTCCAGCCAAAAAGTATCCCAAACATCCCTGGCTGGATGGTCCTTGGGAATATTCAACGCGTCAAAATTATAATATTCTGTTTCTACTTCTGGGCCATCAACCACTGAAAACCCCATTGACTGAAAAATCTCCTCTATTTCCCGCTGGACCAGAGTAATTGGATGAAAATGCCCTTTAGACGGTAAAACCCCGGGCGCAGTTACATCAATCCATTTTTTGTCTTGTCCGCCTTTAACAGACAGCTTTTTTCTTCTATCTTTTATCGCTTCTTCTATTTCCTTTTTAACCTGATTTGCTAATTTCCCTTTTTCTTTTCTTTCTTGTTCCGGCAAATCCTTCAGAGAACGCAAAACCTGCGTCAATTCTCCTTTGCGGCCAAGATACTGACGATATATTTTCTCTAGTTTTTTTAAATCTTTTGCTTCAGTTATCTCTTGAAGAGCTTTTTGTTTGAGTTGTTTAAGCATATTTAATTTTCAATTATCGCTTGGATAGCCACCATTCAGCCAGACCAACAAAGCCGACCAAAACCAATAAATGCCACCAATCCAAAATGCGCTGGCCTTGCAGAATCAAAACTGCAACTAAAATTATTGCTAAAAGAATACTCTGCCGAAAAGAAATCTCCAATTGGCGAACAGCTTGATCATTTGATAAAGGAATCCTTCTTTTTCGTGAAATTCGCCTGATAGCCAAATTGATTAAAGCCAATATTCCGGCTGAAACAATGAATAAACTTAAATAAAAAAGTATAAAAATCAAACAGCTGGATGAGGTTGGGTCAAAATAAATTAAAATAGCCGCCAAGCATGCCCCGGCTAATAAAGTTGCCAATACTAAACCAACTAAATACACTTTCAGATTCATATGTTTTATTACTTCTATTTTACCGCATCCAGCAAAACAAAACAAGCACTTGCCATTTCCCAAACTATCCCCTATAATACCAATGCGGGGTGGAGCAATGGCAGCTCGCGAGGCCCATAACCTCGAGGTTGCCGGTTCGAATCCGGCCCCCGCAACTCGGTTATAATATAATTTATCCAAGGCAGGGAGTAGACTGGTGTCTAGAGTCGTTTCATAAGCGATTCATGGTGGGTTCGATCCCCACCCCTGCTACCAAAATGGGGACGTAGATCAATTGGTTAGATCATCACTCTGTCACAGTGAAGGTTGCCGGTTCGAGCCCGGTCGTCCCCGCCAGATTCTTATATTCCCATACAAGATAATATTGCCCACATCGTCTATGAGAATCTTCATTCTACTAACAATTCCTGTACTATGCACTACTTTTTATTATTGCCTTGAATTTGCTAATATTCATGTCTCTTTCGATGTTAGTAAACTTAAAAAGGATACAATCAATACCGTAATCAATGAGAAATTAAACGAACTAAAAGACAAAGAGAATACATTAAGCTCGCTAATAAAATTACCTACATACCTATCTAGATATAACATTTACGCAGAAAATAATTTTATGACCATGACAAAAAATGATAGGTATATAACCACAAAATTCAGACTAGATATAGACAAAAATTACAAAGAAATAGATTTTGGGAAAAAAGAAAAAATCATCAGCTTTTTATCCTTTAATGATTTAAAATTCGACGAATTTAAAAAAATAGAATATTCTTATTCTTTTAGATATTATTTTGAAGACACCCTAGAAGAAGTTCCTGAAGGAATGTATGCCAACTTCGTTGAAAATAAAAAGTTTATCAAATTATATTTAAGACCAACGATACCTACCACTTTTATTGTCTTTATTCTTACATTAGCCATCTGGTACGGTTTCTTGTTGCTACTGAATGGTTGCTACAAATTTATACTCCACGGAAGACCGTTTATTGAAAAATAACAAAAATATCATTACTTTGAAAAACTCTATAAACCTCTTTAACTAGATAAGAAAAAGTTTTCTTATTGTCCCGAGTAATACAATGCTTTATTACCCGAATATAAAACAGCATTCGCATTAAATGCTGTTTTTTGATATAATAGAAACATGACCAAAACTCAACTTGGACAATTTTTTACCACGAATTCCGACTATATTCTCCAAGAACTAGAGAGATTTGTTAAAAACAAAAACATAACTGATCCATTTGCCGGCAATCAGGATTTGTTTAGTTGGGCTAAAAAAAAGGAAGGTAAAAAA
>Ga0209976_10002052_pt1 | contig 11629 bp, 9 predicted proteins | sample SumtaG_FD_182806 | JGI IMG/M metagenome (GOLD analysis project Ga0209976, IMG submission 182806) | Deep subsurface microbial communities from Indian Ocean to uncover new lineages of life (NeLLi) - Sumatra_00157 metaG (SPAdes) (version 2) | ecosystem: Environmental > Aquatic > Marine > Oceanic >... | reverse complement strand
CCCGCGCGCGAGCCAAGCCCTGATGCTAACCGTGCGCGCCAAAGCCATGATCGAAGGCCGGCTGGCCCCTTCCGTCGATGACGTGATCGAGCTTGCCGAACCCGTGCTCAAGCACCGCATGGCGCTGACATTCGCCGCCCGCGCCGAAGGGGTCGATATCAGCCACATGGTGGCGCGGCTTGTCGAGCCGCTGGGGTGATCTGAGCTTGGCCGTCAATCGGGAGAAAACGCTTCAGCCTTTTTCGGGCGAGGAAGCCGAAGCCCATAGCTTAGCGGCGCGCATGCCTGCGCTTCTTATCGAGTCGCAGCGGATCGCCCACACCGTAGCCCACGGCACCCATGGCCGCCGCCGCGCCGGGCCGGGCGAGACCTTTTGGCAGTTCCGCCATTACGACCAGAACGACTCGGCCTCCGGGATCGATTGGCGCCGGTCGGCCGCGTCCGACACCCTTTACGTGCGCGAACGCGAGTGGGAGGCGGCGCACACGGCCTGGCTTTGGGTCGATCTGTCGCCTTCGATGCGATTCCGATCGCCGCTTGCCAAAACCTCCAAGGAGAGCCGGGCCGTGGTGTTGGCGCTGGCGCTTGCCGAGCTTCTCGCCCGCGGCGGCGAGCGTGTCGGTCTCATGGGCGGACAGGTCTTTACCGGAAGGGCCGCCGCGCGTCGCGTCGCCGAGATCCTCATGGCCGACACGAGCGAAACGAGCCTGCCGCCGAACGCCAGACTGAGCCGTTTCTCCGAGTGTCTTCTGTTCAGCGACTTTCTTGAACCCGTTCCCGAGATGACCGCGAGGTTCGAGGAGATCGCCGCCCAGGGCGTGCGCGGCCATCTCATCGAGATTCTCGATCCCGCCGAGGAAACCCTCCCCTATGCCGGTCGTACCGAATTCGCCGCGAGCGAAGGCCGCGACAGGATGATCGCCGGCCGCGCCGAGACCTTGCGCGAGGACTACCAGGAGCGGCTCAAGCGCCATCGCGCCGACCTGGCCGAGGCTGCGCGCCGGCTCGGCTGGTCGTTCCTCCTCCATCACACCGACCGTCCGCCGGAGGAGGCGGTGTTGGCCATCCATAGCCGCCTTGCCGGGCTCGAGCGCGATTATCGCTATCGGCCGGTCCGGACTGGAGGCATCGAGACGGTCGCAGACCGAACGCCATGATCACCATCGGCACGATCGGCTTCCTTCAACCTTGGGTGCTCGCGGCTCTCGCCGCGCTCCCCGCAATCTGGTGGTTGCTGCGGCTCACCCCGCCAAGCCCGCAGCTCGTCGTCTTTCCGCCGACACGGCTGTTGAAGGATCTCAAGACCACTGAGGAGACACCGGCGCGCAGCCCCTGGTGGCTGACGGCCTTGCGCATGCTGCTCGCGGCCTTGATCATCCTCGCGCTGGCACGGCCGGTGCTCAATCCCGACAGGCAAAGCTTAACCGGCACCGGCCCTGTCCTCATCGTCGTCGACAATGGCTGGGCCTCGGCCGCGCATTGGCCCGAGCGCCGCGACGCGATTGAGGCGGCGATCGACCGCGCGGCACGGGACGGCCGCACCATCGTGCTTGCGCCCTCCGCGCCCGGTCAGCCCCTCAGCGGTCCCTTGAGCCCCGACAAGGCACGCGAGCGTATCGGCGGCCTTGGCCCCGAACCCTATGCGCCCGACCGCGCCGCTCTGGCCGTAACGCTCGACCAAGAGCTCGAGGGGAAGAGCGGCTATAGCGTGTTGTGGCTTTCCGACGGGCTTGACTATGGCAAAGGCGATACCTTCGCCGAGGCTCTCGTCAAGCTTGCCGGCACCGAGGGCAGCCTTACCGTGCTTCGTCCCGAGCGGGATGACGCCGCACTTGCGCTGGGACAGGCCACAGGCGATGGCGGCACACTTGCCGCCCGCGTCCTGAGCGGCACCGAAGGCCCGCGCTCAGGGACGGTCAAGGCGCTCACCGGCCGCGGCGAGCCTCTCGGCGAAGCGGCCTACGCAATAGCCCGGGGCGCTCAAGAGACCACGGTCCAATTCGATTTGCCGCTCGAGATCCGCAACCAGGCCGCCCGCATCGCGATCGCCGGCGAACGTTCCGCAGGCGCGGTCCATCTCCTCGACGCCCGCTCGCAATGGCATCGCGTCGGCATTGTTTCGGGCGAATCGCGGGAAGCCGCCCAGCCCCTGCTCTCCCCCCTCTATTACGTGCAGCGCGCGCTTTCTCCTTATGCCGACGTCATCGCTCCGAGCGAGGGCAACATCGCCAATGTCATTCACGACCTGATTGCGCAGAAAGTCTCGACCATCGTGCTGGCCGATATCGGCAAGCTCGTAGCCGGCACCCAGGAGGAGCTTGAAGCCTGGGTCAAGGCAGGCGGCGTGCTCATTCGTTTCGCCGGTCCAAGACTTGAGCAAGGCGGCGACGAATTGCTTCCCGTGGCTTTACGCCGCGGCGGCCGCTCGCTTGGCGGTTCGCTGTCCTGGAGCACGCCGCAGCCGCTTGCACCTTTCGAGGAGAACAGTCCCTTCCGCGATCTTACCGTGCCCGAGGATGTGAGGGTGAACCGGCAGGTGCTTGCCGATCCGAGCGTGGCGAGCGAGGCGGAAATCTGGGCGCGGCTCGCCGACGGCACCCCGCTCGTCACCGCCGCGAAGCAGGGGCAGGGCTTTATCGTTCTGTTCCATGTGACGGCGAATTCCGACTGGTCGAATCTTCCGCTCTCGGGGTTGTTCGTTGAGATGCTTCGCCGCGCCGTCACCTTGGCTCCGAGCCAGGTCGCACTTGAGCCCGGTACGGGGCCTGAGGTGGAAGCCTCGGCGGCCGCTCAGCGCAGCGCTTCGGCCGGCGCGCTTCCGCCGCTCCAGACCTTGGACGGCTTCGGCCAGCTGATCACGCCGCCCCTTCGCGCCGTGCCCATCCCGCCTGATAAGTTCGATAGCACCGTGCCGGGCCCCGACCATCCGCCCGGCTATTACGGACCCTCCGGCACCGCCCGCGCACTCAACCTCATCACCGCCGAGACCGAGCTTGAGCCGATCGGAGGAATTGAAGGGTCGAGCGCGGTCAGCGGTTACGTCATGAAGAAGCCAATGGCGCTTGAGCCTTGGTTTTATCTGGCGGCGCTTGCTCTCTTTGTCGCTGATATTTTCGCCATGCTGGTGCTGAGCGGGGGTTTGCGTTTCCGCCGCGCCGTTACAGCAGGCGTGACCATCCTCGCTGCCGCAGCACTTATGTCCTCGGGGCCTCTGCCCGCGAGCGCCCAAGAGTCCAACCAGAAAGAGCCCGGCCAGAATACGGCGGCTGCGGCCGACGATTTTGCCAGCAAGGCCACCCTGCATACCCGGCTTGCCTATGTCGTTACCGGCGATCCCGAGATCGACCGTACCAGCCAGGAAGGCTTGGCGGGATTAAGCAGGGTGTTGAGCGCCCGTACCGCGCTCGAGCCTGCCGAACCCATGGGTGTCGATATCGACAAGGACGAGCTTGCCTTCTTCCCTGTCCTCTATTGGCCGGTACGCGAGGACGCGAGCCCGCTCTCCGACGCGACGCTCGCCAAGGTCGATGCCTTTATGAAACAAGGCGGTCTGATCGTCTTCGATACCCGCGATCATGAGATGGGCTTCACCGGCTCGGGCACGCAGAGCGCCGCTCTGAACCGCCTGATCGGCCAGCTCGACATTCCGCCACTCGAGCCGGTGCCTACCAGCCATGTCCTCACCAGGTCGTTTTATCTGATGCAGAGTTTTCCCGGCCGCTGGGACGGCGGCGCGCTCTGGGTCGAGGCCGAGCCGGTCGACGAGTTCGAGCGCAGCGAGCGCTCGCGCCGGACGGACGGCGTGAGCTCGCTCGTGATCACGTCCAACGACTTCGCCGGCGCCTGGGCACTCGATGAGGCAAACCGGCCAATCTATCCGACGGTGCCGGGCGGCGAGGTGCAGCGCGAGATGGCATTCCGCGCCGGCGTCAACATTGTGATGTACGCGCTCACCGGCAACTACAAGGCCGACCAGGTGCACGTCCCTGCCCTGCTCGAGCGTTTGGGACAGTGAGGCCATGAGCTGGTCGATCGAGTTCATACCCTTCGTGCCCTGGCCGGTTCTGTGGGCGCTCATCGCACTTGGTCTTGCCTTGTTCGCGCTTCTTCTCTGGCGCTCGCGCCGCGGCGCGATTCTGCGCATCGTGAGCTATGCGCTTCTGCTGCTTGCCATTGCCAATCCGCATCTCAAGCAAGAGGAACGCGAGCCTCTAGACGACGTTGTTGCCGTCGTCCTCGACGACAGCCAGAGCCAGACAATCGCCGGCCGCACCGCGCGGACGGAGGAGATCCGCAAAGAACTGGAGGAGCGGCTCAAGGCCTTTCCCAATCTCGACATACGCTGGGTGAGGTCCGCCTCGACTTCCGCCGATAGCGAGCGCGACGGAACCATGCTGTTCACCGATCTCGCTCAAGCGCTGACCGACGTTCCACCCGACCGGCTCGCCGCAGTCCTCATGATCACCGAAGGCGAAGTTCACGACGTGCCGGCCTCCGCCGCCGGTCTTGGCTTCGATGCGCCGGTGCATGCGCTGCTCACCGGAGAGCCCGGCGAATTCGACCGCCGGCTCCAGGTTCTGAGTGCGCCCCGTTTCGGCATTGTCGGCAGCAGCCAGAATGTCGAGGTCAAGGTCACCGAGACGGCAGACTCCGAAGCGGGTGAAACCGTTAAGCTCACGGTCAGCCATCACGGTCAGCCTCCCGTGACCAAGAGTGTCCGTGTCGGCGATAAGGTGACAATTCCGGTCAGTGTCGATCACGCCGGCCCCAATATTGTCGAGATCGAGGCCGAGCCGGCACAGGGCGAGATCACGACCGTCAACAATCGCGCCGTGCTGACGATTGAGGGCGTGCGCGAAAATCTGCGCGTGCTGCTTGTCTCAGGCGAGCCGCATGCCGGCGAGCGCACCTGGCGCAACATGTTGAAGTCTGACGCCGCGGTCGATCTCGTTCATTTCACCATTCTGCGGCCCCCCGAGAAGCAGGACGGCACGCCCATCAATCAGCTCTCGCTGATTGCCTTCCCGACCCGCGAGCTGTTTCAGGAGAAGCTCGATCAATTCGATCTGATCATCTTCGACCGCTACCAGCGCCGCGGCGTGCTGCCTCTGCTCTATCTGGAGAATGTCTCCCGCTATGTGGAAAGGGGCGGCGCCGTTCTGGTCTCGACCGGCGACGATTACGCGTCCCCGCTCAGCCTGTACCGGACGCCGCTCAGTCAGGTCCTCCCCGCCGTGCCTTCGGGCCGCGTGGTCGAGGAGCCGTTCAAACCGAGGCTCTCCGAGCTCGGCGTCAAACATCCCGTCACCGGCGACTTGCCGGGCGCTGGCACCGATGAGCCATCGTGGGGGCGTTGGTTCCGTGTCGTCGAGGCCAATCCGCGCGACGCCGAGGTGCTCATGAGGGGAGCGCAGAATAAGCCGCTCCTCGTCATTGCCGAGCGGGGTGAAGGCCGTGTTGCCCTGCTCCTGTCAGACCATACCTGGCTGTGGGCGCGCGGCTATGAGGGCGGAGGTCCTTACACCGACCTCCTGCGCCGTCTTGCGCATTGGCTGATGAAGGAGCCCGATCTCGAGGCGGAGACGCTTAAGGCCACGAGCCGCGGTCAGACGATCTCCATTGAACGGCGATCGATCGACGACGAGGTCGATGAGGTCACCGTGACGGCGCCATCGGGCAAGGAGGAGCGCGTGACCCTCGATAAGGGCGAGCGCGGGCTATGGCGAAAGGCGATCAACGCAACCGAGCAAGGGGTCTTTCGCATCGCCTCAGGCGATCTTACGAACGTCGTGACCGTCGGCAACGCCAATGCGCGGGAGCTCTCAGCGGTCACTGCGACCGGCGAGATACTTGCTCCCATCACCGAGGAGACCGGCGGCGGCGTCTTCTGGCTCGGCGGGGACGATGCCGAGGCGGCCAAACTGCCACGCTTGGTGATGCTCCGCGGCGGTCAGGTCATGCATGGCGACGATTGGCTCGGGCTGCACAAGCGCGACGCCTATCATGTCAAAGGTGTGCGCCTGTTTCCCCTCTTCACCGGATTTCTTGCACTCGGCCTTCTGCTTGGCTTCTTGGCCGCCACCTGGTTCCGTGAAGGCCACTAGCGCGCATAGCCTTTGACCGCTCCGGCGGCACCGGCAAGCGCTCCCGAGACAAGCTCAAGACCAAGGAGCCGGTCAGGATCGGCCGGTCCTGGCAAGGTGACCTGCCGGGGCGGAACCGGCCGAAAGCCGAACCGGCCGAAATACGACATGTCGCCGACGAGAAGCACGAAGGAGAAGCCATGGGCACGCGCTTGCGCCAATCCCTCCTCGACCATGGCCTTGCCGAATCCCCTGCCCGCCATTGCGGGATCGACAATGAGCGGCCCCAGCAGAACGCCGCCGGCGCGGTCTCCGATTCGGATCGCTGTGAAACGGACCCCGCCGATCAGACGTCCATCGAGCATAGCGCCGAGAGAAAGGGCCGTGACCGGAGGAACGCCCTCGCGCACCCGGTAGGCGCTGCGGGTGAAGCGGCCGGGCCCGAAAGCCTCGGCCGAAAGCTGCGACAGAATGGGTTCATCGCCATCGGTTTCGTGGCGGATTTCGAATTTTCCGGAAGACATGAGATCGAGGTCCCAAAGAGGCCGATTGAGAGAGAACCCTCAACCGCGACGGGCACCACAGCCAACGTGTAGAGGTGTCGGCGGCGAGGGGCTAGGCAGTTCGCGCTTTCAGCGCGCGCCCTCGTCGTCGGGGAAAAATGGTTGAGCCGATCCTGGTCCACATGGCGGCGCTCATCTATCACGCGCGACCTCGCCGGTCTAGCGCCACATTCTTACGTTCTCTCGGCGGCAAGACAGGCAAGAACCATGACTGTTCACGCGCCGTTTACCCGGGTCCGTCATATCCTTGAATCTGCTACACTTATGCGCGGACAAGGAGGGGCGGTTGAGCGGCGCCCCATGATGAGGTAAGCGGGGGCGGATGGCCGACACAACGCGACTGCTCGTTCTTTATCACTCCTCTTACGGTCATACAGAGACCTTGGCTTATGCCGTGGCCCATGGCGCGCGCGCCGTGGAGGGCGTCAATATCAGCATCAAGCGCGTGCCGGAACTGATGCCCGAAGAGGTGATGAGTGCGGCCGGCATGAAGGTGGATCAACCGGCGCCCATCGCCGACCCGCAGGAACTCGCCGAGTATGACGGCATCGTTTTCGGCACTCCGACCCGCTTCGGCAATATGACCTCGCAGATGCGGAACTTCCTGGATCAGACCGGGCCGCTCTGGGTCGCCGGCGCGCTGATTGGAAAAGTCGGCAGCGTCTTCACCTCGACTTCGACCGGCGGCGGCAACGAGACGACCATTGTCTCCTTCCATTGGACTCTTCTGCATCACGGCATGGTCGTGGTCGGGCTTCCCTATTCGGCGCCCGACCTTCCCGATATCAGCGAGCTCAAGGGCGGCTCGCCCTACGGTGCCGGCACCATCGCAGCCCCTGACGGCTCGCGCCTGCCGTCGCAGAAGGAACTGAACCTCGCGAGCTTCCAGGGCCACCATGTCGCCAAAATCACAAAGAAGCTCGCCGACAGCCCGTAGCCGGATTTACCAGTGCGGACCGATCGGGGCCTTGTCGAAGATCTCGGCAAGCCGCGTGCGCGTACCGGGATCGACGCGCTCCGGTAACTCTTGCCAGGCGAACATGCGTGCCTCGGCAATCTCGCCTCGTCTGCGATAGCCGGTGCGCCGCTGCCAGTGGCGCACCACAAACACGGCGATGTGGTCTCCGGGAAAGTTTGTATAATTCGAAAAGACTCCATGCAGCTCGGGTGCAGCGATCAAGGTCACGCCAACTTCCTCATCGAGCTCGCGGGCAAGCGCGTGAGCAAGCGTCTCGCCCCATTCGACGCCGCCGCCGGGGAAGCACCAGCCTGGCCGGTAGACATGACGCACGAGGAGTACGCGGCCTTCCCCATCGATCACGGCCCCTTGCGCGCCGAGCGTCATCCCCCGCCGCATGCGCCAGATCGAACGGAACATGGCGGTCAAGAGGCGGTTCGGCCTGAGCCGGCCGAGAGGGCTTGGCTTCGGTCTTGCCGGCGCGGGCTCCACGGCTCCTTCGCTACCGCCTCTTCGCAGGCCGCGGCATACGCGCGCTCGCAGCCGCCGCGAATTGCGTTGCCGGACCGGGTCGTAACGGCCGCCCGACGAGACGCCGGCGAGCTCTTGTGGCGGGGAAATCTTGCATACGCCATTATAGGGAGTGACGCCGAGCGCCGCACCAGCCTAAATGACTGAAGGCCGCCACCTCAAACGGACACCATAACGCGGCGAAAGTCCCCGGATTGATGATTCCGTTGCCACCGGTTCCCCTTTAGTCTTGCGGCTCACGCGCCCTGTCGCTTCGCCCCAGACCGCCGCCCACGTGTTCACCCTCGCCCACCTCTCCGATATCCATTTGAGCCCGATGCCGCGGGTAAAGCGCCGCGAGCTGATGAACAAGCGCATGCTTGGCTATGTCAATTGGCATCGCGGGCGCAAATTCGTGCACCGGCGCGAAATCCTCGATCTCATGACGCGCGACCTCGCCAAGCAAAAGCCCGACCACATCGTGGTCACGGGCGACCTCGTCAACCTTGGTCTGCCTGAGGAGTTTCTGCGCGCCGCGGAATGGCTCAACCATCTCGGTTCGCCGGACCGGGTGACAGCGATCCCGGGCAATCACGATGCCTATGTGCGGCTTCACCCTGAGGCCGGAACCCTGTCGTGGCGTCCCTTCATGGAGGCCAATGACGCAGGTGCCGCACTCTTTCCTACGCCTGCCTCGCATTTCCCCTTCGTTCGCCGCTTCGGCGACATCGCCATTGTCGCACTCTCCTCGGCCATTCCCACCATGCCGTTCGTCGCCGCGGGCAAAATCGGCTCCGTACAACGCGTGCTTGCCGCCGGCGCACTGGACGATCTTGCCCGCGCAGGGCTGTTCCGCGTGGTGCTCATCCACCATCCGCCGCTGCGCCATCAGGCCAGTTGGCATCGCGGCCTTCGCGATGCCGGCAAGGTCACCAAGATGCTAAGCCAGCACGGCGCCGAGCTTGTGCTCCATGGCCACATTCACACTCAAACCGTGCAGGAGCTTCCGACCGCGACGGGAACGGCCCTTGTCATCGGCGTGCCCTCGGCCTCAGAGGCGGTTGAAGGGCGCATTCCGGCGGCGCGCTACAACGCCTATGCGATCGCGCGGGCCGGCGCCGGCTGGCACGTAGAGATGGTTGGCCGCGCCGCCGGCTGTCCTAACCATGTCTGGGAATGCGAGCGGCGCGTGCTTAGGGAGCGGTAAGCAACACCGTGACGAGCAGCCCGACCGCGCCGGTGAGAATACCGATGGCGAAGGCTCCGATCACGACACCCATGCCCGCGCGGGACGGCGCAGCCTCTCCCTCCAGCCTGGCCGGCCGGCCGGCCTCGTCCGGCGCCACCTCTTGCCGCTCGCGCCGCACAAATTCTTTCGCAATGTAGCGCGTGATGCGGTCGGCGATATCGGCGACATTGGTCGCACTGAATAGCGTTCGCCTCCCATTCTCGCTGTTACGCACGAACCGATAGGCGCCAGATGCGTCATCGATTGCGGCGTAGGTGAAGAGGTCGATCCATAGCCGCGCCGGGCGGCTTGGCACGAGCACGAGATTGAATCGGTCGTCATGATCGGGGAGTTCGGCGAAAACCGTCTCAAGCTCGGCCTTCAACAGCTCGAGCCGGGCAATCTCGCCATCGCGCCGATCGGCGGAACGATCGAGCCGTTCGGCCTCTTCCAAGCGCGCATTGCGGATGGCCTCGCGCAAGGACCGTGAGGCGGCCGGACGCGCTATGGTTTTGACGCTTTTATCCATCCTGTAGCCCCTTGGACCTGGGGCTCACCATAACGCTCCCAGGGGCGGGTTTGCGACCGAAATCCACGGGCCTATCGCGAGGCCAGCACGACCGAGGCGCGGGCGTCGTCGAACCATTTATCGATGGCGGTGTCGATATTGGCCTCAAGCCCCTCCTTCCACGCGGCAATGGTGGCGTCGAGCGCCTCCTCATTGGCGGCCACAAAGCTCTCGCGGTTGAAAGCTTCATTGGCGGCGCTCGACAGGTAATCGACCGCGGCACCAATCAACACACCGATCGCAGCACCAACGACCTGGCCGCCCATCGGCTGGACCGCCGTTCCGACGACGGCGCCCTGCTGTACAAGGGCGACCCGCGTCCCGAGCGAGGTGGCAACGCGCCGCGACAATTGCCCAAAACTCCGGGCAAGAATGCCGTTGATGGCAGGACCGAGCGCGAGCGCCCCGACAGTGCCGCCAGCAGCCGCCGTACCGATCCCGATTACGCCGTCGAAAGCCCGATCCTCCATGAGATAGGTGGGCGCCTTCCATTTTTGTGCGTCCCAATCGAGCTTGATGTCGGTCATCGGGGTCGCAGGCGGAATGTCCTCGAGATGGCTCGTATGTTTTGCCAGGAACAGCTGAAGCCGCATGTCACTATTGGCGATCACTCGCCTATAGCTGTCATGAGCATGGCGCACCGCCTGCTCAACGCCTTTGGCAATGGTTTGGTCGCGCAGCTCGGGCTTCAAGACCTGGTCTTTGTAGTTGGTCAGGAAGTACTCCTTGATGTCGGCCTCGATCGCCTCGTCGAGCGACTCGTATTCGCCGGCCTCGAAGAAGCGGGTAATCGCCGAGGAGATGGTCTCCTTGAGCACCACATAAGAGCGCTTCCACTCGAAATACCAATCGGCGTAGGCCCCGATCGCTTGCTCGCGGTCCTGAAAGGCAAGGGCGAAACTCCGGTCGAGGTCCTCATGGGCAACCCTCTTGATGCGCGCCCGCTCCTCATCGAGCATCAGGATCGTGTCGTTGACGAATTTGTCGGCCTCAGACTTGCTCGCCACCACTTTGCGCAAACTGCCATCGACATCCTTGATGACGAGATCGACGGCATCGGGCGGCAGGCTCTTACCGCCGAAGAAGATATCGAACACGCTGTTATCGGTGTGCACCGGAGCGGTGTGATCGAGATGGCGGTAGTAACTCCGGTAAAACGTGGTGCCGAGCGACAGCAACGCATAGGCCGAAAGGATCAGCGCGATCGACACGCCGATGGGTTTAAGCAGCATGCCGAGCGCGCTCGGCTTGACCACTTTCACCCGCCGCCCTTGCGTGCTGCGCTTGGCCTTGCTCACACGCGCGGGGGCGGAAACGGCAACCGTGCCGATGGCGTCCTCACGATGAGCAACGAGGGCCGCGCTTCGGCCTTTGGGCGTATCGTGCAACATGTTTCGTGACACCTTCTAAAGTCCGAACCTACAGGGCCTGGGCCCCAGGCGCCTGATATAGGCTTTTCCGGCTGGGCTTGTAAGAGATCTCACAAGGGATCGGCGCGTTAGGCCTCATCCGAACGCCTGGCAAGGGCCATGGTTCCACCGCGCAGAGGCGCGCCAATGGACAAAGGCGCCACGATTGCGCACGCGCCGGCGGCACGCCAGCAACGGGCGAAGTCCATTAGGCTCTAGGTCACAAGGCGTCTGCGCCCATCTCGCCGGTTCGCACCCGCATTGCACCTTCGAGATCGAGCACGAACACCTTGCCGTCCCCGATGCGCCC
>Ga0209976_10002051_pt1 | contig 11631 bp, 12 predicted proteins | sample SumtaG_FD_182806 | JGI IMG/M metagenome (GOLD analysis project Ga0209976, IMG submission 182806) | Deep subsurface microbial communities from Indian Ocean to uncover new lineages of life (NeLLi) - Sumatra_00157 metaG (SPAdes) (version 2) | ecosystem: Environmental > Aquatic > Marine > Oceanic >... | reverse complement strand
CTAAATGAATATACCGTAGACAGTTATAAAACCGTAGAAATATTCTCTAATAAGAATTTTTTTGAATATTCTGCTATGATTTTCTTTTCTCAAGAAGGAAAATTCACAACTATTCAAGAAAAAAATGTACTTGACTATGTTTCAAGCAAAGGGAAAGGTTTTATTGGATTACATGGTGCTTCAGCTTCATTCAAATCTCATCCTAAATATTTTGAGATGCTCGGCGGTCGATTTATTGGACATAAAGAACCTCAACACTTTGATATTAAAATTATTGACCCCAATCATACAATATTAAGTGGAATAGGTGATTTTTCATTTAGAGATGAGCCATATCGCCATGATCTCTCAATGGGAAAAGATATTAATACACTTGCTGAAGCAGATTACCATGACATGGAAGATCCTAATCCCGAACCTATAATTTGGGCAAAATCTTATGGCGATGGAAGAGTATTTTATTGCGCCTTAGGTCATAGAAATGCTTCCCTAAAGGATGAAATTTTTAAGACTATTATTAAAAAAGCTGTAAATTGGGCAATAAGAGATTAAAAATGAGGTGAGATTAAATTAGTATTAAAGAATCTCTAAAAGTAGGAGTTATTGGTTGTGGATGGATTACCGAATATTTGAAGCAGATAGTGAATAATATAACAAGCATAGAAATTATAGCGGCAGTCGATCCCATAATAGAAAAAGCAATTAAATTGGCAGGGAAAAACCATTCCTACCAAAATGCCGAGGATATGTATAGAAATGAAGATATCGATCTTGTTTATATCGCTACTCTTCATCATCTTCATAAACCGATGATTAAACAAGCCTTTGAAGAGGGAAGACATGTATTTTGTGAAAAACCCGTTACAACATCTATTGAAGATGCTCGAGAGATCTTAAAACTGGATAAAAAATATTCAAACTTAAAGCTAGGTTTCAATTACCAATATCGATATGATTTTAATTGCTATAATTTAGCTAAAGCAGCTCAAGAAGGACATTTAGGAAATATATATTACGCAACATGTAATGTATATTTTAGTAGAACTTTAGATTATATTAATGAAGGAGCGTGGAGAACTAAAAAAGAAACTGCTGGTGGAGGAACATTATTGATTCAAGGTTCTCACATTATCGATATTATGATTTGGGCTCTTGGAAACCCTCTAAATGTTATTGGTAAAGTTGATAATTTGAAATTTAAAACTATTGATGTCGAAGACATAGGATTTGGAATTATAGAATTTGAAAATGGGAGTTATGGGCAAGTTAGTAGTTCTATGATTCTTAAATCTCGAAAAAGAAGAAATGTTGATAGAGTAGAATTAAATATTTTCGGGGAAAACGGTTCATGTTATTATCAAGGACCTTGGCCCCTTTCTTCGATAAAATGGGAAGGAATAAAGGAATATAAGATTAAAGAATATAATCAGGGAGTATCTCATTTCGTTGAATGCTTAAAAGCTTTTAATAATTGGATCCTTAATGATGAGCCTTTCTTGAATACTGTGGAGGAAAGCTCTAAAGTATTAGGGTTACTAAAGGCATTATACAAATCTTCTGAAAGTGGAAAAAAAGAGAAGGTTGAGAATTTATAATTCTTAAGAATTATTTTAAAAATGCTCGCTTTCCAAGGAAAATAAATAATTCTCCAAGTTCAAACAAAGTTAAAGGTTGTGCTAGTCTTGCCATTTGAAGGCGTAGTGCTTCTTTATCTAATCCAGCAGTAATTAGTTTTTCAATATCTTGAACATAATCCTCCATGTTTAAGAAAAGTATTTCGATTTTGGCAACACCCGTTAATTCCTCAATATCCTTATCCAAATGTTCTTCAATTTGGTTTAATAATCCTAATTTAAGTTTAGGGTCAAGATCATATTCAGTGATGAGACGATTCATCTCTTCAATAATAACATTTAGCGTTAAATTCCAGTCAGCGTTCTCTTTATACTTTGGTATTAAAATTTCGCTAATTAAAATCTCAAAAAGAGTAATTGGGGCATTACTATCAAATTCCAATTCCATACCTGTATTTATTGCAATAGTCTGGACCATTTCAAAATCTCCTATTTTTTTGAAATATATTCTTATAATAAAATAAATTTCGTATTAATTAATATTTGCTCTATCACAATATTTAGAAATAGAAAATTAATAATAATATTTCTTCGAATTGCTTAAAGATATGAAGCCATCCTTTTTAACTACAACTTGATCCTCCGTTCTAGCACCACCTAATCCTTCAATGTATAGCCCGGGCTCAATAGTAATTACCATATTTTCTTCCAAAACATCCTCAGAAATTGGAGATAGGTAAGGATTCTCATGAATATCAATTCCTACTCCATGCCCAAGACTATGAAGGAATCTTGAGCCCCATTCTTTCCTTTTCTCTATAAAAAAATCTCGAGTAAGTTTGTCAATTTCCTGACATTTCATCCCTGCTCGTACATTATCTAACGCAATTTGGTTTGCGTCATTTACCAAATTAACTAAATCCATTTTATCTTGAGATTCTTTTCCAAATATAAAAGATCTCGTCAAATCGGAGCAATATCCATCATATCTCGCTCCAAGATCTACAATTATATTATCACCATTTTCAACTTTTTTCTCTGAGGTCAAGCTGTGTGGATAGCCTGATTTTACTCCCGAAGCAACTATTGTATCAAATGAAGTTCCTTCTGATCCTACTCTTCTCATCGCATATTCAGCTTCTGCTGCTAACTCTTTTTCTGTTTTACCTTCCTCAATTGAATCAAAAATAGTTTTAAATCCAATATGTGCTATCTCCGCAGCCTTTTTCATTCTTTCAATCTCTTCTTCAGTTTTTATTAGTCTTGCATGGTTAATTATATCTGAAGCCCCCACAAAATTAGGATTTGAAAATTTCTTTTTCCATTCTTCATATCTTCTGACCGAAATAAAATCGTCTTCAAATCCGATTGTATTTAGTTTCAACTTATTTATAGTTTTTTGAATAAATTTAGGCTTACCCGCAGGTATTTGCTTAATTTCAAAAATTTTAGACATTGTTTGATCATTACTAATAATATTTTTCGCTTGATCATATTCTAATGCATTAAGAAAAACCCAAATTTTCCCATTAGTTGTATAATGATCTTCTCTTGGTATCATAATGAAGGTCTCACTTTCTATTTTAAATCCCAGAATGTAGAGTACATTTTGAGGTTTCACTATGAAAATCGCATCCAAACCATCGAATTTTTCATGAGAACGAATTCTATTAATTTTTATTTGACTCATTTTTATTATCCACTGCAACTTATTCTGATCTTATATTATTTTAAATATTTGTCGTTAAAAAATCCTTCAATACAAGATTTAAGTTTTAAAATATTATAATTAAAAGTTTAATGTTCAGCATTGGTCAACTTCTCTTGTTTTATAACTTCCTCTTCAATCTCATTTTCGATGCTTTCTGCGGTACCTTGTGATATGACTGGCATATCTAGAAGTTCATCAACTGAATAAATTTTATTTATTATCAATCGTCCAGGTTGAGCTTCAATTAGTATTTTATCTCCAGGATTAATATTTGAAAATTCTCGTAAGGCTTTCCTAGGTAGAATTTCTCCTTTTTTGCTCACTCTTGAATTCTCATCAATCCTCATATTAATAAGGAGGTCTTCTGAACGTTTAAATTTTTTCTAAAAATTTTGCCTTTTTCTTCTTAATTAGCAAAATAATGAATTAATTATAATAAAACTCTGATAATAGTCAAAATCTTTTTATATTTAGATTAGTATACATTTATATATGTATACATTTATACATTTTTTTTATTGAAGGTGGACAAAAATGAGTACGATTAGAATTGATAAAGAACATGCTAAGTTATTGGATGAACTAATAGCCCATTTGACGTTAAAAGGACAAAAAATTAGCAAAAAAGAATTGATTGGAAAAATAATTGAAAATGCATTAATATTAGAAGGTATTAAGGATTCAGATAAAACTATCTCATTAGAAGACGATCCAGCATGGAAAGGATTGGAAGATACTTTCAGTTTAGGAATTTCGGACTTGTCAGAAAGAGTAGATGAATTATTATACGGAAAAAATGGAGAGAAATGAGATGGGAGTATTTCTTGATACGGGATTTCTTTTAGCATTAAAAAATAAAGATGATAAAAATTTCACAACAGCTCAAACTTGGATGAAACGCTTTTTAAAAAATGAATTTGGAAAAATTTACACATCAACATTTGTATTTGATGAACTTGTGACTCTTGCGTTAATAAGAATTAAAAGGGTTGATCTTGCTAAAAATATAGGAGAATATGTGCTAAATACTACAAGGATCAAGTTAATAGGATTAACAAATGAAGATTTCAACAAATCTTGGGAATTCTTTCAAAAATATATTGAAAAACGGCTTTCTTTTACAGATTGTTGTATATTAGTTCATTGCCAACGATTAAAATGTAACTTTTTAGCAACGTTTGATTCTCATTTTAAAGGATTGATTGCTACGAATTTAGGTTAATCCGATAGATTAAGTGAAATTCGCTTCAAAAATAAAATCCGTCAAAATATAAATCTTCGTAAAATCCACATTTCACGATAATTATATTAATTTGGATAACTTTGTAGGTCAGAATTAGATAATTTGTTGAATGAATTACTTACTAAAACTTAATTAAATAGGTTTTGTTAAAAGGTTGTTAAATCCCTCCCTGAAACTATTTTATATTCTTAAATCTCTTTAGGTTATTTAATCCAAAATGTTCTTGATCATCTGGAGAAATATACCTATATGCTCCAAAGCTTTCAAGATTGGCTAAAAACTTTTTTACGCTAAGAGAAAGGTTCTCCTTCTTTAAACCATGCAAAAATAGATGCTTCAAGTGTTTTAGATTCACAATTTCTTCAGGAAGAGTAGTAATTTTAACATTCTCAACATTGTTAAGATAAATCCCTGTAATATGTCCAGAACTATCAACTTCATATCCCTGAGCCTCACCGTCAACCTCCTCTTCAATATTATCGTACTTGAACAAACAACAGTCTCCAATCATTATTTGAAAAATCCCTAATATCGGTGCATCCGAAAGAGCTACTCCTTCTTTTAAAAAATCCCGTGTATAGTTAGATTTAGCAAAGGAGTAAAGCCACTTTGGAATAGATCTCAGCTCAGTCCATTCTAGATTGAGTCTTTTTAGTCTAGGAAGTGTTGGAACAGAATCAGGCAATTCTGTTAAGCCATTATTTCTTAAGTTAAGATATCTTAATTTCTTAAGTGCTCCGATTGATTCTGGAAGTTCTCTTAAACCGTTGCTACTGAGATCTACCCCCGTGATATGGAAATTGCGAACAGAATAAAAAACCTCACTTCCTCCCTCTATATGACGCTTTAACTCATGAACATATCTGCAGCTGAATTCTTTATAATTAGGATATAATTTTAGGTCTCCATATGTTTTACATACTTCAAAATCTAAATCTATGAAAAACTCGGCTTCTTCACATATAATTCCATAGCTTTTTGCATAATCCTCAAGAAGAATACCTCTTAATTCTTTATAACACTCAATATTTGAATTTTGTAACGCCTCAAGAATTGATTTTTGAATAAATACTAAGTTAGAATTGCGAAAAAAATACTCGATTACTTTTTTGCCTTTTTCAAGGAAATTTTCTACAATAAGTTTCGCAGACAAGGATCTAATATCTAAATTTGAATCCGAAAGAAGTAAACTTTCCAGAAGATTAAAAATTTCATCCGTCTGTGGGTTCATTCTCTCTAGGAATTTAAGACCATCTAACCTCAATTCTTCGTCTGAACTGTTCTCTATTAATAATTGCAAATATCTTATTGCTGAAGTCCGATCAATCCTTTTATCTTGATATTTATCAAATATATATGTAGGATTTATTTTTTTCTCCCCTCTTATGAAATTCTCTGCTATCAAGTCTGCTGAAATAGCTTTAATCTCTTTATTTTTATGTGATAAAAATAAATTTTCAAGAAACTGATAGCGCTCAAAGGTTTGGAGACCTACCCTTCCCATATATTTAAGAGCTTCGACGCTTAATAAATCATCCTCACCGTTCTCAATAATTATGCAGAGATTCTCTAAAGCTGTTACCTTATCTATCTTTTTAATCTTATACTGCTTAAAGACATAGTGAGGATCTAATGGTTTCATTCTAATAAATTAAGAAATATGTTAATATTTAAATTTTAACACCACACAGAATTCTAGAAATTTTAGTAAATAATTTTGTGTATAGTGTTTTAAGGGATCTTGATTTTACTGTTATTCTGTTATTTTGTTTGGTGGTGTCAATTTCTTTCTTATTTTCGAAGAAAAAATTTTTAAAACTAATTGACCGAAGAAAAACCTAATTTATTATCACGGTTCATCTTGGTTTTAATACGATGTTCCCCTACATTAACTAAAATCCTCAGTATGTTTGAGGAAAAAAAAGGAAAAGTGAAAAATCGGAAGCATGGCACTTACAAATGTATAAAAAGAGGAGACATATTTATCTAATAACAGGGTTAAGGGTTGAGGTATTACCGATTACATCGGCTTTAGGTATAAGAATATATTTCACGCCATGAATCCTCCGATCTTCTTAATATATAGTTGGATTCACATAAATATAAATGTTCCTCTTTTCCTAGGACAAAAGGGAAAATCGAAAATGAGAAACCAAATTTGATAAACTTTTAAAATTGTTTTTATTCTGTTAAAATAATCTTCCTCTGAAGAGATATAACGAATCTGGTAATAAAACTTCATTATCATATTGCAAATGTAATTCCTGTAAAGATTCAAAAAACAAGAATTTATTATATTTTATAAACTCCCTATCATAAATTTTATAATTAATCTAAGCTGTTTTAAAAAAAGCCATTCAGCCCATGCTAAGCTTTATTTAAAATTGGTAGGTATTCTTCTTCGTTTACAGTAATCAATGATTTGGTATATTCAATCATTTTTTTAGCACTTTCAGGGTTCGCGAGGAGTTGAACATCTCCTTTATCTCCCCTATCCCATAAAAGATAGGGAGTCTCTTCATAAGGTACTTCTTTTTTTGTTTGATTAATCCAACTATCTGGTAATTTGTTTTCTAATTCAACATCTAACATGTTAGCTAAAAACAAAGTCCATACTCTTGGGACTACAGTCATTAAATAACCTCCTCCACCTAGCGCAAGCCACTTATCTTGACAATACTCACGAGCACTCATCTTTATAGTTTGGGCTAAATCTTTATAAACCTTTATAGAAAGACCCATTTGAGTTAATGGATCATCAAAATGCATATCTACACCAAGTTGGGAAACCAGTATATCTGGTTTGTATGCTTCCAATAATTTTGGTACAGTAGCTCTAAATAATTTCAGAAAAGTTTTATTATTTGTACCTGGTAATAGTGGAAAGTTTATTGCATAACCTTTTCCAGGTCCTTCTCCTCTTTCTTGAACACCTCCTGTACCAGGGAATAAAAACTTACCACTTTCATGAAAAGAAATCGTTAAGACATTAGGATCGTCATAAAATAGCCATTGAACTCCATCTCCATGGTGACAATCAATATCCAAATAGGCAATCCTAATATTCTTTTGCAACTTTTGTAGATGTTTAATCGCAACACCAATATCATTAAATATACAGAAGCCTGATGCCTTATTTTTTAAAGCATGATGGAGTCCTCCAGCTGGATTAAAAACATAATTTAAATCATTTTCTTTCCATATATGGTCAGCAGCAACTAAACTAGCTCCACAAACTAGAGCGGACGCTTCGTACATACCTTTAAAAATGGGATTATCTCCTGGTCCTAAGCCGAATTTATAAGGATTAATATTTCTATCATTAGGATCTTCGCTTAGGTTTCTAATAGCGTCAATATAATCTGCAGAATGGACCATTTCCAACTCTTCTCTTAAGCACATTCTGGGTTTGATGATTTCAAGTCTTTCATTGCTTAGGAGCCCTAATTTCTCCATTAGACTATATGTTAGTTTTATTCTTAACGGACGAAGAGGATGACTCTCCCCGAAATTATATCGTTCATATTCATCGGTGTATATTAACCCGATCTTTTTACTACCCATAATCAGACAAATCTCTTTCTGAATATTTGCTTATTGCTTAATTATATCAAGCAAATTATTTTAAATAATTTATTCTATTTTAAAATATTATTTTTTAAGTTCGGTGAGAATTTTAGCATTACTTACAGAAGGAATAAATATGAAAACTTATATTATCAGAATAGTATATTAAAAATTATATATTTTTAAAAAAAGTTATACAACAACTCTTTTAATCTTTTTACGATGTCAATCACCTTTAAAAAATTCCTAACTCGTATCGGTAAAGCTTCTGATTTCAAACCCATGAAAAATCGTTTGCTTCTATCTCTTCAGAAGGATAGCGAAAATAAATATAAGAATTATCCCCGGCTCTTGGAAATAATGCAAAACTATTGGCCAGATTATAAGGCTCGATCAAGAATATCAAATTTATTAGCGGACCACCATGAGGAAATATTCAATTTCTACTTAAATACCCTATTTCCGTTTAGAAAAGGTGGATTGACCTATGAAGATCCTGAAGCACCAACCCCTGTAGACTTCAAATTGGTGTATAAATATCAATATAATCAAAGCGAAATCAAAGCCGTAAAAGAAGTATTAAATGAATTACAACTTGATGAAAAGCTAGAAAATGTATTGAAGCGGATTTTTATTTTTGTTATTAATTCTTTTGGTCCTATGGTTGAGCAAATATTTAAAAGACCTTTTGCCTTTCAATTTTCGAGTATTGATGCAAATGAGCTGCCAAATGGAGATTGGGAAATAATAGCAATTATTTCAGGAAGAGAGCAATGAGTATTTAATTAGAATTGAAAAGTTAATAAATTAGCAGTTCTTTCATATTTTTTCTTTTAGCAAGTAGTATAAAAGCGCTTTAATTGTATAAAGCCTGTTTTCTGCTTGGTCGTATATTATTGAATGTTTTCCATCTAATACCTCATCATCGGCAACTATATTTCGTCTTATAGGTAAGCAATGCATTAAAATTGAATCAGACTTAGCTTTTTCAACATTTTCAGGCTTAATTCTCCATTCATCTCGGAAAGGTAGCCTTAGTGGCTTTTCATTCTTTCCATCTCCATAAAATTTTCTTGAACCCCAGCTTTTAACATAAATTACATCAGCATCATCATATGCATCATAAATATCATTTGAAATTGAGATCGAACCTCCCGATTCCTTCGCATTTTTTTTAGCTAAATTTATTATTTCGTCATCTAATTCAAAATTTTTTGGATGGGCAAGTGTTACATTCATCCCATACCTCGAAGCTATTAACAAAGTAGAATTAGGAACACTTAAAGGTAATGGTATGGGATGATATGCCCATGAAATAACAATCTTTTTTCCTTTAGGCTCTTTCTTCTTTTCTTGAATCGTGAAAATATCTGTTATTGCTTGAAGTGGGTGAAACTGGTCATCTTCAAAATTAATAATTGGTACATCAGACCATTTCGCAAATTCTCGTAAAATTCTATTTCCTTCTTTATATATCCAGTTCACCGAATTAGGAAATAATCTAATTCCGATGCTGTCATAATATCTAGCAAGTACTATTGCAGTATCCTTCACGGACTCAGATTGATATCCTATCCAAGAATCTTTGATGCTATTAAATGTTGGAAGCATACCTAGTTGGTAAGCAGCCACCTGTGTTGAATTTCTTGTCCTAGTAGAAGGATTATAAAAGAACATACAAGTGGTCTTTCCATCCAAAGTATTCTTGTATTTCTCTGGATTTAATTTAACGTCTTTAGTCAAATTCAATAAATTATCGAGTTCTTCTTTATCCCAATCTTGAGTACTTATGAAATCCTTTTTTTCTCCTTTTTTTAATGGCATAAGACGTATTTATTTATCAAATATCTGTAATCTTTCCAATAAACCATGCAATATTAATTATTGTGACATTAGTATGTTTAAAATTAATAAATAAAATTAAATTTAGAATCCTTTATTTAAGAAGATTGCGTTTTAAAAATAAGAATTTGATATCTTATTACTTACTTAAGTAAGAGCCTAAATCCATCATATCCCCATCACCTTGTTTAACTTGAATTTTGCTCTTAATTCCCTTAGCCTTCCGTTCCAAATAAATAATCACATCTAAAGGGATTCGACTTGGAACTCCTCCTTGCTGAGAAATTACTGCCATCAAGTAATCGACATTTTGAACTACATCGTTACTGACTAATTCGTTAAAAACTCTTTGATACACTTGAGGCTCATTTTCTTTTAAATTACTAAAACGGGAATATGCATCTGGCATTAATACTACCTTTAGCACATAATCAACTTTTTCCCATACTGACATAGCTTGCTTTTGGAAAGCTTCTTTTTGCTTTTGCGCCTCCATAAGTGCTTTCAATTTTTTCATTCGAATTACATTTAATTCGTGCTTATCGTCATCCTTATTTTCTTGACTCATTTCATTTCTTCACCATATATATTTAATTATTTACTATTTTTAAAGCAATTTCTAAGGCTCTGATTCCATCATCCAAATTAACTAAGGGAATTTTATCATAAAGAAAATTATTAATTTCTCTTTTAAGAGGCTCATCCGCTCTTAATGGTTTGAATCCTATTTCTTTTGTAACCGGCCATTCACCTTGTAAATCTATCCCAGTTCTTAACTGGATTTCCTGGGAAATGAAGTCAATCATAATTCCTCCTTGTTCTCCATTTACATACATTCTACGAATCTTTGAGGGTGTGAGCCAATTAGATTCAATGTGGCCAATAGTTTTTCCAAAATCTAATACAATAAAAGCTGCGTCAGCATGCTCATCATCCCTATAACATTTCTTTACCCCTAATGCATTTATGAGATTTTCTTTTCCTAATATCCTTTCTTGTAAATAAATATCATGAATAGATAAATCCAAAATCACTCCCATATGCCAATCCCTCCGAGGATATAAACCAATCCTCTTAGAGGCCACCGTAATAATATCTCCTATAGTTGGCAATTGTTCTAATAATCTATCAAAAACGGGATTAAAAAGCTCAATAAATCCAGGCATTATTCGCAAATTATCATAATTTTTAAATTGGGATAATTCGCTGAGTTTTAGAGCCATTGGCTTTTCCATTAATATGTCTATGCCCTTTTCGGCACATTTCTTTGATAAACTCGGTATAAATTTAGGTGGAGTGACAATACTTACAGCATCAAGTTGTTCATTTTTTAACATATTATCAATGTTAGAATAAGTATTAAGCCCTTCGTACTGCTGGTTAATTAATTTTAAATTAGCTTCATTTCTATCACATACCGCTCTTAGATCCGAAAGCTCATAAAAGTTCCTTATATGTGCTCGTCCAAACCAACCAGCACCAACAACAGCAGTATTCTTTTTTTTCAATAAAATCAATCGTACTTTTTATGGAGAGTATAATGACGCTTAAAATAATAATTTTATTGCATTTTAAACTTTATATTTTTTTTAAAATTTGTTAAAAAAGAGATATGGTGGTTAGAGAATAGAAAAAGTGTGGTCCCCTCTGCCGGCTTATCATTCTGGCAGATTAATTCAGCCAAGATTTTGATC
>Ga0209976_10002049_pt1 | contig 11631 bp, 4 predicted proteins | sample SumtaG_FD_182806 | JGI IMG/M metagenome (GOLD analysis project Ga0209976, IMG submission 182806) | Deep subsurface microbial communities from Indian Ocean to uncover new lineages of life (NeLLi) - Sumatra_00157 metaG (SPAdes) (version 2) | ecosystem: Environmental > Aquatic > Marine > Oceanic >... | reverse complement strand
AGAAGCTATTATAGCAGCAAGATCCGGACGAATCGGTGTAATTTCATCAGAAATTTGAGAAATGTCAATATTGAAAAAATTAGTTTTAGAATAAAAACCTCTTGGTCCGGCTAATTTTTCATCCCATAAAGTAAATTTCGAAACTTGATCTTCAAACCACGTGTGGAAACTAGGGCTACTTGGGTAATAACCATCGCCTTGTCCGATCAAGTGAGCAGGACTCGCCAAGTCAGCAATGAAATGGCTCATTACACCAAACCAACAAGCAGCTGCTTCTGGTTTAGACCAAATTTCATATTGGTTGTTATCATTTAATTCTTGATTTGTTAGGCACTCAATTGCCTTATTAGATGTTTTCCAAGCGTACCACGTTGCTTTTTGTGAACCTGCTCCTGAAGGTAATTTAGGAGCCATAAAAATCTCACTTCCAATTGGTATAGGTATATAATGGAGGGTTTGATGATACCACTTACCAACCCATACCCCAGTTCCATCACCGTTTCCTATGAGTTCCCCCTCTTGCTCCCATAAATTTATTTTTCGAGGGTGTTTATGCGGCCTAGCTTTATCTTGCTTACCTGGATCCATATCAGGCATTTGTGTGGCAAATAAAAATGATACATAACTTCTTACAGGATAATGTTTTACTCCATCACTATATTTATCTATCCATTTAGGATTTTGATTTTGTTCATCATCTAATAACCAATCCCAATCAGGTGATTCCAAAATCAAATATCTGAGTGCTGCGTCAGCAATCCAATCATGAGTACTGTAGTGACTTATTTTAAAAGTACCTAAACCCGTATCAAAAAAATTATAATACTTTGGTTTATCAGGAGTTTCAGAATTAGACTTATATGGTGCATTGTTATATGCTTGAATAGGAATGCTAAATATATTCAAGATAAAGATAATAATTAAGCTAATTAAAATGAGTTCTCCACTAGTTTTCCGCTTCATTTTCAACCATTTTTAATTTCTTTTAATTCACTATTAATCATTTCTTTTTAAAGAAAAATTATCCACCAAAAATAATTGCTGATGGATCTGCTAAGTAATCACCAATTACGTGTACCATTCCGGTTTGCATTACAAAACCGATAAAGCATACTAACGCAACTATAATCTTAGCAATTGGATAACATTTTGTAGCCTTCATAACCGGTCCAGCTACTATAGAACTTTTCTCTGAAAATCCAATACCTGCTCTAAATTTCATTTCAGCAATATTTAAAATTGCCCCGAGAGATAATACTGAAAGAAGAAAACTTGAGAGGATCCCTGGAACTCTTCTAATGACCTCTTCTCCGGGTAAGTCCCAATCGAACTCATTTCCCACGCCAGGTAAGATAGAGTATCCACTCACCCTTGTTTTAATCAGTACTGTAGGGTTGCAAATCATCGTCAGTATTAAATTTACTAGGAATGTGTATTTAGCAATTTTTGCCATGATATTCAAATTACCCAAATTGAGTACCCTTATTTTTGAACTTGTAGCACCTCCTAAAGAATGTGCAAGGGAAATACCTACTGTTGAGATTAAAGCACCTAGACACATCCCTAATAATGCCCCAGTATCCCTTGAACCCAAAAGAACACCTAAACCGATGAATGAATTGATTATATCAAAAGCCAGGATACCATAAGATATATATCTAGCTGCTGTTTGTCCTGAAGGTCCCATCATAGAAAGTAAAGCAGTAGCGAAGAATGCAATTGAAACACCCATGGAAGCAACCAATCCCGCGCCTGGAATTAACGTATCTATATGATTTCCAGAAGTATCATATCCATTAAATGCAGTATCCCATATTCTATTAGAGCTTCCGATCAACCAGATTTTCTGGTATTTCTCTCCATTTCCCGCTTTTTGATTTACTCTATTCCCACTCTGATCGTTGATAAAAAAATTGAAGGTCCAAACTCCAGGGCCAAAATCGCAAATCGAGTAATTAATATGGTTAAATGTAAATAGTCCGACTGGGAGTACATCAATAAAATATGCATCACAATTAGGGTAAGGATCATTATTTTTTCCTGCCCAAACCATATCAATTGATTCCAATGGGTAAGGAGAATCTAAATTTTTAAGAATTAATTTTGGTTTAAATTCAAATCCATACTGATCTCTATGAAATATGTGATCTCCATCTGGATCAGAGATGAATACCCAGAATCTTAAAACTTCCTCATCCATAATTGGCCCAATCGGAGATCGTAATGAAGAAGTAGAATCATAAATCGCATTTCCTCTTACCGCTTGTACTTTCCATCCTAATATAGTTGGTTTCCCATTTGGGTTTTGAGGTATTAAACATGGTGAATCAAACCATTTTTTAGAGGTTAAATTAAAAGCGTCATTGTAAAATTTATCCTCGTAGTTATCAAATAGAATAGAAATATTCCCATTCTGAAATTCAGCTGTATAGTATGACCGAATTATGTATATTTCATTAATACCAAGATAATCATTAAACTCCAAACCTTTAGAGTATGTAGTAAATGTAATATTTCTATTTGTAGAACCTTCTCCAATTTCAAAGCTCATAGAAGATGATTCTTCCATCAAAAAGGGTTGTATAGTTCCATTTTCCCAAAGAATGTTTAAAAACACATTATCCGGGATCTGATTATAAAGAAAATCACCCCCCATAACAGTAAAGTTAAAAGTTTGAGTAGGTGTACCAAAGTAATGATCCACATCAGCCATTAAAAAGTATCTATAAAAATCTTCAGGTGTATTATTCTCAGAAATAAAAGGTCCTGGCTCATAATAATATTCAATAGGCCATCTTGCTTTTGAGTTTAGATTTGAATCTTCTTCTGCCGTAAAATAATACAACCATTGTCCTGGCATCTCATTTAGGAAATCGACCGTTAAATTATATTCAATTCCAGTGATATGAAAATTTTCTTCATCATAATCATCACTACTTGTCATATTGTACGAAAGAGTAGAACCGTTAGGCACTAAAAGATGTAATTTCACAAAATTCGGCTTATCACCATTCTGATCTTGAAATACAGTGTAAAAATTGAATTTTGTAGAATTCACATTACCTAGTTGTTTATATCCGCAATGAAGTGTTGGTGGTTCTGGCTCAGTCGACGGATGGTATAACGTCGATTCAAAATCCATGTCTAAATCTGGTAAGGGAATATAGAGATCAAAGAATTCCCAGTATACCCAGTTTATCCATGATTCAATGCTGATAATCATATCATTCATAGTGATTTGGAGGTGTCCTATCCTTGTATTTTCTCCATATTTAACACACCAATTTAAACCCCAATTACTTGAAATCCCCATTAAACCTCCAAGCCCCATGAGGGCTAATCCAAGTGGAATAATTAACATGGTCGTTGTCAATATTTCAATGGCGAGTAGTATAAAAAATAATATGAGTAGAGCAGCGCGTATAAGAATCCAGAGGAGATTAGCGAGGAACGTTAAGATGACCAACCCGATGGTTTCAGCAATTTTAGCGAACATATTAGAAAATATAGCTAAAGTAAAGAGTGCTATCATAACCAAACCCGACATTGGGATTACTAAAGTTAATAATACAGTAAGAAGTATGCCAAAATAATTGATATCTACAGGGATTCTTCCAAAGGAAGAATTTTTAAGGTTTGAAAACAATGGAATAAAAGACATCAAACCTTTGGGAAGATTCAATGAAACAGCGGATATATTGTTTAACTTGGTTGATACATACTCATAAACTTTAACGAGTTCTGTAATAGTATTGTTATTTTCATCAAGGCTTTGGTTCACAGCACAAGTGAGTAATGAATTAAGAACTTCCATGGCTTCATTTGGACTAATATTATATCTCACAAACAAGAAATCAGTATCCCCACATTGATCATCAACGATATTTCCATCCCTGTCAATTGAGTAGAATTCGAATAAACCCTCTTCGGTGGTGTATAATGGTGTTTTTTCAAGTTGTTCATTTTGAAGGTATGAGTTTAGCAGTGTTTTTTCAAAGAGTGATGTGGGGATAACAATAATATTTGGTCCCGGTTTAAATGGTATTCCTACTGAATGCTGTCCATCTTCCGTCACATTTAGTTGAATAATATTCAATCTTTCTTCGTTATTATAGTGTCCCGTAAAGCTTGTACCATTAGATTCAAAAATAGCAATAGTATTAGCTCTTTCAATGGCAATAGTTTCAACCTGACACCTTATTTTATCCCCGTTCATCTGTACCATTAATTCTTCCCAATGTCCAACATTATTAATTGAATATGTTTCATTAAGCCAAGCTCCAGCAAAAATTGGGACATCCCCAGTATCTAACATTTCCCAGAGTTGGAAATAGAAAGGAATAGTATTACTCTGAATATTTATATCATCATTAACATCAAAATAGTATCGTGTTCCTTCACCTTCATTCCACCACGCAGTTTGAAATGAAAACCATATAGGATCGGTAGTTGCCATCTTAGGCTTAGAACAAAATAAAATTTTGTTGCGGTCTTCTGAAAAATCAGGATCTAATAAATCATTTATATGAAATCGAGTTATTACTTCTAAGACGGGTGGTGACCATAACCATATTTGATTTTTAAAGGTTCCACTTATTGGTCTTATTTCAAGTATTACATTACGTAGAGGATCCCTATCATTAGAATCCCATGCTTTATCTCCATCGGTATCCTTGTTTAAGGGATTTGTTTCGCTAGTGCTTATTTCATAGTAATCCGACCATCCATCTGAATCCGTATCAAATAAAGCAGGATCAGTTAGCCACGCTTGAGTATCTTGATGTCCTGCTTGTACATACGTATCGGTTTCAATATAAAACTCGGAGATGTAGAACGTATCATTTGGATGGTTATCGTGGATTTTCACTTCTAAGACATATTCTCCGCTATAGCCCCATGCAGATCCTAAGTTTGAAATATCAATAGTTCTTTCATAATGAAAATTATCATAGATATCGAAATTTTCTTGGTATGTGAGAATTTCTCGTTCCCATAGGTTTATTTTTTTGATGAGATTAATGGATATATTACCTTTCCCCATCAAAGCGTTCCCTGATTCAATTTGTAACATAATGTTAGCATCATATACTCTTCCTCTATCCGGAATTTCGAGGGAAAATTCATTTATATCCTCATTTTGGTATTGTATTCCTTTATCAGAGCCGTCGTAAAAATCCCTAATATCAATTTTATCGATCCCTTTAACTAGTAAATCCATTTCTACACCATCAAAGATTCCATCTCCATCAAAATCTTCATTATTTGGGTCAAGATATCTGGTGAAATCGAGTTCGAATTGCTCTAATAGACATTTAGGTACAGAATTGCCATTTACTTCCTTTACTTCAAGGGTGTAGTCTCCATAATAATTTAAACCTAGTTGTTCATCATTCATAATATCGGTAATATCAACTACTTGAGAAAAATGCCTTGTGGCCTGAGTTATGGAATTATATAATACAACATTATCGCTTGTCTTAATGATTGAAATATCCAAATTCAATACATTCGAGTTATCAATACCATAAGCTTGAGTATCATCAGAACCTTGTTCCCCAAAAGAGAGAGCAAAAGAAATTTGAGCGGTTGCTGCCTTTTTAAAAAATTGAGGGAAAAAAAGGGAAACTGGTTCAGTAAGCTTCATCCTTATATCTTTTCCATATTCATCTTCGAGTGAGATTTTGTAATTCTTCAATTCAGCACTATCTATTGCAAAATCCATATCTGTGTCGGAACGGGTGGGATCTGTTTGGAACTGCATGATTCCCCAACCATTTACTTCTTCACCATCTTTTATACCGTCCTTGTCACTATCCGTATTGTTTATATCTGTTCCTAGCATGAACTCCATATAATCTGACAACAAGTCCTGATCATGATCCCATGTGGTTGGATATGGATCTTCTCGGTCAGACAATTGGTCTCCATCAGAATCTGACAGACGCGGATTTGTTTTAGCTTCATATTCTTCAAAATCTGTTAATCCATCTTCTTCTGTGTCAGTTCTCAAAGGATCAGAGCTTACACGGATTGTAGAGGCATTCTCAAAGTAATTAATGGATATCATGTAACCAAAATATTCTAATCCATCATTTAATCCATCTCCATCTGAATCTGGATTGGAAGGAGATGTCCCCAATATTTTCTCACCTATTCCAAAATTGTCATATCCATCCCAAAGTCCATCTCCATCCGAATCAGGATTATTAATATATGTATTGGACACTTCTGTTTCATATTGATCACTTAGATGATCTCCATCCGTATCAATAGTGGAATCTTGCGATCCGACAACTTTTAAATCGAGGAATTCATTAAGTATTTCATTATTTTCATCATCTATGGGATTATCAATATAGGAAAATATCTGAAATGTAATTACTCTTTCATTATCGGATCGATCATTAACCCGTACTTGCCCTTGGTAAACGGTTGTTTCATAACATTCAAAAATTACTTTACTGTAGTTTCCATTGTTAACGTCTAATAACCGTTGTTTTATTTTCCCATTGCTGATTGTCCAATAGAAATCAAGCTCAAGAGTATCGAAGACATTATCATAGCAGTATGCTCTTAGCTCTATCGATCCTGGATCATTTCCATAATACGCAAAGTTAGGGATGTAAATATCAGGTGAGATCGGGTGAACTAGGATGTCGACCACACTTGTAGAGGCTGAGTCTGATGGATCGATTACCTCGAGAGTATATTTATAACTTCCATCTTCTAGGATTACAGATGGTTTCTTATTTGTAGAAAATAATTGATCTTTCTCATCATACCATTTATATCGTAAATATGGGACATCAAGTAAGGCATCATACACTTCCACATCCAGGTCAATAGCTTTTCCTTCAATCCCTTGAAATGAAAATGGTCCTAATATTTCTGGGGGTTTTTCATTAACAGTCATCTTTTCATATCTGAGATACTCATTTCCATTTACATCAATTACTTTAAGTTCTATATTATAAACTCCTGCTTGAGTCCAAGAATGTAGTGGATTTCGTTCAAAAGAGCAGACATCATCCCCAAACCTCCAAGAGGATGCGTAGTCATTTATATTCCCCTCTTGAAGCTCAATTTCCGAAATAAATTGTACTTGTTCATCTTCAAACACTTCGTTAGGAAGCGTTCCAATAGCAATATATGGGTAATTATCATCCGTATTTGAAGGGTTTGTAGGGGATCCTGTCTCAGCTGTTCTGTGGATAATTATACTATTTGAATAACTATCCCTTGCCCCATTATCATCAATTACATGTAAAGTAATATCGTAATTTCCTGGTAGAGGATATATATGAGAGCTAATTTTTCCCCAAGAAGCTGTATTATCCCCCCAATTCCATAGATAGAGTAATGTATTCTTATCACTTTCAGTATCAATACACCTTTCTGCGCTAAATTCTATTTTGGATTGAGCTTGGTGATTTACTTGGTTCGTAATAGGAAAATAAGCTTCTGGGGATTTGTTCTCTATTTCAATTGAAGTAGTTTTTCTACTAATTGTACCTTGAGAGTCAATTATGCTAATAGTTAGGGGATACTGACCTTCATTTTTCCACTTATAATTTACCTTTTCTTCATCTGAAGTTAATTGAGAATCACCAAAATCGTAAAAGTAGGTAAGATTTTCAATATCTGACCTTAAATCTTTATTTAGCTCAAATACATTTTCTACACTAATTAAAACTTCATCATCTTCAAAAATTTGATGTGAAGGAGTAATGTTAATATAAAATTGAAGGTTGTCATTTTGAATGCTCAACTCACAAAATTTAGAATATTCCTTTCCTTGATAATCCCATATTTGTAATTTTGGGGAATATTTTCCTTGAAGTAAATAGGTATGAGTCATAAATTTAAAAAGTCCACCATCTTCTTTATTGAAATTATTAGTGATCGTTTCTACATTCCCATCTCCCCAATTTATATCTACCTGTGGAAGAAAACCCATAGTTTCCCATTTAAACTTAATAGGGTAACCCGTTCTAAACGTACTATTAGTCTCATCAAGTGAAAAATCTACTATCTGAAGTTCAAAATCAGGGTTTGGATTATTAACTAAAAATGCAAAAACAATAATTATGATAAGTGTTATTGTCCCGATTTCAATCTTCTCAATTCGATCACACTTCATTACTTTTGTTTGATCTCAAGCTATTTAAAGAAAAAATGGATAAAAGTGTACAAAAGACTTTTAAAGAACTTTATCTTCCTTTATGTTAAATCTATACAATACAAATCGAGAAATTAATGCCTTTACAGCTCCGGAAGTTTAATTATTTTAAATCTTCTTCAATTTAAAAATAATGAATTACAAAATTTAGACTGTTTTTCTCTTTATTAAGATATTTCCTCATATCTTAACCATATTATACATAATTGATCTTATAAAAAAGATGAAAATTAATGAAAAAAGTAAAAATGAATAATGATAACCTTATATCAAAAAAATTCAATCACGTTGTTTTAGAAGGTACGTCTTATGAAGTAGGGCAACAAATTGCAGAAGTAGTAAAAGATAATATTTTCTATAAGCCATTTGTTACATCGGGGATAAGTGACCCAAAGAAACTCGGATTTAAAGAGTTTAAAGATGTTCAAGCTTATATGGAGGAATATTGTCCTGGAATAAATGATGAATTGCAAGGAGTTGCCGACGGTCTTGGTGTAAACGTTAAAAAAATAATGTACTATGATTGGATATTATCCCGCTCTCCTGGAATGTTTAATTGTACGCATTTTTCAATTCTTGGTAGGGCGACAGAAGATCATCATGTAATAACAGGACGAAGTTATGAATGGAGACCAGAGCAAGAAGATTGTGTTTTGTATACAACTCGAATAAAAGGAAAGCCTAAACATATTGGTTTTTCGACTCTAGCATTTGGACGGATTGACGGTTTTAATGAATATGGACTAAGCGTAACTCACAGTGGGGTACTTCCTGGCAAAAGAGGAGAGGACAAAGGTTTTTTGGTCGGTTTTGTTATTCGTTCTCTATTAGAAAATTGTCATAATGCTAAAGAGGCGCTGAAATTTATGGAGAAAGTTCCGGTATTGAATTTTACTAATTTACAAATAACTGATAAAAAAGAAATATTAATAGTTGAGTGTGCTAACAATGTGAAAGGATTTAAAAAAATTAATCGTGATTCTCCAGAATTTTATCATTGTTCTGCTAATATATACACTCTTCCTGAAACGGTTAAATTCAATAAATATAATGCTAAATGGTTATTGGACTCTTCTAAATTTCGTCGTGAGATCGTCGAAAAAGAACTTAAGACTCAGAATCCAAAAATAACAATAGAAACAATTCGAAAGATATTATCCAATCCACTACCTTTAACGGAAGAGGTTAAAGCACGATCTCCAAAGGGAGTAAAAATAACAAAGGCTGCAATTCAACAGATATTATCTAAACGAAAAGAATCAACTAATCTCCTTCCTGAAGGAGTTTGCGGGATTTGGTGTCCGTCAGGATGGTGTACAGTTTGGTCTCTTATTTTTGATAATACAATACCTCATGTAGAAGTTTGTTTTGGTCCACCTACTCATAATAAATGGCAAACTATAGCATTTGATGAACCAGTTGGCATTCAAGAGTTTTCTTCGATTTTTCCATATCTCATGTTAATCGGACCTGAAATTATTGATGAAGAAGATTTCCATATTATCGGTGTTGAAGATATTGGTAATTGGCAAACTCGAAACTACGGAACTATGTGGGAAAAAGTAAGATCTTCAAATATACAAAATTGCGATCAAACTCAAGGATTAGCAATATCTATGACTACAAAAGAACTCATTGAAAAAGGTGAAAATCGTTTTATTGCTTGCAGGAAGGTATCTCGAGTCGAGGATGTGCCTGAGGGAATGATAACCGAAAGAATTCCTGGCCAAAAGTATGCTGTTTTTACACATAGAGGAACTCAAGATAATTTAGCAATAGCTTATCAATATATTGAGCGAGAATGGATTCCTAACAATTCAAAATATGAATTGACACCATTCGGTACAGAATTTGAATGGAGATTTGAATTTTATGATGAAAAAAGGTATAATTATGCTGAAGAACCTGAAATAGATATTTATATTCCAATTCGGGAAAAATAAAACACTTGAGTTTTTAAGCATAAGGTTCAGGTTTAGAGTATAAACAAATTTTAAGCAGGAAATTTTAACCAAAATTCTAAATATAGACATCCAAAAATTAGGTCGACTATGAATACTGTTAACGCTAAGAAGTTAATGTCACCTAGCAAGAAATAAATAAATGGGATACAGAAGAAGATAAACTTTTCAAGGACGAAGAATACAGCTATGTCATGGTATTTTTCAAGATTACGGCTAGTCATAAAGAAGAGCAACCCAAAGAGTAGAACTAAAGCTACTATTATGTGAAACCATATAAAAGTAGGAGGAATTTCTGCACCAAATAATTCAATAGAGGAAGGAATAAATATACTAAGTATTAAGAATATAGTACCAGCCCCCCAATTCCAAATCGCACCAATTAAAAACAATAATTTATAATATTGATTCTTTTCCAGAATTATCACCCGAGATATTATTAATTATATAGCATATTCTACGATTAAAAAAGTAATGGTTTTATTACTAATTTTTTTATGTGAAATTTAGCCTTGCTATTAATTTTCTGGATTTCTTTCATTTTTATAAAATTCATTCCAATGCTGGAACAAATCAATATTCTCCTCTTTCATTGCTTTTTTAAATAATTCTCTCCACGGAATCTCTTTCAAATCTAGCAATCGTTTTCCTGAGTCATATAATCTCTGATATTTTTTTTCTATGAATATTATCCCTTCTTTTTTAACATCGTCGTAAATTCCTTTCAAAAAGGGGTATTTATCATACAAATGTCTAATCTTATCACATTTTACGAGTTTATTACAATCAAAACAAAATTGGACATTTTTTTCTTTTATACATTCAGTAATTTCACATTGATGACATCCAGGACAACCCTTTTCCATGTTCTTATACCATAATAACCCCTTTAGGAATTCTCTTATATTAAACCCATTATCTTTATAAAAGGACTTTTCATCGAACTTTGGAATATCTTCAACAAAGTCAGCAACCCAAATCGCTGTTCGTCTTAATAACCACTCAGCAGCCCCAATTTTATTTTTATGGAATTCTTCACAGAGAGCACATGTGGCTCCACACGGATTAATTGCTATTTTTTGAATTTTTGAGTTTTTAGCCATAATATGGGGGATATATATTTTATTAAATTTTAATTTTAATTTTTTCTTTAATTTTTATTAATTATACTGTCGTATTTTGCAAATTTTGATGCTCACACTTTTAATATCTTTAGGATGATAGGACTATATGAAAGAGAAATTCATTTTAATGGAAAAGATCCATAATCATTTTTCACAAACTTTTACTGAATTTCGTCTTCTTGTTAATAATCTTCCCGATGATTTGTGGAACCGTCCCCCTCCCGGAGAAAAAGACTGGTACCTTATGAAACCCCCTATCTTGGCTTTTCATACGGTTTTTACACTTACCTTAAGGCATATGTTTAATCTTCCCGACTTACTCAAGAAATTTGATACTGATCCGAGCACTGTATCAATTACTAAAGAA
>Ga0209976_10002048_pt1 | contig 11632 bp, 12 predicted proteins | sample SumtaG_FD_182806 | JGI IMG/M metagenome (GOLD analysis project Ga0209976, IMG submission 182806) | Deep subsurface microbial communities from Indian Ocean to uncover new lineages of life (NeLLi) - Sumatra_00157 metaG (SPAdes) (version 2) | ecosystem: Environmental > Aquatic > Marine > Oceanic >... | reverse complement strand
AGCCCCATAATTTCTGCCCTTTACCGCCATTTCTTCTGCCTATTTTTTTTGCTTATTTCTTTTGCATGCTGATAATTTCGCCCCGCCCCTTATTCAAGTCTTCTATCGTCCCATAATGAATTCCGAATGCATAATCAACGCCCTGGCAATGGCAATACGCTGGCGCTGGCCGCCGGCACCGGCACCCAGAGGTGTGCGAGCATGTCTCCGACTTTTGCCCAACTCCAGGGTACTCCTTCGAACTCAAGTGAAAACAGTCCGTCAACGCTCATACCGAATCACTTCTGGCCCAGGTACATCAGGATCAATGCAAAAAGGAAACCCGATGTAGCCAGGGCCAATATACTCCAGTATGGCTGCAATGTTGTCACCTATGGAGTACTGCCTGACAGCAGAATAGATCCCTATGGTAACTGCAACAATATAGGTAAACGCCAGTGTGGAGAAGGTCAGATGGGATGCTACTGCAATAGCATTGTGAAATGATGTATCACTTTCAACTCCGATACCACCATCAGTAATATCTTCTCTCATTAGATCAATGCTGCTTTCCATACTTGCTATATCTTCTTCTGTCCTAAGTAAAGCCGCAAGCCTGGCTATTTCAGTCTCAAGAATTCTACGGAATTCAAACATTTCAATAATAAGTTCTTTTTCATTTCCGAGAATTTCAGAAAAAGGATTAATAAGAGCATCAATTGAGATTTTCTTTACAAAGGTTCCGCCGCCAACGCCGATCCTGGCGTCAAGAAAACCCAAAGTTTCAAGAACCCGTAATGCTTCCCGGATCGAAGCCCTGCTAACCTGAAATAATTCTGATAACTCTCTTTCGCTTGGAAGCTGATCTGCGGTTTTAAAGGTTCCGTCTATTATCATAGTCCGAAGCCTTTTAAGCACTTTTTCTGACAAACGGCTTTTTTTTATCGGCTCAATTTTATTATTCATATTTTAGTTAATCCTATTATGTTGATTGGATTGCCTCTTCAAAAGCAATATTAATCATCTCGATGGGTGGTTTTTTAATATATCCCTCTTTCTCCATTGAATCTACAAGGTTTCTGGAATAGTTTATATCCTGCTGGGCTTTCCTTAAGACTTCCCCCCTTGACATTTGGACCTTTGCAAGCCCTTCTTTTATAGCCTGCATGGCTACATCCGCGGCCTCATAGGGAAAAACTCCCGGTTCTTCCATTGTCGCAATTATATTGTCCGGTGTTATTTCTCTGTCCTCCGCATATTTGGCAAGTGATTTTGCTGCCGCTATTGTCATTCCATCAGAAATCTTTTTTGCCCTGACAAGCAAGGCACCCTTTAGAATACCAGGAAAACCAACAGAATTATTAACCTGATTCGGAAAATCTCCCCTTCCTGTTGCTACAATAAATGCGCCTGCTTCTTTTGCAGCATAAGGATATATTTCAGGAACTGGATTTGCGCATACAAAAACAATTGATTTGGGGGCCATTCTTTTAATATCTTTGGGAGATACTGTATCCGGGCCTTGTTTGGACAGAGCAATGAGGACATCCGCCCCAGTCATAGCTTTGCTAAAGGTTTCACTTTTACCGGGATTTGTTTTCTGACAGAGTTCCCACTTTCGGTAAAAGCGTTTGTCTTCTTTAATATCTTTACGGTCTCTATGAAGAGAACCCTTTGAGTCGAAAATAATAATATTCGCTGGGTTAGCCCCTGCGGTAATCACAATCCTCGCTATAGTTGCATTCGCGGCACCGGCTCCCAGGAATACAATCTTAATATTTCTGAGATTCTTTTCAGCTAATTTAACGGCATTTATCAGACCGGCAAGGGTTACACAGGCTGTACCCTGTGCATCATCATGCCAAACTGGGACATCACATTCTTCGCGCAGGGTATCAAGAACCTTGTAACAGTTCGGCTGAGAAATATCCTCAAGATTTATCGCGCCAAAAGATGGCTGAACCATCTTTACAAATTCAATTATTTTATCCGGATCATGCTCGCCCTTGCTGTTTCTGCTGTCAATACAAAGGGCCGTTGCGTCAACACCTCCAAGATATTTCATTAAAAAAGCCTTACCTTCCATAACCCCGAGTCCGCCCGGAGGTGTACAGTCTCCATCACCTAAGACCCTGGTTGAATCGCTCACAACAGCAACATAATTACCCTTGTTGGATAAATCATATGCCGCATCATTATTATCTCTTATTAATGTAGACACCTTTGAAACCCCAGGCGTATACCATACATTAAACCAATTAAAACCAAAAACTCCTGCCCTGGGCACTGTCTGCATCTTACCGCCATAAAATATATGCGCTTTTTCTGCAAGATTTTTTAAAAAAACTGTTTTTACCCTTGCTGCCTGGCCATCATCAAGACCTCTTTTTTTTATTTCTTCATCAATATTCGCTAAATCAAGATTAATCATCTAATATTCTCCTTATTGTATTTCAGCTATGCAGAGTACATTAGGGCAGTATAGAACCACCATAAGGCATAATGTGAACAAGCGCATCCTTGCCTTTTCTCCTGAGAGCAGTATCTAAAGTTAGATCACTTGTGATTCCATCCTATGCCGAATTCGGCATAGGGCCAATTCCTTTCTGCTTCATAAAAAATACTGTCTCACAGCAGTTAATGGCACTGCGGGATATTATCCCTATATTCCCGGGCATAAAAATCCTGTGTGCCATAAAACCGGCTTTTGCTTTACCCGGTGAAATTACTCCGAAGGAGTTAGGCCCTATAAGCCTGCACCCTTTTTCTTTATTTGTACCCTCAAGCCGTATCACAAGTTTTGTTTTACCTATAAGCTCAACTCCGTTTTCAACCTGGAAACAGAACATCTAAAAGGGGTTCCCGTTCTTTTTGGTTTTTAACAACATAGCCGCCTTTGAATTTGAGTTCATCTATCACATCGTCATAGATCTCTTCGGGAATAATTATTGTGTTTCGACCTTTAAGAGCGGCCATAGCATTGGCCATAGGAGTAACTATAGGGTTTGTACAGGGCTGAATAGCTCCGAGAACTCCAATATGTTTCGCCACCTTGATAATGCCCAGCTCTTCATCTTCAGATATTATGCCAATTGCTTTTTACCTTTCAGACTGTGCCACATTATTCTGGATTTTCCCAGATGTTTTTGTGTCTTGTATTCTACACTCCCCATTCCTGTTTCAGATTGTGCCATCCTGGCAAGCTCTTCAGCATGATCAAAAACATATTTTGCAAGTTCTCTGATAATGCGATCAATGGTCTTCTGATTAAAAGATTCAAACGCCTTTAATGCTTTTTTTGACTTTGCTACCAGTTCTTTTATATATGTCTCATCTGTCATTTTATTTTTCCCTGCAAACATCTCCTAAGGTAAGACCTTTAAAAGGTCTTACCTTTATATTATTAGCCAGTTATTTCTTTCTATCAATAAATTCTTCTACTTTTTTTGTATTTGCCCTTTCCATGAAGGTGTAAATATATTAAAGTTTAATATATTTAATTTTAGTTTACTATATAACAACTTCTTGTCAGGCGGTTTTTTAGGAGGAAATAGATGATTAATAAAATGAAATGGATTTTAGCTGAAAAGCTCGACAATTTTAAAAACGAGGGAAGGCTTAAGGGAGAGGAAAAGATCATCCTTGATATTTTACCGCCTGCTGATGGATTCGGCAGAAAAATTATAACAGAAGGCAACAAAAACCTTATCAATTTCGCCTCAAACAGCTATTTAGGTCTGGCAAATGATCAACGTTTAATAAAAGCGGAGCATGAAGCGGCTCTAAAGTTTGGCGTGGGGCCGGGCGCCGTAAGATTTATCTCGGGAAGCCAAAAACCCCATCTATTGCTTGAGAAAAAAATAGCAGCTTTCTTTAATAGAGAGGCTGCCATGATATACAGCTCCGCTTATGCGGCAAACTGCGGAATTATTGCCCCGCTTGTTGATGAGAACACAATTCTAATAAGTGATGAATTAAATCACAACAGCATAATAAGTGCAATAAGGCTTGCGGGAGTCAGCAGGGATAGAAAAAGGATATACTCCCACTGCAACATGAAAGAACTTGAAGAATGTATTAAAGAAGCTTTTGAAAAGGCAAAAAGAGCTATAATAATAACCGATGGGATATTCAGTATGCGGGGGGATTATGCGCCGCTAAATATCATTGCTGAGCTTGCTGATAAGTATGGCTCCAAGTTTGAACAGGGAATAATAACGATTGTTGATGATTCCCATGGAATCGGCGCCATTGGTAAGACCGGAAGAGGGGTAGTAGAGGTATGTCAGGCTGACGGAATAGACATAATAACCGGAACACTCGGCAAGGCGCTTGGAGTCGATGGCGGATTTGTGGTAACAGATAAACTGATAGTTGAATATTTACGGGAAACATCTCCATTTTATATATATTCAAATCCCATAGCAGCAGGAACGGCAAGCGCTTCGTTAAAAGCCCTTGAGATTTTAGCAAGCGATGAAGGATTAAAGCTATTGGCGGCTTTACGCGAAAAGAGTGAATATTTTAGAAAAGGTATAGAAAAAATCGGCTTAACAACAATTGAAGGCTGCCACCCAATAGTTCCGGTTGTTATTGGTGACCCGGTTAAGGCAAAAAAGATGGCAATTGAATTATACGGTAAAGGTATTCTTGTTATAGCATTAACCTTCCCTGTTGTTCCTAGAGGTCAGGATACAATTCGGGTTCAGATATCAGCCTCTCACACCAGGAAGGATCTCGATTATGCACTTGAATCCTTTAAAGATATCTCTTAGTCAGGACATTTTCACCTGCACACCTGTATAGCCGGTGGCTTCCTAAGCTGCAATAAACCGGTATTCTAAAAGATTGCAGCTCTTTATACTCGCCTCTTTTTCAATACCTCGAGCATATCGCGGGTCATAGCACCGATGTCATATTCAGGATCCCACCCCCACTCGACCTTCGCTGCATAATCCTCAAGCATATTGGGCCATGAATTCGCAAGGGACTGACGAATAGGATCAATATTGTAGCTTATCTCAAATTCAGGGATGTGTTTTCTTATATAGGCGGCAAGGTCTTCAGGGGAAAAGCTCATTGCACTGACATTGAAGGCATTTCTATGGCGCAGTTTTGCCGGATCAGCCTCCATAAGGTCAATCGCTGCCTTAATCGCATCGGGCATATAGATCATATCGAGATAGGTATCTCCTTCCAAAAAACAGGTGTATCTCTTCTTCTTAATGGCCTCATAGTATATTTCAACTGCATAATCCGTTGTTCCTCCTCCCGGCATTGTTACATTTGAGATAATACCAGGGTATCTTACTCCCCGCGTATCTACTCCATACTTATGATAGTAGTAGTTGCACAGGAGCTCACCGGTAACCTTGGTAACACCATACATCGATGTAGGCTGTTGAATTGTATCCTGAGGTGTATAATCCCGCGGTGTATTTGGGCCGAAGGCTGCTATTGAACTGGGAGTAAAAACCGAACATCCATGCACCCGGGCTACCTCTAAAACCGAATAGAGGCCATTAATATTTATATCCCATGCCTCCTGAGGTTTTGATTCAGCAACTGCTGAAAGGAGGGCAGCAAGATGATAGATCCGCTTAATCTTCTCTTTACTTACGATTTCAAAAAGTTTTTGTGAATCCCGGCAATCAAGCTGAAAAAACAACCCTTGTTCAGTAGGCGATTTTTCCTTTATACTTCTAATATCTGTAAAGACAACGTTGTTTTCACCATATTGTTTCATTAAAGCAGTAGCAAGCTCACTGCCAAGTTGTCCGAGGGAACCGGTAATTAAAATTTTCATGTTAGTATACCTTCATATATTGTTCACTATATTGAATATTAATCTAAAATATCATACAATACAAAAATGTCAATAGCTTTTAATGGAGTATAAAGATGAAAGATGAAAATCCTCCCCTGATAGGAAAAAACATTCAAAAGATTCGAAAAAAAAAGCAGCTGACCCTGGATATCTTAGCTGAACGAAGCGGGGTTTCGAAAGCCATGCTCTCTCAGATAGAATCTCAAAAGGTAAACCCTACAGTTGCAACGGTGTGGAAGATTTCCCGCGGTTTGGGGGTTGAACTTGATGCTATATTGAAAGGCAAGAGTGAAAGCACTAAAAGGTTTATTGTAATTCGTAAGGGGAATATGGCTGTTTTGGATACAATTAAAGACAGCCTGCATGTGCAGGTGCTCTCACCAATTATCATGGCGGAAGATCTGGAAATCTATATTCTCACTTTTGATAAGGGCAGTTCGCTTCATTCCAAACCACATGAGCCAAAATCTGAGGAATATCTTACCATACTTGAAGGAGCTGTTCGTGTGAAGGCAGGGACAAGCGAAAGCGAGCTCCATAAAGGCGATTTTATCATTTATCACTGTGATGTAGAGCACTCAATTGAGAATATCCATAATGGCAGCTCAATCATCCATATGATAGTTCGATTTCCTGAAAAACATTTTAATTGATGGCTGCTCAGCACCATAGGTCTCAACATCATATCTCTCGGTAGAACATGGCCTTCTGCTCTCACTTTTATTGCCTTCATCTTTAGATAATGTTTATTGGCAGAATTCAAAAAGAGGTTCCCTCTCTATTTTGAAGGAAATGGTTACCATGATATTAGAGTTCTATTATAATAATCTGGAGATCATGGAAATCATTCTGGCGCAGGTCTTCCCCCTCTGTCTTGATCAAGATCATAAAGATGATTCGGTGGCCATAAACCATTTTCTAAAGACTTACCGCCAGGCAAATACCAGTATGCTTGAGAAAATAAAACAGGCCCAGAAAAGGGGAGAGATTCATCAGGCATTCAGTCCGTTAATGATTCTGCAAACCATAAGAGGGGTAATATTCGGCTCCTGTGCCGCCTGGAAAGAAGAGAAACCTACCCGCGAAGAGATCCGCGAAATAGTTGAACATCTTTTTCTAATGTTTACGCAAGCTATACGAATTACCCATTAAAGCGGGCGGCAGCCAGCCGGGCCAGCGGAGTCAGCCCCTGCCCCACCCTGGCGAAAAGTTCCGGGGAACCTTCAGCCAATTCACTCAAACGTGCAACAACACTCTCAAATTCCCGGCGATATTTACGGAAGGCGAACTTCCTCAGAAGGTAGAGCACCCGCCTGCTGTAGATTAACCGCTCCTCCTCCATTAGTTTGCCGGTCAATATATTGACCAGGATACCGATTTCCTCCATTTTATCCCGGCATTCACAGGCGGTGAGTTTTTTAATAAGTTCCCTCTGCTCATCAATGGCTAATTCCAGCAACTGAAGCTCAAAGCCCTGATCCAGCCGGTAGAGATGCGGCATGGCCGCTATGATCTCTTTGCCGCCGCCGCTTTCAACAATTAAACAGTGATCCTGAGTAGTAAAATGTTCAACAACCCGACCGGGACTGAAAGAGCTTTTCAAAAGCATGCTCAGCTTTTTACTGACCAGCAGATCGGCAACCCTGGCCTGTGAGGCCTGATTACTACTCTTTTTCCGGTCAACAACCAGCAGAAATTCCAGGTTATTAACCCTGCGGGAAATGCTCTGTTTCCCCCCCCTGTATTTGATATAATCGCTGGTGAAGAGATCAAGCCGGCCCAGAGAAGCCAGCATATCAGTTAACTCCCCGAAGGGGATAATCCCCTCGGTATTATAGCTTACCAGCAGATAGCGGCAATCTATGGCTGACAGAAGTTCCTTAAAGGCTTCAGGAGCGCTCTGCTTATAACAGTAGAGCGATTTGGTTTTAACCCAATCCCTTCTGATTGCTGCCTTGTTTTTCAAGACACCTGCGGTGTTGAGCTCAATATCTGCTGCCGGCTTATCCCACAAAGCTATTGTATTTAGAAGATGGTAATTGCTGCCATATTGGTGCTGATTGTAGGGTGGATCAATATAGCAGATATCGCCGCTGCGGCCGCTTAAGAACTGCGCCGCATCAAGGCGAAAAACCTCAGCCCTTTCAGCGCTGCCAATCAGTACCGGCATTTCCAGATGAATCGGCTCCATGATCCTCTTTAGAGCATCTTTGCCGTGACCGCCGAACCCCTTATGACAGGCCTTGAATACGCCGGAGGTATTGGTGTGGGTGGCGCACTGGTAGAGCAGCGAGGCTAAAAGCAGCTCCTTCTCTATGCAGCGGCGGCTCCTGTTGCTGTTGTTGCTGTTGTTGCTGTTGCTGCTCTCTTCCCGCCCGAACCCGGGATAAAGCTCCTCTATTTTACTGCGCAGGGCATCAATTATTAGTCCATTCTCACGGGTATAGAAGAGCCTTTCCCTGCGGTAATCTGCAGCGGCTGTATCCAGTGGTGCATAATACCTGGAGATATAGCGCTCCGGTTCAGGCGGCGGGGAAAGATTATTCAGAAAACTGAAAACCTCTTCATATCCGCCCTTATCGGCAAAGAACTCAGCCGCTTCGCCTGCATTAACAGCTAGATGAGCCCGGTTGATTATATAAGAATAGAACTCCCAGTCATTGGCCAACACCTTCAGACCCATTAAACGCGCCAGCCGGGCAACAGCCCCGGAACCGGTAAAGGGATCGAGGAAGACTACCCTTTCCTGATCCAGATCAGTGCATATCCGGCTTACAACATCATGGATAAAGCCCAGCAGAGCCCGTTTATTACCTATATAGGCTATTAGATGACGGGTCAGGTAGGGATGTTTTAAATCAAAAAAGGGCAGTATATACTGCTTTGCGGCTTGCATCTATTATACCGGTCATGCTAATGGATATTGATGAATAAGACAATGGGTGCTAAGCTTTAAAAAACTGGAGGCGGGATGATACTTTCCGGGTTATTACAGAACATAGAGGTCTTGAAGAGCCACGGCAGCCTGGAGCAGGCGATTAAGGGAATAGCCTATGATTCCCGTGAAGTCAAAGAGGGCTTCCTCTTTGCCGCACTTCCAGGTCTGCACACCGACGGTCACCGCTATATTGAAGAGGCAATAGCAAGAGGCGCCGTGGCCGTGCTTCACTCACAGAACTTGAGTCAATACCGGCGGGAAATCAGCTATATACAGGTTGAAGATTCCCGCGGCTCACTATCTCCTCTCTCCGCCGCCCTTTACAACTATCCCTCACGGGAGCTGACCGTTGTCGGGGTTACCGGCACAGACGGTAAAAGCTCAACAGTCTGGTTTATCTACCAGCTCTGTGAAGCTCTAAAGAAATCCGCCGGATTTATATCGACAGTACAATTTAAAGCGCAAACCGGAGCGGAAAAAAACACCCTGCGCCAGTCAACTCCGGAGGCCCCGGAAATCCATAAATTATTGAGGCAGATAAAGGATTCCGGCAGTAATATTGCCGTAGTGGAGGCGACCTCTCATGGGCTCTCCTCCCGCACCAGCCGGCTGGCAGATGTAGACTTCGATGTTGCCCTTCTGACCAATGTTACCCATGAGCACCTGGAGTTTCACGGTACTTTCGAGCAATACAGGTCGGATAAGGCCAACCTCTTCCGCGCCCTGTCCCGCTCGCCGCAGAAAGCGGGCATCCCCCGCTTCGGTGTAGTCAATATGGATGACCCCAACCATGAGTACTTCCGCAATCAGAGTAACTCTCCCGTGTTCAGCTACTCCCTCAACAACCACCAGGCCGATCTCTATGCTGCAAACGTGGCGGCTGATCTTTGCGGCGCCACCTTCACCCTTCATTACCAGGGAGAGGAGCAAAGCGCCGCAGTGAACCTGCCCGGCCGCTTTAACCTGGAAAACATCATGGCCGCTGCTCTCACTCTTCTTAAGCTCTTTGAGCTCCCTTTAGCCGCGGTCTGCGCTCAACTCACTACCATCAAGGCGGTTAAAGGGCGCATGGAAATCGTGGATCTAGGTCAACCCTTCAGGGTGTTTGTAGACTATGCCCACACACCCGGGGCTTTCATGAAACTGCTGCCACTGGTCAAAGAGCATACCCGGGGCAAACTGACAGCGGTATTCGGTTCTGCGGGCGAGCGTGACATTGGAAAACGGGTTAAACAGGGCGAGATTGCCGCCCGTTACTGTGACCGTATTATCCTTACCGATGAAGACCCACGGAGCGAGGACCCTATGACCATTCTCCGCCAGATTGCTGCAGCCATTGAGCCGGCTACCTCGGGTAAAGAGCTCTTTCTAGTAGCTGACCGCAAGAAGGCTATCAAGCTGGCCCTGACCAGGGCTCTGAAACAGGATACTGTTCTGCTGCTTGGCAAAGGTCACGAGTCTTCTATTATATATAGTACAGAAGCTGTGCATTGGGATGAGCATGGCACAGCCCGCCTTTGCCTGGAAGAACTGGGCTACCGCGGGTGATAACCCGCCGCAGCAACCTTTGTTCCGGCCTTTGCTCCAGGCTCTTTCCCGGATTGCTGCTCTTTTTTTCCGGCCTGGTTCTTCCGGCCGGCAATTTCACAGGCAGCGACGATCATACTCTCCTGCCCACTCTCCTTCCCACCATCCTTCCCCCGCCGGAACTTATACTGGAGTTTAATTTAGAGAGCCTGGCACAGTTAAGGTCTACAGAAAATCCTTTTTCAACGGTTACGGACCTGGCTGCAGGCAATAACCAGATCCTGCTGAGCTTTGCCAACACCTATATTGCCCTGGGGCCTCTCTTCCAAATTACACCGCACACTGCATCGGGGCTTTTTAATCCCCTGGAATTGCCCTCGGGCTTTACCCCTGCAAATATTCTGCTTAACAGCCGGGAAGAGATTGTTCTATTTGATAGAGAGAGCGGCGATATACTCTTCATTCAACCCCTGGCCGGCAGCCGGCAAAAATACTCAACCAATTTAGAAAGAACAGATACCTTCTCCGGAATTAAGGGGGGAGGCATTGCCCTGCTTAAGGGAAGAGAGCTGAATATCTTCCTGCGCAGGCAGGGCGACCTTAAAGGGCAAACCATAAAGCTCCCCTTCGGCATCTATACTGCGATGGCCTCCGACTGTGAAGGTAACTTGTGGCTATATGACAGCGTGACCAGGGTAATACACATTCTGGATTTTACAGGAAAAGAAAGGGGTGTGATTCGGCCAAAGATCCTGATGGCGGAGATGCCCCTGCCCCAAACCCTGCAGGTATATCCGGACGGCAGTTTCCTGCTGGGCGGCAGCGGCGAGCTCTGGAAGTTTACGCCGCAGGGGCAGGTGCTCTGGCAGCTCGACAGTATTCCCGGCGCCTACCGTGAGGCCCTGCCGCCCCTATTCCAGGCAATCCTGGATCCCTATGACAATTCCTTTCTGCTGCTCGATTTGCCTGCCAACAGAATATTAAAGTTCAGGGAAAGAGCAGCGACGGATCAGGCTGTAGATGATATTGCCGGCAGCGACATCGATAGTCAATTAGCCGGTCTGACACGGGGTTTCAGGGCCGGTCTCCCCGGCTACAGGAAAAAGCTGATCGATTTATGCCTGGAGAATGACCTCTACCTTTTGGCGGGCCAATACCTGATATCTCAATCCGAAAGAGATGGCCACCAGGAGTTTATTGAGCGGGCAATGGCCTTTGCCCTGGCCTCTATGGCTCTTAAAATGGAGAAAAGACTGCTGCTCCCGGTAGCGGATAAGCTCTACGGAGCGGCGCTGGCTATATTCCGCAGGCTGAACTTGAATGATCCGGTCAACCCCGGCCTGCCGAATTGATCAGGGGAC
>Ga0209976_10002045_pt1 | contig 11644 bp, 10 predicted proteins | sample SumtaG_FD_182806 | JGI IMG/M metagenome (GOLD analysis project Ga0209976, IMG submission 182806) | Deep subsurface microbial communities from Indian Ocean to uncover new lineages of life (NeLLi) - Sumatra_00157 metaG (SPAdes) (version 2) | ecosystem: Environmental > Aquatic > Marine > Oceanic >... | reverse complement strand
TTTTCTTCTGATTCTTTTAAATTTTCTTCCATCTTCTTTCGATCAGTTATATCTGAGAATGTCACAGCAAAATATCCTTTCTTTGGTGAATAACCTGAAACTTTATACCATTTATCTATAGCTTTTGAGTAGTCTTCAACCATTATTGGTATACCCGTAAGCCCTACATTTCCAAATTTACCAATCCAATCTGCTGGATCATTTTTTGTTCCAGGAATTGCCTCAGTAACAGTTTTTCCAACTAGATCCTCCTTTTTCAGACCAGTTAATCTTTCAAAAGCAGGATTTACTTCAATATACTCATAATCAATTGGTTTGTTTTGATTGTCTACAATAACTTTATGATATGCAAATCCTGCATTCATATTTTCAAATAGCGAACGATACTTTTCTTCTGATTCCTTTAATTTCTGCTCAGCTTCCTTCTTTTCAGTTATATTCTGTAATATTATTTGAATTAATTCATTATTTTCTATTTCAATTAATGAAGCTTCGAGGTGAATCCATAAATAATCTCCAATTGTTCTGTTATATTTAAAATCAAATGATTTAGGACTTTCTCCATTAATAATTTCTTTAAATTCTTGTTCTAATAAAGGAATCAGGGGTTTATTGCGTTCTTGTATCGAGAATATTTCTCCTATTGTTTTGCCGATTAAATCTTCTTTTGTATGTTTGGAGAAAAATTGATTTGCTGTATCATTACAATCAATTAGTATTCCTGAAGTATCCAGTAATCCAACAAAGTAAAGTGAACTATTAAATAAATTTCTATATCTCTTTTCTGATTCCAATAATTTCTGGTCAGCATATATTTTATCACTAATGTCAACTGACATTATTAAGTCAGCAGTCCTTCCCTTGTAGATTATAGTTTTCGAGTAGTTTTCGATCCAATGAATTTCTCCTTTTTTCGGTATAAGTCTATATTTATAATGGCGAACAACATCATCATCATTACCATTTTCTTTTTTCTTTGCTTGTTCTGTCACAAAATCTTTATCTTCAGGATGAATTACCTTCAAGAATTCATAGGGTTTCCAACTTTTAATTTCTTCAACTGAATACCCATTCAATCTTCTTGCTTGTTCATTAAAATACCTAAAAATTCCATCTTGTAAAATTATAATACCCATAAATGACTGTTCTGTTATTGTTCTAAATTTGTCTTCCGACTCCTTTAGATCTTGTTTTGCCAAAATAAGATTATTAATATCTGTTATAGTACCTCGTAATCCTACTATTTTTTCATTTTTAATAATAGGTCTTGTATGAACTAGTGCATAGAAAGGACTCTTATCTTTTTTAAGTAATAAATATTCTTCTGGTGATGTTTCTTTCCCCCCAAGTATTAATTTAATGTTAGTAGAAGCCCTCTGCATGGATTTAGGATGAATAATTTTGGTTATATTTAATCCTGATCTAAGATCTTCTCTTGAATATCCAAATTTTTTGAATGCAATTGAATTTACATATGTTAAGTTTAGATTTAAATCTGTCTCAAATATCACATCTGGTAATAATTCGGCTATATCACGATATTTTACTTCTGATTCTTTTATTTTCTGTTCAGTTATTTTTCTTTCTGTTATATCTTCATATGTTATAAGAATTCCAAGTACCTTTTCCCCTTTAGGATCTTGGAGTGGTATTCTATTTACATCTAACCAAATTTTATCTCCATCTTTATTTGTCCAAGATTCAATTACATGATATTTAGCATTATTAGAATTCATAACCTCGAATTCTTTCTCATTGAAGTTTTTAATGTTTTCATTCTTTATTAATTCGTAATCAGTTTTCCCAGTTATGTTTGCGGGTGATGAACGACCAATAAACTTGGCATATTTATTGTTACTCCCTATATATTTTAAGTTTTTATCTTTCCAACAAATGTATTGAGGTATATTTTCCGTAATATTCTCTATCATAGTATATGAGTTATGGAGGGCCTCATCATATCTTTTGGGTGTAAATAAATCCCAAAATCTAATTTCTGGAACTAGATCTGCAATCTTTGCTATTTTTTTGTTGCTCTCTTCTAATTCTAACTCCAAATTTTTAATTTTTGAAATATCCTTAAATTTTATAAATATTTTTTGTTGATTATCATTATCTCTGAATTGCTTAGCTTTTATTTTGACCCATACACTAGAGCCATCCGATTTTATTATCCTTATTTCATTTTGCTGGTAATTAGAGCCTAAATTATCTATGATATTTTGAAATTTATTTAAATCATTAGGATCTATGATTTCCTTAAGGGGTTTTCCTATCAAATCTTTTCTGGTATACCCTAAATCAGTTTTATATACTTTTTCATTAATGTATTCAATATTATTGTTATTATTTAGATCAACAACAACAATCAAATCATCCAAGCTTTCCCAGATAAGTTGATCTCTTTTTTTAAATTCATAATTTGCTCTATCCCTTGATATCATGCGATTTTCCTCTTTTCGGTTTTAATCTTAGTTTTTTTTTAGAAGAATATAATAATAGAAAAAGAGGTTTTATATATTTTTATTTCTTAAAATAAAAGTCTGAGTTATTAACTCGCTTATTTTTTCGGAAATTTAAATTTGGAAAAAGTTATCCTTTATGAGTTTATTTATAAAATATAAGTCTTTATTAGATTTTCATCAGCCTTCTCAATAGTTTTATACTTAGTTAATGAGTCACTAGTTTCTCCATATATGACATCTCCAATATTTTTAATTAGATCTGAATAACGTAATGTAAGTTTTCCAGCAAATTCTAATATTTCCTCATTAACATACCCCTGAATAATTGTAGTTGGACCCATTATATCTTTTGCTTCCATAATCAAATCTTCAGGTTTTTTTAATTGTATTATGAGATTATTTTCAGTTTCATTTCTCCCGACTATGATTTTAGTTCCCTTATACCGAAAGTGTCTCCCATGTTTTAATATTGGAATATCTTTCATACTCAAAACTTCATTAAATTTAAGGTAATCCCTCATTCGACGAGAAAATGGGATGTCTGTAAGTAAGCAGCCTCCACAAGCGTTATAATTATCCAATAACCCATGTTTTCTTGCTAAATCTAATTGTATCTTTCTACTCCTCCCTTTAATATCTAAAAGTTTTGAACGATCAATCAAACCTTTCTCTTCAAAAATTGTCGGTTCTAAATGCAATGCTGATAAAGGTCTTAAAAGTTTTCCTTCTAGTCCAGATTCTCTTTCTACAATTTTCAGTGCTCCTAGATGTTGAGATTTTGGTCTCTGATTAAGAACTTCACCAGTAAAGATGAAATCAGCATTAATTTCCTTCATTTTTTCTATAGCTTTCTTTAAAATGTATATCCTACAATCTATACATGGATTAAGGTTTTTCCCATAGCCAAATTTAGGATTCTTAATAACTTCTAAGAAGTCATCTCCTTTTGATAATGTATGCACTTTCATTCCTAACTTATCATAAAATAAGTTTATCCCACATTCAGAATGACTAAGAACTTTATCACAAAGGCAAAATGGGGATTTAAAGTTTAAGCCTACAATTTCAATGCCTTGAAGTTTTAATAATAAACAAGCTGTTAGGCTGTCTAAACCCCCAGAAACTAGACCTAAACCTTTTAGATTATTAGTATCTTGATTTTCTATTTCTGTCATTTATCCCGTGTCTTAGATTTTTTTTATTTTTAATAACCATGACTCCTTTTCCGTTTCTAAACTCTTAACCTCAAGTAAGGCCCCTAATTTCTGACGTTCACAATTGGCTGGAACATTTTTCAAAGCTGCTGGAAAATCAAGTGTAACTTCGAGAATTTCTCCTGAATTCATTTCTTCTAGTTTTAATTTAGTATAAACAAACGTCATTGGACAAACCTTTCCTCTAATATCAAGTTTTTGAATTACATCAATATTTTCACTCAAAACACGCATCACCTATTTTGTAATCATGAGTTGATACAAGGTCTACAGCATCATCTCCACAAGCTAAGCATTTTTCATTTCTAACAAGCTTTATAAAACTAAAACGATATTTTAGCAAATCTAAAAATAGCATCCGATTCGTAATAAGATCCCCAATATTTAAAATATTTTTTATTGCTTCATTTGCTTGAATACATCCTATAATTCCAGGTATTAATCCAATTACACCCGCTTGAGAACAAGACATCGAGGATTCATGTTCTACTATATCTCCAAAAACACAACGATAGCATGTAGTTTTTTCTTTAGGAACTACACTCATTATTTGGCCATTAAACCGTATAACACCTGCAATGGAGAATGGAATTTTTAAGCTAATACATGCGTCATTAATTAGCATTTTAGTAGGGATATTATCGGATCCATCAATAACAAAATTAGAGCCTTGAAATATCTCCTTAATATTAGTGGGTGAAATCATGTCATTTACAACTTCTAGATTAACATCAGGGTTCAATAATGACAGTTTTTCTTGAGCACTTTGAGTTTTATTTTTGTTTATATCGGTAGTGAAATGGAGAATTTGCCTATGTAAATTTGATAAATCAACTTTATCAAAATCGATAAGTTTTAAATTCCCTATTCCGGCAGCCGCTAAATAATAGAGAACGGGAGAACCGAGTCCACCGCAGCCTATTACAGTAACTGTGGAATTTAATAATTTTTTTTGCCCAATTCCACCAATTTCTTTTAAAACAATTTGGCGAGAATACCTCTCGATTTGTTCTTGAGTAAAATCCATACGAATCAAATTTTTCTTTTATATTTTTGAAGTTAACAGAAACGAGTATCGTAGATAAAAGATTAATCTATGATATTTAAAAAAACGATATAATCCATTTATTCTTTACTTTATTTTTTTATAAGAATTAAATTCAAATATTTATATAAAATATGCTTTTTCCTAAAACATATAGTCAACGGGCTTCATTAAAATGTAAGAAAATTTTAAAATATTATATATAATTTTAAATTGAGATTATCATATTTAACCTATAGAGATGCTTACTAAAATAAGATAAGGATTATGGAAGATCTTGTTAAATGTTTAAACTGTGGAAAATGCTTAGATTCTAAAGAAAAAGAGCAATACAATTATTGTGCTGAATGTATTTTAGATTTGAGTTTTAAATCCAAAGACCTAGATCATGTAGAATTAGATAAAAATCTCCAAAAAATTTTAGATTTTTTTGAATCAGATGTTACTTCAGCATTCAGGAAAGATCCTGCTGCTCATTCTCTAATGGAAGTTCTTACAAGTTATCCAGGTATAAAAGGAATTTTGATTTATCGAATCTCGCATTTCTTTTGGAAATTGGGGATGCCATTTGTACCTAGATATCTTTCTGAAATTGGTAGACAATTAACCGGGATTGAAATTCACCCAGGTGCAGAAATTGGAAAAGAATTTTTCATTGATCACGGAGGTGGTGTCGTGATTGGAGAGACTTCTGTGATTGGTAATAATGTCACGCTATATCAGGGAGTATCTTTAGGGGGAGTCTCAAATGATCCAGTCAAACGTCATCCAACTTTAGGTAATAATATTGTTATTGGAGCCGGTGCTAAACTTTTGGGACCAATAACGATTGGAGATAATGTAAGGATAGGTGCAAATTCGGTTGTAGTTAACGATGTCCCCCCCAATTCTGTTGTGGTTGGCATTCCGGGCAAGATTGTTTCTCGAAAGGGAGAAAAAATCGAAAAAATTGATTTAAGACACGGAAATCTCCCTGATCCCTTAGCAATTGCTCTTTCTACCTTAAATTCTAGAGTTGAATATTTAGAAAGTAAATTTCATAACGATAAAAATACAGCAAAAAAAGAGATTGAGATCTTTTTTGGTGAATATGGTAGTGGAATTTAAAAACAATAAATATCCTTGTTCTTTTCTATGAGCAATTCCTTCAGAAAACAAATATTTAACATTATTAAAATACCAATGATTGTTTTTAAAGTGTAACTCATTATTTATCATTTCAAATTGAAATTAGTGTAAAAATGAAAATTTTTTCAAAAAAAGTAAAATATGGATTAGCAGCGTTATTCGAATTAGCTAAGAATTATAATATGGGTTATATTCAAATAAAGGACATTGCTTCAGCACAGAAAATTCCTCAGAGTTATTTAGAACAACTGCTTTCCATTTTAAAGAAGGCAAAGTTAGTTATAAGTTTGCGTGGATCTCAAGGAGGTTATAAACTTAATAGACCAATTAGTCAAATTAAAATAATTGACATTATTGAAGCTTTAGATGGACCTTTGATAATTTCTGATTCTACAAAATCCTCAGAAGTTCTTAACATATATTGGAAGAAAATAGAGGACCAATTTAAATCCATTTTAAATGATTCTTTAGAAAAATTGTTAAATGAGGAAGATCAATTAATTAAACGGTTTTTTTATCAAATTTAAAGTGGAGTATGAAAGAATTTACAAAAAATCTCTAAAATTTCATATCTTAGATTATTAAAACAAATTAGAACCTCTTTAAATTTTTACAAATTTTTCATTATAATAAAAAAATATTTATATTTATTTAGATTCCATACTTTGTCACTCAAGATAGTCAACATTCACTAAATATAACATAAAATAAAAAGATTAGAAAATTAAATTGAGGTTTCTTATTAATGGGAAGAGTTTATAATAATATTATAGAGACTATAGGAAGAACACCTTTAGTAAAATTAAATCGAATTACTAAACAAGTTGAGCCCAATATATATGTAAAAATAGAAGCTTTTAACCCGGGGGCAAGTGTGAAAGATAGAATTTGTATGTCTATGATTGAAGCAGCTGAAGAGGCGAATATAATTAATAAAGATACTATTATTGTAGAACCCACTTCAGGTAATACTGGAATTGGATTAGCTATAGTATGTGCTGTTAAAGGTTATAAATTAATTCTGACAATGCCAGAGAGCATGTCAATTGAAAGAAGGAAAATTTTAAAAGCATACGGTGCAGAATTGGTCCTAACTCCTGCGTCAGGAGGAATGAAAGGAGCCATTCAAAAAGCAGAAGATTTGTCCAAGGATAAAGATAAAATTTTTATTCCGCAACAATTTAAAAATTTAGCTAACCCCGAAATTCATCGAAAAACTACAGCTGTTGAAATTTTAGAGGATTTAGATAATAAAATTGATGGGTTTGTTTCTGGAATTGGAACTGGAGGGACAATTACAGGTGTTGGAGAAATTCTAAAAAAAGAAGTTGGGGCTCATGTGAAAATTTATGGTGTTGAGCCAGATGATTCTCCCGTTCTATCTGGTGGCCAACCAGGTCCACATAAAATCCAAGGCATTGGAGCAGGATTTATTCCAGAAGTGTTAAACACGGAAATATATGATAAAATAATTACTGTTAGAGAAGATGATGCTGTAGAAACGACTAGAAATTTGGCAAAATTAGAAGGTATATTTGTTGGTATTTCTTCTGGTGCCGCAGCTTGGGCAGGGATTTATGTGGCTTCGAAAGATTTTTCAGAAGGACAAAATTTGGTAATAATTTTACCTGATACAGGAGAACGGTACCTGACTACAGATTTATTTAAAGCCTAATATTATACATTATTTCTTTTTTTTTAATAATTCATTACTTATCGGGATTCACTCTTAACAAAACAAATACAGTGGTCAATTTTAAATTCATTAGTCCTTAATTTTTTTATTATCTGATAATATTCTTTAGAAATTTTTTAATTCGAAAAATTTAATGCATAATCTAGACTCTTAATTATTTTCTCTACTTGTTCAATTCCAACTGATAATCTCATAAGATAAAAATCGAAACCTAAATTTTTAAGTTCTTCTTTAGAGTCTTCATAATGAGCCATAATAACATAAGGAGACAAAAGTGTTTTTTCTGACCCTAAACTGGGACCTTTTAAAATTGGAGGGAGTAGATTGTCATAAAATTTCTCAGCTTTTTGTTTTGTTGATTCTTTTAATATAAAACTCAATAGACCACTTCCTCCCTTAAGATATTTCCCCATAAGCTTATGATTTGGATCACTTTCTAAAGAAGGATGATATACTTTTTTTATTGCTTTATGATTCACTAAAAATTGTGCAACGATTGCACTATTTTTGTTGATTTTTTTCATTCGCTCTTTAAAATTTCTAATATTACGGGTTAAAATTTTTATATCATTGAAGTTCATATCTAAATTTGTTATTTTTTTGAATTCTTCTATTTTTTTTGAAGCACTATAATCTTTTATTAGTAATACTCCTCCAATATGATTGTTTTTACCACTAAGAAATTTAGTAGTACTGTGAACAATGAAATCAACATCGAATTCAAAAGGATTAAGGTTATAAGGTGTAGCAATTGTATTATCAACGATTACTTTTACTCCTTTAGAATGAGCAATTTCGACTATTTTTTCTAGATCAACCAACTGGATTAAAGGGTTTGAAGGAATTTCGACTATAATTCCTGCTGTGTTATCACTAATCCTATTTTCTAAGTTTTCAATAATTCTCTCTCTAATAAAAATCGTTTCAGGAAATCCATATTTTTTTGGCCATTTTTCTAGAATACGAATAGTATCTACATATAATGAGCCCAACGCAATGAATTGATTCTTTTTTTCAGATAGTAACGAGAAAATCGAAGCAAATATGGCCGCCATTCCTGATGGATATAGAAAACATTTACTGGGATCTCCATGCTCGAGATTTGCTATAATATTTTTGAGATTTTCCTCAAGTCTTAGGTTAGCTTCGGTCGAAACTTCTTTACTACAGATTTTTCGAGAACTCACATTAAAGCCTATATGTCTTCTAAGTATAGTTAACATTGCATATCGAATACTGAAAATTAAGATGATGCCGATGTTATTCTTTTGATCATGCCGAATCAACAAATTTAACTTCTTTGATTTATTCGATTCGTCTAAATCATCTATTCCAAGTAATCCAATATTAATTTTACCAGCGACATAATTTGGGAACATACCATTTTGATTGGATAACACTAATATATCAGCTTCGGAAGCCTTAGCTTTAGTTATTACTCCAGGTAATTTATTACCTAAATAATTATAGAATTCTAAAGGTAATCCTGCATCGAAATAGATTTTATTTCCTTTTCTAAAAAAAAAGTCAATTACTAAGAAGATAGCACTTTGATAGCTATGACAGCTAATTGCTCCAACTGCATTAAAGTTTTTTTTATTCTCTGATTCTAAAACTTTTATGATTGGATGAGTTACAAATCTAGGATAACCACGATTGACATAAATATTATTCTCCTCGTAGTCAATAATATCTTTAAATTTAGGAAAAATCGCGGATACACCGTGAAATCCACCAATACTTTTTACATTTCGTCTCTCAGGAAGCTTAAATTTACTCATATTCAATCAAATATTTTTAATATTGAAATAGTCTTTGATATGTCTTCGAAATTATTATAATAATTAAATGAAAATCTTAACAATATTTTTTCAAGTGATTTAGGATTATTTCTAAGAGATATATGGATGTTATTCTTTAGTAACTCCTTAAAAATATCTTCTGCTCTATTATGCTCAAGTGTAATAATTCCTGATCGGTTTTCCAATTCAACCGGAGTAATTATTTTATAGTTTAATTTCCTTATCTCATTTAAAAATTCAGAAGTAAGCCAAAGTATTCTTTTACTTATTCTCCTTAACCCCTTTTGTAAGTCTCCGGACCCAATTTCTTCAATTAAATTTAAACCCCCCTTTAAAGTAAACAAAGCTGGAAAATGAGGTGTTCCTCCTAAGCAATCCATAGCACTAGTTTCTTTTTTGATATTAATATTCTCATTATCCATCGATAAGGCATCTTTAACACTTAACCAACTTGAAAAAGGTAAATCAATATCATTGATGATCTTTTCGTTTATAAAGAGGATTCCAATTCCATAACCACAACATGCCCATTTTAAGGCTGACGTAACAAGTATGTCAATATTACATTTATCAACATCTATGGGAAAGGCACCAAATGATTGAGTTGCATTAACAATATTTATTATATTGTTTTTCTTACATAAATCTCCTAATTTCTCAAGATCTTGTTTATATCCAGTAGAATATTGAACGTGGCTATGAACAATATATTTAGTATTACTAGTAATTTGATTTGTTATATGTTCAATTGGATATTGATGATTTACATGCTTAATTTTAGTATTCTTGAAACCTAATCTTTTAAATATATGGATTGAAGATGGAAATTCACCTTCAGGATAGAGAATTTCGCCAGGTTTTATTAGTCTAGCTACTGCATTCATGCAAGAAGAAGTATTAATAAAAAAAGCAATCTCTCTTGGTTTTGCATTAAAATATTGAGCAATTTTTTCTCTGATGGAATTTAATTCTATAAAAAATTCGTCCCAAAAAATATCACCATAAGTTAGCATGTCATTTAGATACTTCAAACCTGAATTGTATGCACTTCTACTCAAAGGTGAACCTCCAGCTGACTTTAAACTTATTACACTTTTAAGAGCTGGAAATTGGTGCTCGCGAATTTCTTCCCAATTGACTTCCATATAATTTTCAACTTTTTAAAACTTATAGTTAATTAATTTAAATTACTCCTTTTTAAAATAAATATGGCAATTTTACTAAACATATTAGGAAAAGTATGAGTTAATCTATATCTTTGAGTGGGAAGAAAAATTTTATGGGAAACTTGAATTTTATAATATTCACAGAATTGAAAAAATTTAGCAACTGTAAAAATTTGAATTTTTTTGCCATAAAATAGATTTTCATTTATTTTACTCCGTTTTAGCGTTCCTCTAAGTAAAAATGTTAGTCTGTTCTTCCAATATGCTAAATTTTCAAAACTGATAATGCAATTTTTCCCCACACGTAACATCTCTTGGATAAGGTACAAAGGATTCGCAATATATTCCAATGTTTGGCTTAAAATAACATAATCAAAGGTATTTTCTTGAAAATCTATGAGTCCTTCATTTAAATCTTCTTGAATAACCGATACTCCACTTTTTAGGCAAGATTTTATCTTTTGCAATGAAGCTTCAATCCCTAATCCCCTAATTTTTTTGTTTAAAATTAGTTCCTTTAACAATTTACCATCTCCACATCCCAAATCTAAAACCCTACTTTTAGGTTTGATAATGTCGAAAATAATTCGTAAATCCTTTCGTTCTAACAAGCTTCCCATTCTCATATAATAATTATATTTTAAGATTTTCAAGAAAACTTAAAACTACTTCACGAAGATCCTTACAATCAACTAAAAAAGAATCATGACCGTAGTGAGTTTTAATTTCTACAAAACTAGTTTCAATATCGTTTGACTTTAACGCGTAAACAATTTCTCTCGATTGGGTTGTAGGATATAACCAATCAGAAGAAAAAGAGATGACTAAGAATTTAACATTCTTGATTCGAGAAAATGTATTCACTAAATTTTGATCTTTTTTTAAATCAAAATAATCAATAGTTTTTGTTAAATATAAATATGAATTTGCATCAAAGCGCTTAGTAAATGAAGTTCCTTTATATTGTAAGTAACTCTCTACTTCAAATTCCTCCTTAAATTGAAAAACATATTCGGGATTGTAGCGTAAATTTCTACCAAATTTTTCCATCATTGAATCTTCACTTAAGTACGTGATATGCCCAATTTCTCTAGCCAACCTTAATCCAACATTTGGAGGTTCTCCCGT
>Ga0209976_10002043_pt1 | contig 11648 bp, 8 predicted proteins | sample SumtaG_FD_182806 | JGI IMG/M metagenome (GOLD analysis project Ga0209976, IMG submission 182806) | Deep subsurface microbial communities from Indian Ocean to uncover new lineages of life (NeLLi) - Sumatra_00157 metaG (SPAdes) (version 2) | ecosystem: Environmental > Aquatic > Marine > Oceanic >... | reverse complement strand
TTACAACTCGGAAGCGGTTATGTTTTTAGGTATGCATGCAGCCTCAGGAACCGGAGGTTTTCTGGCTCATACCCTGACATCGCGTATAGAGTGCCTGGAAGTAAATGGAAAACCAATGGCCGAAGTGGAGCTTTTCTCTGCATCACTTGCTCCATATGGTATAAGACCTATCTTTTTTTCAGGCTGTCCTGTTGCATGTGCCCAGGCAAAAGAAAGGATTAAAAAGATAGACTGTTATCCAATAGATAAATCGATTGGAAAGCAAAGCTTTGATGTTGATTTATGGCGATCCGGACTTACCAAAGCGGCAGTCAAATCCCTCGACAATACATTTACGGAACCTTATATTTCGGTGGGTCCCTTCAAAGCAGTAATAACTATGCGAGAAGGCAAAGAGGAGGCTCGAAAATTAGCACAAAGGTGGAATTTTGAGCATGAAGGCCCTGTAATTTTCATTGAATCATCTAATATTAATGATCTCTATTCCAGCTTAATCAGGCTCTGCTATCTAACCCCCTTTATAGTAAAGATCCTTCCCATAGCACTCCTGTTTTACAATCTTCACGGCCGGGCAGGTCTTTCATGGGTTCGCCGGCACGATTTTTAGTAAAACCTTAAAGGCTTGTCTTTTAACCGTTTCTTTATCGTATACCTGAATTATCAAGAGTCATAAAAATTTTATAAAGAAAACATATCAGAAACTTTTAAAATTAAACCACAATAACCTCGCTATGCTCGGGACTCAAACAGCTTCAATTTTTGCGCTTCGCTTCGCCAAGAACGCTTAATCAAATGTCCCCAAATTGATTAGCTCGGAAGCTCAGACGCTGCATACATTCTTTGAAACGGAACGTTATTTTGACAAACACTATATACAACACATCTCCATTTGACAGGCTTATAAAAACCATGTATGCAATGTGGGGAATATGGGGAACGACATTAAAAATGAGAGGAATATATGCCAACTATCCCTAGAAACAAAACAGACTATAAGGGTGTTCACTATATCTGGTTGAAAGAGAAGAAAAGTTCGGTTCGTGAAAAGATGTATTACATTAGATATCGTAAACAGGGCAGATTGCTCGAAGAAAAAATTGGTGGTGAATTACAGGGTGGCATGACGCCCCATCTAGCAGCTATCATTCGAGAAAATCGTATAAACGGACCAACCGATGTTTTCGACCCTGATGATGCTCATTGGGTAGAGGGAATCGACAGGGGCAATAAAAGCCGTTGCGGTAATGAAGAGGCGGCAAAAATGCTTCACAAAACGTTTCAACGAATGCCGTCTCTCAAAATGTATCAAATCCTGGTTTCTCTTTTCAATGCATCTTCCGACGGTATTAGCGTAAGTGACGCAAATGGCAGAATTATCGTTTGTAATGAGGCATCTGCCCGTCTTTGCGGCATCGGGCTGGAAGAATTAATGGAGAAAAAATGTCAGGACCTTGTCCAAAATGGCGTAATTAATCGCTCAATTACGCTCGAAGTGTTGGCCGCAAAACGCCAGCGCAGTATCATGATGTACATCACCAAAACAAAAAAGCACCTGTTGGTGACAGGTACCCCAGTTTTTAATGAGAGCGGAAATATTGTGTTGGTAGTTGTCAATGAACGGGATATCACCCAGCTCAATGATCTGAGGGAGGAGCTGGAAAAGAGTCGTCTCATGACCGAAAAGGTTCGAGATAAACTCGCTGAAATTAGTCTGCTTGAGTTGCGAAAACAGGACATTATCACCGAGAGCGATCAGATGTATAAAGTGCTTCAAATAGCGATGAAGTTGGCTCATATAGAGGCGTCGAACGTTCTAATACAGGGTGAATCCGGAACAGGGAAAGGATTGTTGGCCAAGTTCATCCACAACAACAGCGGGAGGAAAAAGGGCCCATTCATTCAAATTAGTTGTGCAGCCTTACCCGAAAGTCTTCTTGAAGCCGAACTCTTCGGTTATGAAAAAGGTGCATTTACCGGAGCCAGCCAAAAAGGTAAAGCCGGCTTGTTCGAACTTGCCCATAATGGAACATTATTTTTGGATGAAATCGGCGATCTTCCACAAAGTGTTCAGGCCAAGCTTTTGAAGTATCTGGAAGACAGGGAGATCATGCATATTGGTGGTGTTCGTACGATAAATATTAATTGTGTGATTATTGCTGCAACAAATCAAAATCTTCTGGATCAGGTAAAACAAGGAAGATTCCGAAATGATTTGTTTTTTCGGCTAAATGAATTTACCATCAATATTCCGCCGATCAGGGAGCGGAAAGAGGACATCTTAGCTTTGGCGATGTACTATTTGAAAAAATACAATCGTAAATACAAAAGCGAAAAAAGATTTGATACCAGTGCGATCAAATTTTTCGAGACGTATCCATTTCCGGGAAATGTTAGAGAGTTGAAAAATTTATTGAAAAAATCAATCGTCATTGCAGATGATTTCTTCATCAGCAAATCTTTATTAATGCAATGGGTTGATGGGGAAAATGGGGAAAATTGATACGCCTGATGTTGAAAGAGTTGTTGAAACAAGTGATATTTTGCTTCAAACATGCAATTGGTAATATATTATGAATACAACGTTATATCCGCCTATCTCATATATCCCGCACACGTAAATTACTACCTTAACCATAAAAAATTTTCCCCACGCATTGCATCTCTATTTCCCCACAAATGATTTCAACTTATCGATATATAATATAAAATTTATTTTGGTATGCCATTTGCAAATGAATTTGGATAATGCCGGAATTAATATCAGAAATTCATAAAACATACTAAAGCAGCTTGTCGATTCTAGAGACATTTCGAGATCCATCATGAATAAAAGCATGTAACGATAGTAGTGAAAGGCTTTCAAAATACCGAGAGAGGAAAAACAAGATGAACGGGAAAAAAAGAAGAACGGGCGCCGAAGTGATCGCAGAAATGTGTGCTAAAATGAATATGACGCATGTTTTTTTCGTGGAAGCGATGCTTTACCGCACCAAGGCTGAGATGGCAGATTTAGGAATACATCGTATTCAGGCTCACACTGAAAAGGCTGCAGCCTACATGGCAGACGGCTATGCGCGAGCGAGTCGCAAACCGGCGGTTTGCATGGCGCAATCGGTCGGAGCGGCTAATCTGGCCGCCGGGTTGCAAGATGCCTATTTAGGGCATTCGCCTGTGATTTCCATAACAGGCCGGCGCCCCCCTATTGAAGAACATCGAAATGCTTACCAGGAAATCCTACATGATCAACTGTTTAACCCGGTAACGAAATTCCATGCCAATGCTGTTTCGGTTGAGCAACTTCCATTTTTACTGCGTCAAGCTTTTAGAGAAGCCACTACTGGAAAACCGGGACCCGTTCATATCGATTTTCCGGGTCTTGAAGGAGAGTTCGAAACCCATGAATTGGAAATGGAAAGAGAGATCATTGTCGAAAAAACATTTTCGACAATTCCCCCATTTAGGCCGGTGCCAGCTGATGAGGACTTGAAAGCGGTAGTCCGGGCATTGGCAGCGGCAGAAAAACCCGTGATCGTTGCTGGTGGCGGCGTAAACGCCTCCCTGGCCGGTGCCGAGCTTGTAGAATTGGCGGAGAAACTGTCAATTCCGGTGGCAACGTCGGTAAACGGAAAAGGAGCAATACTGGGAAATCATCGTCTTTACGTCGGTGTGGTGGGCCAGTATTCAAGATGGTGCACCAATCGAATCGTGCACGATGCCGATCTTGTCCTATTCGTTGGGAGCCAAACCGGTGATCAAACGACAAATTTCTGGAAAATTCCTTCAAAAAATACGCCCGTCATTCAGATCGATATCGCACCTGAAGAGATCGGGAGGAACTATCCGAATACATTGGGGTTGGTCGGTGATGCAAAATCAGCCCTGAAAGCAATGAACAGTTTTGTGGACAAACAATCAGATAAAAGCGCCTGGCTGAAGCATGCCCAAAAAGTTGTTGAACAATGGAAGGTGGAATACAAACCACTCTTCAATTCGGATTTAGTTCCAATTCAACCTGAAAGGTTATGTAGCGAGATACAAAAAATGCTACCAGACAATGCCGTCTTGGTCTCAGACACAGGCCATGCCGCCATTCGAACCAGTACGATGATTGAGTTTCATCATCCTAATCAGCGCTATATACGTTGTGCCGGATCGTTAGGCTGGGGTTTTCCGGCTTCATTGGGTGTAAAGTGTGCGCTTACTGATCGTCCTGTAATTTGTTTCACAGGGGACGGAGGCTTCTGGTACCATATCAGCGAGTTGGAAACTGCATGTCGATGCGGCATCAACACGGTCACCATTATTAATAATAACAGTGGATTCGGCCAGGTTGTCCAGGAAGTTGTCCAGGCATACGGCGACAGACCCGGGAATCAGGAAGAACTCTACAAATTTACCGATATCAACTTTGCCAACATTGCCAGTGAAATCGGCTGTTGGGCAGTTCGAGTTGAAAAACCCCAACAAATTGAAGGTGCTTTGAAGGATGCCTTGGCTTCAGGCCGACCGGCCGTGGTCGATGTCGTCACGGACATCAACCATGTAACACCATTGGCTTGGTCGCCAACGTGATTTAGATCAGAAAACATCAAAGTTATAGACAGCAAAATTCCATCAAAAAACAAATTAAGAGATTTTTCAGCAAACTAAAGAAAGGAACAATTCAATGACTATCGAGCCTGTGAAATCAGTTTCAGTACTCGGTGCAGGTGTCATGGGACAAGGGATTGCCCAGAGTTTCGCCATGGGTGGTTACCCGGTTTATTTATATGACATTGCAGAGGATATTCTGGAAGTCGCCCATGCTCACATTGAAGATAATTTACGGTTGTTTTTCGAAGCGGGAATCATCCAGAGCGACGATATCAAAGACTGCCTGGGGTGCATAAAAATTTCGGATAATCTAAAAAAAAGCGTTTCGGAAAGCGATCTTGTCATCGAGGCAGTCCCGGAAAAAATGGAAATAAAACAAAATCTATTTTACGAAATAGAAAAGTACTGCTCTGAAAAGACCATATTGGCAACCAATACATCACACTTGAAATTAGCCGATATTTTTACCAACGTTAAATTGAAAAACCGTACCCTGGCGACTCACTGGTTCAATCCACCTCAAATCATACCCACAGTGGAAGTCGTCAAACATAAATGGACTGATGCTGCTGCAATGGATCTTACCCACAAGGTGCTCAAACAGATCGGTAAAGAGCCGGTTAAAATATATAAGGACATCCAGGGCTTCTTGGTCAACCGGATACTTCTCGCGATGGCCAGAGAAGTACTGGATTTATATGAAAAAGGCGTGGCCAGCGCTGATGACATCGACCGGGCTGTTAAAGGGAGTGTTGGATTTCGGTATGCATGTATCGGTCCTTTGAGAACCATTGATTTAGGCGGCGTTGACGGTTGGCTCGATGCTTGCTACAAGCTTTTTCCACTGATCAACAGCTCGACCTCACCGCCCAAGAGTTTGGAGATGTTAATCGAACAGGGGCATACCGGTATCCATTCTGGTGAGGGATTTTATCAATATGCATCACAATTTCGAGAGAAAAGCATTGACCCGATCATTTCAGAACGGGACAAAACCATGTTCATGTTGTTGAAATCCTTATACGAGAAGACAGAATAATACCGGCGAAATCATGATATGCTTGAGGAAGGTTTGATCGTATGAATTTCAAACGAATTAGGTTTGTGGAAGTGGAGGATCTTCATGAGATTCACGAAAAATCTTTGAATTTGCTTTCCGGGACCGGTGTCCAATTTCATAGTGAAGAGGCGCTGGAATTGCTCAAAAAATGCGGCGCAAAAGTAGATGGCATAGTTGTTCGATTCCCAGGCAGCATGGTGAACGATGCATTATCGCAGTGTCCTCAAAGTTACCTGTTTGAAGCAAGAAATAGAAACCAAGCGGTTAGGATCGGCGAGGGAATTGTGATTGCAACCAACGCCGGATGCATTTACGTTCAGGATATCGATCGCGGACGGCGGCGAGGGACTCTCAAAGATTACACTGACATTCAAAAATTGTATCAGGCGAGCCCGATATGCAACATCGTTGGGTATACACCCGTTGACACGGCAGATATCGCATCGGAAGTCAAACATCTCTACATGATGTTCGAAACGCTTCGGCATACTGACAAGCCGGTATTGTGTTGGACTCTTAAACGAAAAAAAATAAGACAGCTAATAAAAATGGTCGAAATCGCCTTTGGAGAAATTCATGACTCGGCCGGAACTTACATAACCGGAGTAGGGATTAATCCTTTGAGTCCGCTTGTATATTCCCATGATGCTGTTGATACCATAATCGAATGTTCTCTTCACAACCAGCCCATTTTTCTTTCTCCTTCTCCTATGACGGGTATTACGAGCCCGATACAATTGCCCGGCACGGTTGTTCTACAGAATGCGGAGATACTGGCCGGCATTGTGTTGATCCAGCTCCTGAATCCGAGGAATCCGGTGGTGTACATGCCTGGTGCTTTTATCGGGTCGATGAAATATGCCAATTGCATCATGGGGTCTCCTGAAATCATGCTGATGAATTCGGTCAATGTTCAGCTGGCCCTGGAACTTTATCATTTGCCTACCCGAAGTCATGCCGGAACCACGGATGCAAAGAGCTGTGATGTTCAGGCAGGATTAGAAACAATGCAGAACATGATGATGAGTCTTTTTTCGGGCGTTCATATGTTCCACCTGGCCTTAGGCGTCTTGGATTCCGCTTATTGCACGTGCCTTGAAAAAATGATTGTCGATGAAGAGATATTCGAAAGGATGTTAAGGTTAGACAAAGGATTTGAGATCTCAGGGGCCTCATTTTCGACCGATATCATTAAAGAAGTAGGGATTAAAGGATTTTATTTAGCACATGAAAGCACACTGTCCAACTGCCGAAATTTTTGGCAACCCCTGGTATCAAATTGGGAACCATATTCGCTTTGGAAATCCGACGGATCAAAATCGGTCCTAGAGAGGGCAAATGCCATTGTTAAGGATCGATTAAACAAGGCACCTGAGAAGATGATTGATGAAACAGTAGAAAAAGAATTGCTTAAATATATACGGTTTGCTGAAAAAGATGAACAAAATTAACAAGTGAAACGATATGTTATCAACCCAAATGGTGGGTTGAAAGATTGACGAAAGCTGAGTTGGAATATGTCCTTTTATTTCAACCAGCCCATAACCTTTAAAAAGGAGAAGAATGATGTCAAAACTTAAAGAATTAGAACTTTTGTACAAAGGCGGTAAAATTGGTGCAAAAAACGGTGATGGAGGAAAGGAGACAACGATGTCATTAAATCAACTGGAAAAACTATTCAGCCGAAACAAAATCAGTCGGCGTGAATTTCTGATCAAGGCTTCGGCCTTAGGAGCGGCAACCGCCCTTAGTCCGGCGCTCTGGGGAAGCTCGGTCCATGCCGCAATGCCCAAAAGGGGAGGTAAAGTCCAGCTGGCTATTTCAGGCGGCAGCACTAACGACACGCTTGATCCCTCGCTCGCCATAGATTTTTACTCGATGGTGATGTTTCTGGGAACCTTGCACAACTACCTGACAGAAATCGATAACGAGGGTAACCTGGTCGGCGAAGTGGCTGAAAGTTACGAGGCATCCTCCGATGCCCGTACCTGGACGTTTCACATCCGCAAAGGCATTGAGTTTCACAACGGCAAAACTTTGGATGCCAATGATGTCATTTCTTCAATCAATTATCATCGTGGCGAAGATTCCAAATCCTCACAAAAAACCCTAGTCAAACCTGTTGTGGATATCAAGGCACCGGACAAGTACACGGTCGTGTTCGAACTGAACGCTGGCAACGCTGATTTTCCCTATCTGCTGAGCGAGCGCACCTTTGCCATCATGCCTGATAAGAACGGCAAACCTGATTGGCAATCGGGCATCGGTGCTGGTGCGTACATGCTGCAATCGTTTGAGCCAGGTGTGCGAATGCGTCTGAAGCGAAATCCCAACTACTGGAAACCCGACCGCGCATATTTCGACGAAGCAGAAGTGCTGTCTATCACGGACGTCAACGCCCGTACAAATGCGTTGACATCCGGAGAAGTGCACATCATGGACCGCTGCGAACTCAAAACAGTTCATTTGCTTGACAGGCGACCCGGCGTCCGTGTGGAGGAAGTCGTAGGCACGCAGCACTACACGCTGCCGATGATTACCACCATTGCGCCGTTTGACAACAATGACATCCGGCTGGCGCTCAAGTACGCCGTAGATCGCGAAAAGGTGGTTGAAACGATTTTGCGCGGCCATGGTATGGTAGGTAACGATCACCCCATCGCCCCCTCCAATCAGTATTATGCCAAAGAATTGCCTCAACGCCAATACGATCCGGACAAAGCCAAGTTCCATCTGAAGAAAGCCGGACTCACCAGCTTGAAAGTAGATTTGAGCACTTCAGACGCAGCATTCCAAGGTGCAATGGATACTGCGGTCCTCTACAGGGAACATGCCAAGGCTGCCGGTATCGATATTACTCTCATCCACGAGCCTAAGGACGGCTACTATTCCAATGTCTGGATGAAAAAACCCTGGAGTATGTGTTATTGGAGTGGACGGCCCACAGAAGACTGGGCTCTGGCCATGGCCTATGCCGCTGATGCAACTTGGAACGATACCTTCTGGAAGCACGATCGCTTCAACAAACTTTTGGTCGAAGCCCGTACCGAATTGAATAGACAAAAACGCCGTGAAATGTACGGTGAAATGCAAAAAATCCTCAAAAACGAGGGAGGCGTAGTTATTCCGATGTTCGCCAATCATGTATGGGCAGTCTCCGAAAAGATCGGTCATACCGAAAAGGTAGCTGCCAACCAGAATTTGGACGGCGCCCGTTGCCTGGAGCGCTGGTGGTTTAAATCATAGAATCTTCACACAAATGTATGCATTAAATTTGGCCAAGGTAGATCTGCCAAACAATGATAAAGATTTAAAATATGGCTTTTGACAGATCTAAAACCTTGCAATGGAATTGTATCTTTGATTAAAGATCTAAGTGGCATGGGTTCCTCCTTATAATAGTAGTGTGTTGGGCAATACACTAACTATCTGGAAGAACTCATGCTTTTCAACCATTTAATAAATCTTTTTGCACCGTTTAATTTGAAGAGCCAATTTTCAAACAACTTTACACCTAACTAACTCTTGAAATTCGACCCGTTCCGTACTACAATCTATTCTCATAGGTTGCTCCATATTGAATACAATTTGAAACTGCTTTCAGGAATAAACCACAAAGAAGTGGTTAAAAGGCATTTTAATGCTAAACAAGCGTCAGCAATTCGGTAAGGAAAGTGAATTCCAAGCCGTCAGGTACTTGAAAAAAAACGGATACAAGATTCTTGAGCAGAATTACCGTACAAAACTGGGCGAAATCGACATAATTGCCAAGGATAAGGGAACGATTACTTTTATTGAAGTAAAAAGTAGAAGATCGGGTAATTATGGAAACCCAAAATGGGCAGTAACCCCCAAAAAGCAGCGGAAAATTTCCATGGTTGCGCTGTATTATCTAAAAACTACTAACCAGAGTGGTGAAAAGGCAAGATTTGATGTGGTGACATTAACCTCAAATTATGACAATCCCAGGATAGAAATAATTAAAAATGCCTTTGAACTCGCTTATCTGTAAATTGAATTATTTTCATTTACCTTTATTTTCCGGCAAATAAAAAATGCAATTCTCAGCAAAACATGGCAAACTTTACGTTGTAGCAACTCCCATAGGCAACAAGGACGATATTACTTTAAGGGCTCTTAGGATTCTCGGAGAAGTCGATTTTGTCGCAGCGGAAGATACCAGACATACGGGCAGATTCCTTGCTCATCATAAAATCAAGAACCGTCTTATTTCTTATCATGAGTATAATGAAGCGGAGCGTACTCCGGATCTTATAAAAAAACTCATGGATGGATCTTCTATTGCCGTTGTGTCGAATGCCGGAACACCGTCCGTGTCTGATCCCGGCTACCGCCTTGTAAAAGCAGCAATAGACAGCGATATAATGGTCATTCCGATACCCGGTGTTTCTGCTACAATTACCGCTCTTAGCGCAGCAGGACTGCCCATTGATTCCTTTGTTTTTATAGGATTTCCTGCAAGGAAAAAGGGAAAGCGCTTAAAACAGTTATCCGGACTTGCCAATGAAAATAAAACCATTGTATTTTATGAATCACCAAGACGCATCTTGAATCTTATAGAGGAAATTATAATAATCATGGGTGACAGATATGGTGTTCTGTCCCGGGAAATGACCAAACTGCACGAAGAATTTGTAAGGGGCAATTTATCTGAAATTCTTAGCAACATGCAGCAGCGTCCCGACGTAAAAGGAGAATGTACCCTCCTTGTAATGGGACGTGAGGGAGACGAAGATGTTTCAATGGAGACTATAAGAAGCGAAATAAAAAAAGAGTTTAAAGTATTGGAAAGAAGACCATCCGATATTGCAAAAGAGATAGCAAAAAAATACAAACTTCCTAAAAGCAAGATATATAAAGAGACGTTGAAGATAAAGGAAAGTCTTTGAAAATTGAACATTTTTACAAGTTTATCATAGTATAACGAGAAAAAAATTATCCGTGTGGATCTGCGAAAATCCGTGTCCATACGTAGTAAAGTGGGAGCGAGGTGTCTTGAATACTATATATCCGGTTATACTTTCTGTTCCTCAAAATAAGAGGCATCTGATCGGCAGAAAGAAGGTTAAATATCTCAGCGCATACGCAAGAGATGCAATTCAGTTGTCTGCCAAAAAGAGTAAAATTGTTTTCAGTGTAATTACAAAGGATGAAAATGGAGTTCCCCAGCCTTTTAATGGCAGTTACTGGTCTCTTACACACAAGAGCGAATATGTGGGAGGTGTGGTTGCACCGGCAAAGATAGGAATCGATATTGAAAAAATAAAGCGGTGTTCAAAGGCTCTTTTTAAAAGAATAGCCGATGAGAAAGAATGGAACCTTATCCGCTCTCGACAAATTGATTCAAAAAAACTTTTTTTCCGCTACTGGACTTCAAAGGAAGCTGTATTAAAAGCCCTCGGAACGGGTTTTAAAGATCTTTCAAGATGCAAAATTGCCCAAGTCGTTGACGATGACAATCTTGTCGTAAATTACAAAGGCAATGAGTGGCTCGTAGAACACTTTTTTTTCAGGAACTACATTGCATCTGTTGTAAAAAATAAGTTTAATATTAAATGGACGCTTTTATAAAGTCGACTAGTGCGATGTCTCAAAAGTTCTGTGCTCAGTTTTGGCAATCTGAAATACTAAAGAAAGTGGAGAAAACATCGTGAAAATCCGAATATCGAAATCCGAAATACGAAACAAATACGAAATCCTAATTTTCAAATGTTCGAAACAAAAGAGCAGCGCTATAAAGGTCTGCAAAGCATCCACATGACCATTTATTTTGAAATTAGGCCTTAATGTTTGGGTCATTGGAATTTTGATCATTTGGATTTGTTTCGGATTTCGTGCTTCGTATTTCGGATTTATGCTTATGCAAAATGGTTATCGCCCCCTTTCAAGGGGCTTCCTGAGGCCACCTGGTATGCAGGTGGAGTCTCACTGAACTATTACATTTGATTTAGAGGTCTGAATATGTCTGCCGATT
>Ga0209976_10002042_pt1 | contig 11650 bp, 31 predicted proteins | sample SumtaG_FD_182806 | JGI IMG/M metagenome (GOLD analysis project Ga0209976, IMG submission 182806) | Deep subsurface microbial communities from Indian Ocean to uncover new lineages of life (NeLLi) - Sumatra_00157 metaG (SPAdes) (version 2) | ecosystem: Environmental > Aquatic > Marine > Oceanic >... | reverse complement strand
TGTCGGCGCCTCGGGCGGCTTGATGGCGCTGATGATACTCTATGTGCTCCATTTCCCACGCCGCGTGCTGCTGATCTGGGGCATTCTGCCGATGCCGGCCTGGGTCCTGGGCATCCTATTCGTGGCCCACAAGCCCTGGGGCCGGATGCTCTACTGGTCCACCCTCTTCACCGCGGCCGGCAGCCTGGCCATGCTCTTCTCCACCCAGCTCTTTGATTTGGGCTTCAGTTTCCTTAACCCTTCTAGATACTATTTTTGGCGTGGCTTCTCCATAAGGCATTCCTAAATCTGCAAGTAGGGTGGTATATCCTTTAATTAATATCCCTTGTAATTTGCCATCTAAATTCTTTGTTTCGCTCATAATCTTAATTTTGTTTGTTCTGATTTGTGGGGTTAAACTGGCTCTTTTAATAGCATCCAATGAGTTACATTCTCAAGCATTGACTCTTCGCTCTCGCAAATCCAAATACCCTCTTTGCCATACAAAGTACCTACTAAGTAAAACCCATTTGCATAACATACAAATTCTTCATATAGCTTAGTCTCTTTTGGTGGTTCCTGATTTTTAATATCTATCCATTCCATAGTCAATAAGTTTCATGAATTATTATAGCTACCACAGTAAGTGCCATCGCCATTAGAATTGCCCAAGTTGGGATTTTATTAATGAACTTATCAAGCTTGCCTGTTCTAGCATATACTATAAATCCAAGAGTAGCCAACAATAATATTATCAGTAGTATTTTCATAACATTTCTATTTAGCGTAAGGATTTTCTTTCAGGCTACTTACAGATATAGCTAAATCCTTGGGAATTAAATTCAGATAATCTATTCGGTGTTCTATTAGTGCTTGTATATCAATATATGAAACACTCTCTTCGTCCATTGTTTCAAGGAAGTGAGTAAACTCTTCTTCAGATTCAATGTCCATAATCCCACTCCAAAAATCTATTTCTTTACCATCCTTCCAAATTGGCTTGGTTAAGTCAAGGTCGTATAAGATGGGCTTAACGGTATTTATTAAAACATTAATTTCATATTCGTGGTGGTCTTTATACAGGATTCTGCAATTTGGATGCGTCTCGTAACTCGTAACCCATATTAAGGTATGTACTCTATTGTCGTGCATCACTTTTAAATTATGCTCTGCCCCACTATATAGAGCCTTTAAGAGTTTGTCGTTTGTCATTTTGTTTAGTTTACTCTAATATACGAAAAACTTTCGACTTAACAAACACTAATTATTCTTATTAGTAACCCACAACTGAAAGTAAGTATAAAGATAGTAAAGCCAAGCATCCAGTAAATGACCGTTCTCACCCTCTTTGTGCTTTTCTCGCTTCCCTTTGGGAGCTGCGATATACTTAATATCTGTAATTAAGTTCTTACAGTCTGGGTGAATCTTAAATGTAGGATACTTACTTAATAAAGAATTAGCAATCATTCGTAAGGTATTATGTTCTTCCCCTGGAGCTGGATAAGGAGGTAAGGCTAATTGTCTGTCTACTAGACCCCATTCCTTCATAATTACTGCAAAATGATTCAAACTTGCACTCTTAGATAAAGAATGTCTAGCTGTTCCTCTTGGATCGCCTGTCACTTGGATATAGCTTAAATCCCAATCTACCTTAACCCTATCACACATATCATAAATTGTAGAATTAGGCAATCTATATTCTTTTAGGATATGTATTTCTTCGGTAGCTTCGTTATGTTGTGCTACTATACAAGTCATAGGGTTTACATTAAAGTCAAAGGAAAAGTAAGTAATCCAATTAGGATTGTGTTCAACTTCTTGGATGTGTTTATTATCTGAAAAAGTGTAAATATAAGCGTCTTCTGAAGAGAAGGCATCCCAATCTCCCTCAATATAAGTCTTAAAGTGAATAGGGTCTAAATTATCCCATGTTTTATATTGGTCTTGGGTGACAAAAGGATTATCTCTTGGCAACGCTTGAAGATAGTACTGATGAGGCTTTAATGTACCATCCCTGAAGGGTTCATATAGTGCTTCTTTTACCCAGTTTTGCGTAGGGTTGAAGGTTCCTAAGATAATCCCTTTAGGTTGGGGTTTAATATACCAAGAACCAAGACGTTCGTTTGCTTTTTGTAGGACTCTTTTATCTAAAGAATCCATCTGTTCTAACATGATCCCGTTTGTTTCTAGCCCATCCATCCACGCTAGATTAGGGTCATGGGTAATATTTTCAGCTTTTAGAAATATTGTTGATCCGTTCTGAAACTCTAAACGGTAGTTTCCTTTATCTCTTTTGTAAATCCAGGGCCCACCAGGAGGACAAAGCTTTTCAAGGCTTGGTATTGTTGTTCCTTCAAGGTTTGGAGTTGAATTTCTTAATACGTGCCAACGGGACTTAGGGAAACGCTGTGCGAGCATGACAAAGATAGCCAAGCAAACGAATGTCTTTCCTCCCCGTACAGCACCGCCGTAATAGAATTCTTTTTTCTTGCTGTTCCCGTCTATTGTTTTAAATACTTCCTTAATGAATAGCTCTTGTTTGGGGAAGTTTGAAAAGTCGGCTGTTCTCATTTACAAAGCATATCCTAGAATTAGCCCCAATACAAATAGCCCAGCCATGACGAATACTAACCCCCAATACGTCCATATAAGTTCTCTTGTTTTCATATTATAAGGCTTAGAATCAATAGTAGTGCTAACATTATCCAGCCTGCTAAAGTGATGTATTCTTTCATTGGTTATTGAATATGGTTAGCCATTCTAAAATCTTTGTTAATATACCTTTCTTCCTATAAGTTTTAACGCCGTTGCCTATATTTGGATACCTGAATACAAAGGAGTCTTCTGGGAATGCAGGCAATGGCTCACAAAAAGTCTTGTATGCTTTTGACTTGTTCACAATTACTCCGAGTTTAGGGCTGTGCTCTTTACTCATGGTCTTGATTGAATATGTTTATACACTTTTCAACAATCTAAACTGACTTTAATCTAATGTTATTAATATAAACATTGTAATTAGAGCAACACACGCCATTATAAAAATAACAGACATGGATAGATATACTAATAAAGTTAATCTTCCTTCGGTATCCGCCTTCACCCAGATTTCTATTAAGTCTTTCATACTAATTCAATGGCTTTTTGCATCTATTGGTTTTCTTGGAATCATTATCTTAAGTTTTGACTAAGTAATTAAAGTGCCTACTAGACGTTACCATCTTTTTATCTTTACAGATATAACATTCCCCTTTCTGGGCAGTAACAACCCCTGCTCTTTCCTTTTGTTTCTCTGTTAGGAATTCTCGCCCACAATCAAAACATACTAATGCGTTAATTTCTTTCATATCATTTTGCTTTACAAATTCTATAAAGTCCTCTCGGCTATACTTCTTTTTGAAGTCTTTAAAGTCTTGTTTGAGTTTAGGGATGCTAATCATCTTATTTTTGATTTTTAGAGTTTAAGTTATCTCGCCAATAGTATGCAAGCTCCTTGCTTGGAATAGACTCAGCTAATAAAAGTTCCGTACTATCCTCAATATTATACAGCCCCTCAACGTATTCGTTTACATTCACAGGCAATTTAATATCACCTAATGGTAGTTTAATCTGTTGTGCATCCCATTCGCTCTGAGTTATAAAATCATCCCGTGTCATATCCTTTGGCAGTAAGTGGTCTCCATTAAAATAATTATCAGGAACACCCCATTTAATTTTAACCTTTTCTTTAGTATCCTTTATAGAGAGGAGTTGTTTAGTGGCCCTGTTTACAGCGGCCTGTACATTAACCTCATGATAGACATCTGTTATAGCTTCCTGTACTATCTCCCTAATCTGTTCTTCTTTTGTTACTTTAGTTTCCATTATCCTAATTTTAATTCCCCTTCAGTAAATTTAAAGGTGTGTGACTCTATTGGCTTATCGTTTGTTGTTAAATCATCCTTTCTTCTCCAGTTGAATCTATTGCTCATGTTCATCATATAAAGAGTAGCATTAAATTCTTTGTTCTTTAAATTCTCTTGCCCTTGGTCTTCCCACCACATCTCACTCTTCTGTAATGCCCCTTTTATGGCATAATCGAGTTCAGGCCAATCTTTCATTTTATTTAGCATAGTAGCTTTCTGCATCCCTATATAGTCCGCAAACTTAGTCATAGAAGCTCCCCCTTCACCCAATTTAATGAGTTTCTTTTCCCACCCTTTAGGGAGGTCTTTTATTTCTATCTTTTTATGCATCTATTACTTCAGCATCTTCATGGGGTATATACCAAAATTTATGGAGACTATCTATAAAAATTCCATACGAATCTTCCAATTCTCCGTGGTCGTCCATAACTCCATGTTTTTCTCCAACCCTGTCTTTATACCAAGCATCAGGATAACTGCATTTAATTATTTTGATTGTCATATTAATTTAAAGTTAAGCGTTTCTTTTTTTTCTTCTTCTTTATGTGACTTGGCATGATTAATTTATCCTTGTTACAATAATAGTTTGTCCTATTATCTTGGTTTTTATTTTAAAAGAATTATCATATAGTTGTCTGTATCTTCTTGAACATTCTAATATACTCTTTCTTGAGTGTTTACTTAGGCTTAAAGTTTCAAAAGAATCTCCAAGTTTTAGATCGTAGAATTTATCATCTATCCATTTACCCATCTAAGTTTAATTTATCTCAATTACTTTAGTATCCCCTCTCCATAATTCGTTCAATTCGTTATAAATATTTTCTAGGTCTTCTTTGGTTTTGGCTGTACCGTCGCCTTTTATAGAACAATCTGGATGCCAAACAGTAATTACCGTTTTTGGTTCTAAATATATTTCAAAGTATTCCTCGTCTGGGGATGGCATGGAATGTATATTATCTGTTTCTATTTTATGCCCTTGTATTATTACTTCCATGTCAGGTGTTGTTTTACGTGTTTTTTACAGTTCATGTTTTAATTATTATAAAGTACATCTTCTAAAAATAATTCAATTCCTTTCATTTTACCATTATGGCGTAGTGTAGGATTAGACGCTTTTTCAAAAGATTTTGCTACTATATAAATAGTTTCTGGATGTTCTTCATTAGTTGGTGTCCATCCAAAACTTGAAATATCATTATATTCTATTGTTAATTTATATACATTCATAGTTTCTTATTTAAAATGGGAGATCATTTGTCCCTTCTGTTACGTCTGCGGTTTGAGGGCTTAGCTCTAATCTTATCCCTTTTATATCGGTGTACCACTTATCATTATATTCTCTGCTTGATATATCTATTTGAACCTTTGCTTGTTTCCCTACTTCTATGTTTAGGGTTTCCGCATCTTTCCAAAAAGTTATGCAAACGTCTTTAGGGTATTCTCCTGGCATGTGTAAGATGATGTCTTGCTTAGTCCAGTCTTTACCTTGTTTGTTTACTCCTGATTTGGGTTCTAAAATCTTTGTGATAGTTCCTTGAATTTCCATAATTTAATTTGTTTTTAATTCTATTTTATTGTCTTTTTCTATACGCTTATTAATAGTTGTTGCATGGGACTCTATCATATCAAAAAATTTAATAAACACATCTTTCTCAAATCTCCAGTCAATTGAGTATAGGTGATCTACGCCTTCTTGAATTGATGTTAAGTGGGCGTCTATCATAGGGTTACCAAAAGCATCTTTTTCGACTTTAATAATCCTAATCTTAACTTCTACTGAATTATCTATTAATTTTGATAGTGAACTTTCCATTTATTTTTCTATTTCTAATATAATTTCTTTCTGTTTTCCTTTAAATTCTTCCATTATTATTGAAAACTTTTTAAAGTTAGTATCTATTGGTACGTTGTCTCCTAAGAGATTTACTATTGTTCCCATGTCTGATTCATACCAATATCCAACGTCTTCTAAATCGAACTTACAAGTAGCCCACCCTTTCTCTGGTAAGCCTAAATTTTCTGCTTGTTCATCATAGGTTAATATTTTACATTTGTGGATCATTAGAGCTTCTTTATTTCCTTTTTAATATCTACTATTTGCTTTTCGTACTCTTTTATTAATCTCTTTTGGAATTGCCGAGCCTCTGTGACCTCTTCTATTTGACCACGCCAGCTTGAGTTTTGAGAAGTACCCCTATAAAGCCTTATATATGTGGACTTTCTAATCTCTTTTAATTGCTCCCCTACACTTCTTAGGTTCTCTTTTAACAATAAGGCCTTATCTATATCTTTAATCTCCATTTTTTAAATGTTTTCTATTATTGTTTTTAGTTCTGAAATCTCTATAAAATAAGCTCTATCTACTTCCATTTTAAACTGTACTTTATTTCTTGCCCAAATAGCTCCTGAGTGATTAGAGTAATTAAAAAATTCCGCTATCTCTTTCCATTTCATCCCTTCGTAAAAGTTGAATAGGAATACTAAATACGTTGCTACTAGTCTGGGTTTGCCTGAACTTTGAGTTACCAATGCTTCCTCGGGTACACGATAATAGCGAGATACGGCTCCTAGTATTTGCTGAGGGTCTTTTATGGTTTATAAAGATACGCATTTTTATTTAAATTATAGTTTTATGTTTTTATAAATGTGGTACCCTAAGTGGGGATGCACACAATTCCTTAAGACCTGGCACGGATCATGATTCTTGCCATAATAAATATTCCCCTCATAATGAATCCCTAACCATTCTTTTAGCTTTTCAGATTCCTTTACTGTTCCATTAGTGATAAAGCCTTGAGGGCTTGGGATACTAAATTCAGGTATTTTAAAGTTACTCCAAAAAGAATGTCTACCTAGAGTTGCTGTGGGTTTAATTAATGGCTCGTAGTATGGCTTAACGTTTTCCACTACCCATTTACCTTTAAAAAAGTGCTGGAGTAACAATATCTCTTGATAGAGATTCATATCTACATATTTTCTAACATCATGCCTAGTTGCTTTCCTCATCCTACTATGAGACTGACACGGTGGGCTACTCCAAATAAAGTCGAATTTGTCATAATTTTTAAGTAAAAAGTCATGAGCGTCGCCTATTATTAAATCATCCTTAGGAAAGTTCTTTCTATACGCCTCCGCAATTTTTGGATCATTTTCCACAGACGTAACCTGAGTATCATCCCAATACTTTCTATTACCTCCTAGCCCGCTATATAAATTTAAAACTTTCAATCTAACATTTCTTTAATATGATTTTTAAACTTATCCATCCATTCATTATATAACTGTTCTTTATCTTTGGTTTGGTCTGATTGCTCCCAAAGAACATACAAAACATTTCTTAACTCCTGGCTCTTTGTCTTGGGTTTTATTCCTGAAAATTCTGAAACCTTTTGACTATCTAGTTCTTGTTTTTGTTCGGTTTTTAAATCTCCAGTAGTGATATATAAAATTGCATCCTGTTGGTGTAATGCTTGACAATTAGCTGATAGTTCAGGATCGGCTTCTCTTGTTACAAATTCTATTTTTATCCCTTTATCTGAAAGAGATTGAAATTTAGTTAATGTTCCTTGTGCTAGTACGTTCATCTTGTGTCTATTAAATTTCCAGATTTTTTTGCTTCTATTAGCCCAGTCATAATTGAAACAGCATCTTCTTTGCTAATCTATTTATACGGTTTAGAGTTAGTGCCTTGTAGGGCCTCTAATTGATACTCGGCTATCTTTAGATTATCTAATACAGCATTTTTGAACCTTCTTTTGAAAGAGCCTAATGCTCGGTTATACTTCTTTTCTTCTTCTGTTTTTAGTTCTTTCATAACTCGTTTAATTTTTTAGTGAATTCTTCTATTATATCGTTTAAATCTGAATCAGAAAGCTTTACTATTTGTCTTGATTTAGCTTCCATACTTTCTACTACTCCTATTCCAAATTTAGATTCTAAAAAGAGTCCCATTTTATACTGCTCCCCTGCTCCAAAGCCGTTACAGTCTTTACATTGTAAGCAAGCGTTGTGTTCATCCCATCGGGTTGCATAGTGTCTACGGGATCGGAAATGCCCACAATCCATTGCTTTGATTCGCTTCCTTTTTCCACAGGTTGAACAGTTGCCTGTTTTTGGGGTATCAGAATCTCGCTGTCTAATGTAAAGGCTAAAAGCTTTATCGGCTTTCTTTACTAGTCCTTTTCTACTTATTTTTCGTCCCATATTACTCCCACTCTTATATTGTCTTTATTAAAACTAGGATAAATATTATAATGATAACCACCGTCTGACCTGATGCCTATTGCGCTACCATCCTTAAATTGAAATCTACATTCTTCATCCGTTACGAAATGCCTCAAATGTTCACATTCGTACTTATCCATAAGTGTCTTAAGTTCTTTAAGAAATTTAATTTTAATATGCACAGTTTCTCCCATTTTATTCATCTTTAATTGAAACAATCACCCCTCTCCCGTTACATCTGGGGCATTCTTTACCTTTTATCTTTCCTGACTGGTTACAGTCGTTACAGTTAATTGATGTGTGTTTCATGGGTTGAGTTTATTTGATTCACTAATCGCTCGCTTTATTCTTGCTTGTACCCAACTGTGGTTTGCGCCTCCCATTCTGCTTATCGAATTGAGTGTATCTTCTAATTCATTTAATGCTTCCAATAATATGTCATTTTGTTCTTTAAGCAATACTATCTCCACGAATTCCTGATAATTGGGCCAAGGGTTTGATTTTGAGGGCTTTATTTCATGCCACCGTTCATCTAATTTCTCAAACTGGTCTTCGATTGCTTCTTGAACCATGTCCGATTTCCCAGGGAATTCCTGCTGGAATCTAAAAATAAGCCGTTCTTTTATTTCGTTAATGTATGCTTCCATAATTTAATTTTTTATAGGTACGTTATAATGTTCATTGATTATCTCCATAAGGCGCTGGCCTCGTTGGTCTTGAATCTTAGCAGCTTCATCTTCTGGTAAGTTATGACCTCCCACTCCTGTTAGGCCACCCCATCCACGTAAGTCTAATATCCTAGAATCATCTGCACCCCATATCATTTGACCATGTTCGTCATACCGTACAGGTAATTTAATCTTGTGCTTTTCTGATAGTTTCATGTTATATTGTTTTAGTTTATTAAAGCCTACCAATGGGTACATCCGTCTCTATATTAATCGAGAATTCTTCTGAATATACAGTCCTATCCATTTTTCTGGGCCTATTATATTTATTATATGCCGCATCTCTAAACTTTATCATTTTAGCTTCATCAGTAAAGCATCCAAGTATAATAATTCCCATACCTCCATCCATTCCATAGTCCATTTCCATTATTACAACCCAACATTTATTTCCTCTCATAATTTATTTACTTGTGTCGTTAATCTCTTTTAAACATTTCTTGCAAGTTGCCTCTGATACAGTAAAGGTTATATTATTAACCGACCGAAACTTCCTTCCACAAGACAATTCTGGCGGTGAGCCATCTGCGATATAAAATAACATCTTTTCAGGATTTACATAATGTATTTTCATTAACTTTATTTTATTAGGGTTAGTCAAATCTTCCAAGATTTATTTGTAAAAAATCATCTGCATATTTTCTTGCTTTAACTATTGAATTCTGCTCGGCCTCCCTATTGTAATTTATCACATTATCTATTTCTTCTACTAAATCCTCTACCAATTCGCACATGGCTTCAAGGTTTTTAAATCTTTCTTCGTCTATATGTGCGTCGCCTGCTGGTTGAATATTGCCAACTAATTTTTTTACTATTTCTGTATTTGTCATAATTATTTTTTAGGTTTAAAATAATTCCCGTGTCCACTTCCTTTTTCTTTGGGAGGGTCTTGACGAGGTAATATAAAATTGTTTTCTTCTTTAAAGTTTAAATGGTTGTTAAAGCTTTGTTCATCTGAAATATTTGCCCTATCAGAGATGTACTTTTCTAGCCAATCAAATATTATAGCCTCGAATCCTTTATCATACCATTGACCATACTTTCCCTTGATTCCTTGACTAAGACAATATTTAAGCTCGTCTAAGCCGATATAATGGTAAGATAGCACTATCTCCCAACTAAGGGAAGAAAGTCTCTTAGAATCGATTGCATAACCCTCTCTGAGCATTTTAGAGGTAGATAGCAAGAGTTCACAAATCATCAACTCTAATGTTGGCTCTCCTAATTCTAGTTTAATCTTAACTAGAGAAGGAAAGTCACTTTCTATCCCCTGTTGCATACTTTTCAGCGATTGTTCTTTTAATCTCTTCGAGAGCATCATGGTCTGTTTTTCCTTTAAGACGCTTAATTTTTTCGACATTGTTCTTTAAGTATTTAATTGAAGTTAAGTTTTTAGAATGAAACTTGTCTTGACTTGCTAGGTCAATTAATAGTTTAATGTTTTCAATAGGATCGGAGTCTGGATAATCTAAACTTATCTTATGGATTAATTCTTTACAATCCTTTTCTTGCCATCTTTTTTCTCCATCTAATGATTTTAAATTCTGCTTATCTATTAAATAATTTATAATTTCATTTATATCTTTATTTTCAATTTTATATTCATTTACATCTTCATCTTCCATATGATAGGTCATGTGACCACCCTCTTTTTTAGGTGTTTTACTATATTGGTTTTTACCTAAAACGTTGTTACGCCGTGACTCTGTGTACTTCTTCCGTTTTTTTTGTTCTATCTCTAAACGCTTATTATAATACAAACCTTTACTATCTACTTTAAATTTATAAGCAATGTTATCCCAAAGCCGACCAACCGTTTGACCTATCATATGTTTGGTCATATGACCTCTATTAAATTGAAGCATTAACAGATCAATGTATGCACCTTTTTCTTCAAAGGTCATTCCTAAAGTTCCGCCCAACCAATCGCCAGGATAAAACAAAAATGCAGGGTCTTTTCCCATAATCTAAAAACCCCAATAACAGCTCAGAGCGAAGAGGCTCATGACAAACCTGACTGAGTTATTAAAGGGGTCTAATATGTGTTTAAAAATGTTCATGATGAATCTTCGCTATCACTAAGATACTACTTATTATATTAAATACAAAATCTCTTTTAATGCCCAATATTCAGGATTCATAAGTGCATCTATGGCTGTCTGGATAGCAAATATTAAACCTATGCTCATAAAGAGCCCAGCAACCGAAGCAACTATCGCCCATGTCAGGCTACTATTTTGTTTATCCTCTAATTCACCATAATCATCCCATTTAAGGCGTCCCCACGCTGGTTTAATGGATAATAATACCCCTACAGTAACAGCTACAAATACAAATGATTTTAATCCTTCTAATAGTGCTTGTTTAATCAATACAGCCCATAAATACTCGGTTGTTGTTCCTAGTTGTGCAGCTAATTCTCTTAATAATTGTGTTAATTCCTGTTCCATTGTAATATTATTTAGTTAATTTAATTTAAGATTAATTCTTCTTCAGTTACTTCTTTAATGGCTATTTCTAGCTCTTCGGTTTCTTGAGGGGATGCGAATTTTTTCTTACTCCATCCTTCGTCTGTTGAAAATTCCTCTAACATATAGCCTGTTCTTGTCTCTCTTAACACAGTGTAGTACTCCCCGACTGGTGGCCTTTCTCCAAAATAACGTTCCCCTGTTTTGGGGCCATGATTATAAATACCTACAAACTCTTTTATACATAATACTTTCATTTCTTTCTTATTTTAGGTTTTTTAATAGGTTTCCCATCTGGTGTATATGCTTGGTATCTCATGGCTTAAACAGTTTGGATTCTTTAACTAAT
>Ga0209976_10002041_pt1 | contig 11652 bp, 11 predicted proteins | sample SumtaG_FD_182806 | JGI IMG/M metagenome (GOLD analysis project Ga0209976, IMG submission 182806) | Deep subsurface microbial communities from Indian Ocean to uncover new lineages of life (NeLLi) - Sumatra_00157 metaG (SPAdes) (version 2) | ecosystem: Environmental > Aquatic > Marine > Oceanic >... | reverse complement strand
AACATTAGGGGCCTGACGAAGCATAGCTCTGAGAATGAGCGCAAACTTCAGACCAATCTCTTCTCTGACCTGGCACTGATTCATACCCGCGAAGTTGTACTCTACCGGGTCCTCGGCCGTGATTATTTTCTTGTCCGGCTTGTTGAGCTCCTGAAGGGCCGCATAAAGTGTTGTGGTTTTACCACTACCGGTAGGCCCTGTAACCAGGAAGATTCCGTTGGGTCTTCTGATTATTTTCTGAAACTGCCCATAGTTGTCGGCCTCAAAACCAAGCGCCTGAATACCGATATTGACGGCGTCGGGACGCAAAATACGTAATACGATACTTGGCCCATGGTTACCGGGCAGGGACGAGACACGAAAGTCAATGTCCTGACCATCAACGTGTCTTTTGATTCGGCCGTCCTGCGGGAGCCTTTTTTCGGCTATGTCCATACCTGCCATGATCTTAAATCGCGTCACCAGCGCCGGCTGCATGTTCTTCGGGATGTTGTCTTTTTCGAGACAGACACCGTCAACGCGATATCTTATACGGACTCTATCAATCATCGGCTCGATGTGAATATCGCTGGTACGCATACGGCAGGCGTTATCTATTATCAGATTCGCCAGCCTGATGATGGGACCTTCGTCGGCATCGCTTGCGGCCTGAGCCCGGAGGGCTTCGGCCTGCAGCTCGTGCCCTGCCTCGGCAAGCTCAGCCGCTGTCGCGTCAATACTGTGTTTTAGCCGGTCGTCCTGCTCCTTTTTCGCCTCTTCGAACAACTGCTGGATTTGAGAGCGAATTGTCTCGGCGTTGGCAAGGCAGCACTCAATCTCGGTGTTCAAACGGAAGCGAATTGCGTCCATGGCCTCGAGGTCCATGGGGTCGCTGATAAGGACTTTAAGACGCCCGTTGGTTTGCGCCAGCGGCAGGACGTTGTGTCGTTTTATGACGTCTTCGGGCAGGAGTTTGGCTGTCTCCGGTGGGATAATCATCTCGTCGAGATTAACGTATTCGAGCCCGAACTGCTCAGCAAGAACCTTTACGAGCGTTTCGGCACCCAGCAGCCCGCGCTCGATGAGAATTTCTCCGAGGCGCTTGTTGTTGGCTTTTGAAGCTTTTATCGCTTCTATGAGAGGTTCTTTCTTAACGAGTCCCTTCTTGTAGAGAATCTCACCTAAGCGTTTTCTTTTTGCGGCCATACTCGTTCACCAATTAAGAACTGCGGCATACACTCTGAGATGCAATTATAACATTTTTTGCGGTATTAGTCAATTGTCCAGTCTCAGTCGAAGCATGTTCAGGGCCGTATTGGCCGCTTTGAGTCGCACTGCGCATCTGTCGCCGGAAAAAATAAAGCGCTTTGTTTCGCAACCGCTTTCGGTATCGACGCTAATATAGACCAAACCGACGGGCTTTTGGGTGGTACCGCCGGTCGGGCCGGCTATGCCGGTTATAGCGACAGCATAGTCTGCACCGGCTTTAGCTCTTGCGTTGTGTGCCATAGCCTCTGCAACCTGTTCGCTAACAGCGCCATTGTCTTCGATTATTTTCTTTGCGACGCCGAGCTGTTCTACCTTGGCGGCATTGCTATATGTGACCCAGCCGTGAGTAAAGTAACCGCTTGCGCCGGGAACATCGGTAAGCAATTTGGCAACCAGACCGCCGGTGCAGGATTCGGCAACTGCCAGAGTCTTGTGGTGCTCGGCCAACCACTGCCCGATTACCGCTGCCATGGTTTGGTCATCTGCTCCATAGACTAATTCGCCCAGTTTAGAACGCAGCGATTTTTCGATTTCAGCCGCCTTCTGCTCGGCCTCCGCCTTGTTTTTATCCGTAGCGACGATGTGTAATGTTATGCTGCCGCATTGGGCGGTACAGTTGACCAAAGGATTTCTATTCCGCTGCATTACAGGCCCGAGCATCCCTGCAATCGTCGATTCGCCGGCGCCGAAGCATTTGAGTTTTTGGATGACGATGGCCTGCTCGGTGGCAAGGGCTTTAAGCTGTGGCAGGACCGCCTGCTCGAACATTGCCTTCATCTCGACAGGGACACCCGGCATGACGAAAAAAAGTCTGTCTTGTCTTTCAGCCATGATTCCGGGTGCTATGCCAAGGTCGTTATCGAGAACCGCAGCGCCAGCGGGCATATATGCCTGAGCTTCGGCCACTGGTGGAAACGGCAGCTTTTTAGCGGCAAAGAAATCCCGGATTTTTTTCAGCAGGGGTTCTCGCAACTCAAGTTCAACTTCGAGAAACTGCGCAAAAGCCTGACGGGTGACGTCGTCATCGGTAGGACCAAGTCCGCCGGTAACAAGGACGACGTCGGCATCGACGCCTGCAAGCTGCAATACCCGCAGAATAGATGAAACTTCGTCGCCAACCACATAAGATGCTATGACCGGTATTCCAATTTGAATGAGTCGGCTGCCAAGAAATGCCGCATTCGTATCGGCAAGTTGTCCCGCGAGCAATTCGTTGCCAATGCTGATGATAGCTGCTTTTTTCATGGGTTCAGAACTCTATCATCGCTTTAATAACACCATCATCGTATGCAGCTACCATTTCAAAGGCCTTTTGAACCTGGTCCAGCCTGAATGTGTGGGTTACCATAAAATCGATGTCGGCGCGTCCAGACGCAACCAAATCAACGGCTTTTTGTGTGCAGCGATTCTGTCTTCGTATGTTGAGGATGTCGATTTCCTTTCTGCGTATCTTATCGATGACAAAGGACACACGGTCGAACCGCGGCGCACCAATGAGCACCAGCTTTCCTCCGGGTTTGAGTATAGCGACGGCTTGGTCGAGTGTTTCCTGCTTGCCGGCACATTCGAAAACCGCATCTACTCCGGCAGGTTCGGCCTTCTGGATTCGGGCTGCAATGTCCTGTTTGTCCGGATTGCCCGCCCAGCTTGCACCGTTTTGCCCGGCAATGGTAACGCGATAGTCGAGTATATCAGTCATATAGATTTTTTCAGCTTCTTCAGCTCGTGCTCCGGCCATACAACTAAGGCCAATCGGTCCTGAGCCAAGAATCGCAATGCGTGATTTTTGCGGCAGGTGTGCCCGCTGAACGGAATAGACACCTATCGCAAACGGCTCACAAAGAACCGCCTGGTCCAAGGTGAGTTTGCCGCCGGTCGGAAAGCAGCATTCCTGCGGCAGGACTATGTATTCGCACAAGCAACCTTCGCCTTCTGCGGGAGTCCCGAGAAAGCTGAGGTTTCTGCAGGTATTTTCGCGGCCCGCCCTGCACTGGTCACAATTATGACACGGCACGGCCGGGTCGACCACGACCTGGTCACCGACCTTGACACGATCTACGGCATCTGCGACAGCTTCCACAGTAGCGGCGCATTCGTGGCCGATTATATAGGGGTATTGGACCGCTTGTGAGCCGATTCTGCCCGCTTCATAATAATGCACATCGGAGCCGCAGACGCCGACCTTTTCAATCTTAAGAAGAACGTCGTCATCGTTCCGGATGTCAGGGTCGGCAACGTCCCTCAATTCCATCTGCCTTATACCGGTCAGCACGACAGCTTTCATAGCGACTCCGGGATATTGGAAGGTTTATACATTGAATCTAAACAGGATGACATCACCATCGGCAACAACATACTGCTTGCCTTCAAGCCGAATTTTGCCTGCGGCCTTCAGGGCTTTTTCGCTGCCAAGTTCTTTGAGGTCGCTGAAGCTGAAAGTTTCGGCTCTTATAAACCCGCGCTTTATATCAGTATGAACCTTACCTGCGGCGTCAACTGCAACCGTACCGCGATTTATGGGCCAGGCCCGCACCTCAGCGGAACTGACCGTCAAAAAGCTTATCAAACCAAGGGCCGAATAGCAGCTTTTAACGAACTTTGCTTTGGCAGAAGCGGTTATTCCCATATCGGCCATAAACTCACGTCTGCTATCTGCGTCCAGTTGGGAAAGCTCGTATTCAAGTCCGGCACAAACATTCACAACGGGGACAGCCTCATCGATTGACCGGGCAAAGTCGAATCTTTTATCAAGTTGATTTTCGCCCACGTTTACCGCGACCACCATCGGCTTGAGCGTCAAAAAGCCCCGCGATTTTATCATTTCAAGGTCACTTTCCGTCTCGATGGCGCTGCTTATGGGCTTTTCGGCTTCAATCGCCTCCTGGAGCTTGTGGTACAGGGTCAATTCGGCCTTGTCGCTGGCCTGCGTCTTTGTCGGCCTTTTGACCTGTTTTTCGAGTTTTTCGATGCGTGTGGCGATAAGCTCCAAATCGGCCAGCAAAAGCTCCGTTTTCAACTCAGCTAAATCGCGCACAGGGTCTAAGCTGTTTCGATACGGCGGAACGGCAGGGTTCTGAAATGCCCGAACCACCAGCACAAGCAAATCAACGATTCGGATTTGATTGATAAGCCTTCTGGCGGCGGCCCGGCCATGCTCATCACTAAAGCTGAATCCCGGCAAATCCAGACAGTCAATTGTTGCGAAGGTAGTCTTTTTGGGTTTATACAGATCAACCAGGAAGTCCAATCTCTCATCGGGTACCGAAACCATCGCTTCAGCAATAGCTGTCGCGCCGGCAGGTGCCGCATCTTTGCCACTGACGGCAGAAAACAGCGTACTCTTGCCCGATTGCAGCAAGCCAACCAAAGCAACCTTCACTTTTGGCTCTCCTTGAAAATATTGCCGCCATAAGCATCGTAGGCCACGACGGCAGGGAAATCTACAACCTTCAGTTCTCTGACGGCCTCTGTTCCGAGGTCATCATAGGCGATTATTTTTGCTGAAGTAATATGCCTGCTAAGCAGAGCGCCGGCACCACCTATGGCGGAAAGGTGGACAGCACCGTATTTTTTCAGGGCCTCTCTGACCTCTGGGCCCCTGTAGCCTTTGCCTATCATGGCCTTGAGACCGTTTTCGAGCAGCTTCGGGCTGAACGGGTCCATTCTTGATGATGTAGTCGGTCCTGCAGCGCCTACCGCCCTGCCCGGCGGCGCCGGCGTAGGTCCGACAAAATAAATAATCGCACCGTTCAACTCAAAGGGTAGCTTGTCGCCATTGGCTATTGCCCGGCACAATCGCTTGTGTGCCATATCACGGGCGGTGTAAATGGTTCCCGTAATTTCCACACGGTCACCTGCCTTCAACGACCGGATGTCCGTTTCGCCCAATGGTGTTGTCAGTTTCCTGGTTTCGCTCATGATAAACCATCACAAAAAACTATTGATGAGTATCAAGTCTACAATATACAGCCGTTTCTCGCGACCCGAAAAGGTTCAAAAATTACTTTTCCGTCCGAGCAATAATCTGTTGCTGTCATCAGGACCGAGCCAATATAATATTGGCATGGGCAAGTATCCGATATATCTGGAGCTGAAAGACAAGCGTGCGGTAGTGGTTGGAGCCGGGCCGGTTGCACTACGCAAGGCGCGTTCACTTCTCGAGGCCGGCGCACGTCTGGTCGTCGTGGCCGACAAAATAGCGGGCATGCTGAATATTCAAAGCCCTGACACGGAACTTATTGAATCAAAGTATTCGAAAGAATACCTCACCGAAGCGGTAATTGTTATAGCAGCAACGAATGACCAGCAGCTCAACAAGCAGATTTACAGGGACTGCCAGGAGTTGGAAATTCTTTGCAACGTAGTTGACCAGCCGGAGCTGTGCGATTTCTTTGTGCCGGCAGTTGTCAACCGCGGAGACTTGAAGATAGCTATTGGCACCGAAGGCGACTGTCCCGCTTATGCGGGCCATTTGCGAAAGAAACTTGAGGGCATTTTTACAGAGCGGCACGGGCAGTTTCTGTCCGAGCTGGAGACGCTTCGCAAGAGAATCATCAACGAGGTCACGGACACCGATAACCGTAAATCACTGCTCGGTGAGCTTGTGGATGACGAATCTTTCACATACTTTACTGAAAACGGCCCAGCCGCCTGGCGCGACCGGGCCGAAGAAATCGTGAAACAATTCAAGGTGCGTGGGCAAAAATAGCCCATCGGCATCAAGGCTTGATTTTTTCGATTGTTACCTCCAGATACTTTTGTCGATGACCGATTCGCACTTTGCTGTTCTTGCGTCTGCGAAAATGCATCGGATAGAGCTTTACGCCCTTAACAACGGCCTGGTCGGCACTGGTTTTGAAAGCCGCGATGACTTTGGCTCCTTTGACCAATGGATTGCCTACTTTGATGTTTTTGCCGTCATTAACGAGTAACACCTTGTCCAGTTCGATTTTTTTTGCGTCGGGCTTTACGTCAGTCAGGTCGATTCTGATAGTGTCGCCTTCAGCGACCTTGTACTGCTTTGAGCCTTGTTCAATCACTGCGTACATATAAACACTCCCGGTTCATCTGCCAAATCCAAAAACAGGTCGAGTATTCTACAGGCTTGCCGCCGAATTGTAAAGGAAATTGTAAGATTTTTGCTCTCAGGTATTTGCGAAAGAGGCCCTGATAGAAGATAATAACCGGCTGGGAGAACCCATGGAAATAGCGATGATACAGGACAGAATCGTGCCCTTCGCGGAGCTTGACGCGGCGCATCTCGACAGAGGGACCTTTTTCGGTGACGGGGTATACGAGGTCATGCGAAGCTATGACGGCCGGATATTTGTCCTCGACGAGCACATGGACAGATTTTCAAACAGCCTGTCGGCCATCGCAATTACAGCCGTGGACATCAAGCAGGTTCGTGACAGGGTCAGTAAAGCTTTCGAGACTGCAGGTATAGCCAATGCCGAGATATATTTTCACGTTACAAGGGGCTCGACCCCTCGCAGCCGCAGACCGGCAGCCGGCATTGAGCCCAACTTTTTTCTTACCATCACCGAATTGCCCGATTACAGCCAGCAAAAGCAAAGTGGCATTTCCGTTTCGACCTTCCCGGACTGGCGATGGAAAAGATGCGATATAAAATCATTGAATTTGCTGGCCAATGTTCTCGCTCGCCAGGACGCCGGCAGGAAAGGATGCGACGAGGCGATACTTGTCGACCAGAACGGGCTTATAACCGAAGGAGCAGGTTCGGCGTTTTTCGCCGTTTTCCAAAGGAGTATTCAGACTGCCCCGCTGACTGCGAACATATTGTCCTCTATCACTCGTAAATATGTCATCAAATCAGCACAAAGTATCGCCATGACAGTAGTTGAAGAATCCATGACGCCCCAGCAGGCATTGCAGGCGGACGAGCTTTTTATTGCCGTTACTACCCGAGATATAATCTCGGTTGTGAGATTCGATGACAATGTGATTGGCGACGGCAAACCCGGAAAGTGCACAAGGCAGCTCATCGAGCAGTTTGCTGCCTTTACGAAATAAGTCAGAGTTATTCAGTCAGTTCGCCGAGAATCCGGTCTGCGATTTCGTCCAGCTTTTCAGCCAATTGAGGTGTAAGTGCTTCGGAGAATTTTGCCAATTCTTCGACTTCGATACCATATATACGAATATCAGCGGGAATCTCATATCCCCACTTTCGGGCCATTTCGAAGGCGGTTGCAAAATTGATATCGTGAGGGGAGCTGCCGCGAACAGTATCGGTCAACTCGTCGAGGCCAAAGCGATGAACCGTTCCAACAGCAGCGGAGCCGGTCTTTATGGCGTCAATTACAATAAGCCGGTCATAACCGGATATCCCGGGAACAAGGTCCATTGTGGCGGCTGAAGATTTGATAATATCGACACCGGGCAGCTTTTCTTCAAGGCGGTCGGCAATTTCATGCGCTACCGCGTCATCTGAGAGAATCGGATTGCCCAGAGCGAGAATCAGTTGTTTCATCACTCCTGCGCCCTAACGACTTATCGTCTTTACTAATTCCTTTTTGCTGTTGAAAACATTGAGCCGCATGGGCATCTGACCGGGCAAGGCGTGAGTCGAACAGGAAAAGCACGGGTCGTATGCGCGAAATGCCATCTCCAGCAAGTTCAAGATTCCGTTGCTTACCTCGGATTTGTGAATGACGGCCTTTGCGACCTTTTTCATTGAAAGATTCATTGCAGGGTAATTTATGCTGGAAGCAACAAGCAGATTCAATTTTTGAATCAAGCCCTTATCATCACACTCGTAATGATGCATCAGCGTACCGCGAGGTGCGGCAATGATGCCTATGCCGACCGTTGGTTTTTCGGTAGGAATATTTCGCACCTTTTCGGAAGTAATTTCCGGGTCTTCAATAAGCTCTTTCAGTCTTTCGGCGGCATACATAAGTTCAATTGCCCTTGCCCAGTGGAAGGCGAGGGTAAAATGTGCGGGTTTTCCACCAAGAACCTCAAAGAATTTGTCTGTAGCGGCCTGAGCGAGCGGCGTGGGGATTTTGTCCGCTACGTTGAGCCTTGCCAGAGGTGCCACGCGGACGATACCGCTGTCGGGACCATCCTTGAACCCGTGCCAGCCCACCTTGCGAAGATACGGCATCTTCAGATAACTCCAGGGGACAACATGCTCAGCCATATCCTCAAGATAATTTTCGGGTCCGAAGCGGCTGAATTCATTGCCGGCCGGGTCAATAATGCGGATTTGACCATCGTAAAAATTGAGCTCGTTCTTGTCGTTGACCATACCCATATAATAGGTTTCGTGGTAGTAAAGGTCCTTGTTGACTATGACATCGACAAGCGTTTTGTTTTTCAGGATAAAATCGTCAACGACCTGGAGGGTAAATTTGCCGAACTCAAGCAGTTCATCGGCCATTTCAGCAATTTTTTTGCGATTTTCCTTCGAGAGCGACTGAGAGACACCGCCGGGCAAACCAAAAATCGGATGGGTAGCCTTTCCGCCTATGATTTCCTGAATCAGTTGGGCATGTGCCCTTGCTACGAGTACCTTTTTGCCGATTTCAGGGCCCACTACATTGATTACGCCAACAATATTTCTTTCGGCAGGGTCGGCCGCCCAGCCACAGATAAAGTCCGGCCCTACTGCCAGGGCATAAATATGGGCGATATGGCTGTGAAGCATATGGGCGCAGTAACCGGCTTCGCGAAGCTTTTTTGCAGCAGGTGTCGGCTGGACGTTGTATGCCATATCGAGGGCCTTGGTCGAGGCCAGATGATGAGGCCAGGGACATACGCCACAAAGGCGGGTCGTAATTCGCGGCATCTCTTCTATGGGCCTTCCTTTACAAAACTCTTCAAAGCCACGAAGCTCGACAACCTGGAAATAGGTATCTTCAACTTCGCCGTTATCGTCCAGAAAGACACTGATCTGTGCGTGGCCTTCGAGACGGGTGGCAGGGGCAATTTTAATTACCTTCTCGGCAACCTTGTATTTTTCATCCTCGAGTTTGGGATAACTCATCGCATTTAACCTTTATTCTTTTACTACGCGCTTCAGCAGCGATTTAGGCAGCGTGAATCGATACAGCGTCCCCAGCGGGTCTTTGAGTTTTTCCATAAATTTCGCAATTTCTTCTTCGGGGATTTCGGTCTCGGCACCGCTTACTTTGATAATTGAAGCAAGGGCACTTAACATACTGCCGCCATGGTCAAGCACCGCCGCAGTCGGGCCCATACAGCCCCGGCACGGCATATTTACTACGATACATTTTGCGTCACAGCCGGCCCGCGTGGCGGGGCCAAAGCATATTATTCCCTGCTCGAGGAAACACTTTTCCGGGTCGAGCTTTGTATAATCGACGCTCTTGATTTCTTCTATAACGACTTTTTCGGGCTTTTCCCGCGGGCACTCGTCACAGAGAGTTCTCTCGGAGGCGAGAATCACCCCCTTCGGCGGCAAAGGGGCTTTTCCGTTTACGAAATCAAGGATCACATTGAGCAGCTTGACATTCATTTCACGCGTTGGCGGACAGGCACAGATGACATAGTCTACATCCACGACGTCATCGAGTGTTTTTACTTCTTCGAACAGTTCGGGCAATTCAAGCTCATGCCCGGCTTCTGTTATGTGATGCGTTTGCGGCCGGGTATGGTCAGGATTGACCGTCGTTGCGGTATCTTCATAGACGGTATCGAGGATTTTCTTTTTTGAGGTGACATTGGCCAGGCCGGGAATGCCGCCGTAAGCGGCGCAAATGCCGTACGCAACCATAATCTTGGATTTTTTTCTAAGCAGCCTGGCGATATGTTCATTTTCACTATTGCGGACGGCACCATGGTAGAGGCAGATAGTGATTTCGCCGTCGGCCATTGCCTCGACGTCCTTAAACTTAATGTCAGTAGCCAGAGGTGCAAAAGTAAGGTCAGCCACTTCAAAGAGCTTTAGAAGTTCCACATCCAAATCGAGAATAGCAATATCGCAGCCGGAGCAGGTGGCCCCCTGGGCTAGAGCTAATTTTATCTTTTCAGGCATCAAACGGCCTCCTTCGAAGAGCCGGTCGCGTCAGCGGTTTTCTCTTTTCTATACGGGCTGGGCCCGAGTTCGATGACCTTATCAATGAAATCATTAACAGTTGCGGCAAACTTAGGGGCCTCGCCTGCGGATACCCATGCTAATTCGAGCCTTTGCGGGTCCAGGCCGAATTGGGTCAGCAGTGAGCGTAAAAGGGCCATCCGCCTTCTCGTCCTGTAGTTGCCGCCTATATAGTGACAATCGCCGGGGTGACAGCCCGCAACGATGATGCCATCGGCACCAAGTCTGAATGCTTCGAGTATCCATTCGGGGTCTACACGGGCTGAGCACATCGTTCTTATTACACGGAAATACGGTTTTATCTGCAATCTGCCGATGCCGGCCAGATCGGCCCCGGCATACGAGCACCAGTTGCAGCAGAAAACCAGAATTTTGGGCTTAAATTGTTCGCTCATTTCGTCACCTAATCCGCCAGTGCAGCCCTTATCATTGCCAGCATCTGTTCGTTCTTGAATCCCTTTTGTTCCATTGCCCCGCTCGGACAGGCGGCGACACAGCCGCCGCAACCCTTGCACATGGCCTCGTTAAGCTGTACTATTTTTTCACCTTCAGCGCCGTCTTTTCGGTCCACCACTTCCAGAGCGTTATATTCACAGACCGGCACGCATATTCCACAACCGTCGCAAAGGTCATCATTGACGGCAGCTATGGTGGGTTCGGCCTCGTATTTTTCTTTCGAGATAATCGTGCAGGCCTTTGCAGCGGCTGCCTCGGCCTGGGCGATTGTTTCCGGAATGGACTTCGGACTGTGGGCAAGGCCCGCAACAAAAATACCCTCGGTAGCAAATTCAACAGGACGCAGTTTCACATGAGCTTCGAGGAAGAACCTGTCCTCATTTAGCGGCACTTTCAGCATTTGCCCAAGCTTGTCATTGCTTCGGTCGGGGTCGATTCTACTGCTGAGCACGAGCATGTCGGGTTCCATGACCAAATCCTGATTCAGGACAGGCTCATTGACAGTGACTTTAAGGGTGCCGGTTTTATTTGCCTGCGGTTTGTTTTCAGATTCATATCTTATAAAAATAATGCCTTTGTCCCGGGCCTGCTGGAAGAACTGCTCATTTAGCCCGTATGTACGCATGTCCCGATACAATATGTAAACCTGCGTCTGAGGTGAAAGCTCCTTGATTTTCAACGCATTTTTCACGGCCGTATTGCAGCAGACTCTGCTGCAATACATGTGGTCGGCTTCTCTGGAACCGACGCACTGAATCATAACTACCGTCTTGACCTTTTTGAGCGGCTGTTTGCCGGCAAGGAGTTTTTCAAGTTCCAACTGGGTCAAGACCTTTTTATCCCTGCCGTAAAAATATTCAACCGGTTTG
>Ga0209976_10002040_pt1 | contig 11653 bp, 5 predicted proteins | sample SumtaG_FD_182806 | JGI IMG/M metagenome (GOLD analysis project Ga0209976, IMG submission 182806) | Deep subsurface microbial communities from Indian Ocean to uncover new lineages of life (NeLLi) - Sumatra_00157 metaG (SPAdes) (version 2) | ecosystem: Environmental > Aquatic > Marine > Oceanic >... | reverse complement strand
AACATTCCTGAAAATCTTCTAAATTATCTTGTTGAGCATTTAGTTAATAAAGGGCATGTAGAAATAACAAATACGAATAATTTAGAAATACTTAGTTTAACAGAAAAGGGTAAAGATCATTTTAAGAGTATAATCAATAATTTCACTGTAGATCCTAATATTGACACGGTTAATAATAATCTAATCGCAAACGGAAAGTTTGAAGCAGAACCACCACCTTTTATTGGAGCATTGATTAGTGATAAATCAGGTAAATTATTATTAAGAATTGATGCTGATGGAATTTTACTCGAAAAATTCCTAGGAATCGAAAATCAGGCGGACAGTAAACTTGCTTCATTCGAAATTGAACTAATTCCAATGTTTATCAGTGCATTAGGCAAATTTTCTTCAGAAATAAATATTAATGATTTAACAGGTTTTAACCTTAAAGGATCCAATTTAAAAATGGAAATATATAATTATAATGATTATACAGTAATTTTCTTTATGAATCCTAAAGTAAATCTAACTCCAATTAATTCAGAGATTAATAACTTTTTTGTAAACCTGCTTGAAGAATATAAGGATGAGTTTAAAATGGCTAGGGAACAAGGCAATGTGGGAATTCTTTTCCCATTAAAAGGCCTTGGAAAGAAATGGCTGCAAGAATTAAGTGATATATACGCAGAAATGGTCATAAATTTTGAAATTTTCGATTATAGCCAAGCAAAGATTCTTTATAGTAAATTTGATGATTTGTATTATAAAATCGAAACAGATCTATCATTTACTCTTGAAAAAATTAAAAAATTAAAGGTAAATTTAGTAAAGGCTATTTTAGAAAAGGATGATGATGAATTTAAAAAAATTACTAAGCTCGCTCAGCAATTGAGTTCAAAATATGTTACTTAAATCTCTAATTTAACTATTAAAGTTACTTGTTTTTAGGAATGGTGAATGTAAAGGTAGTTCCGCCCCCAAGAACACTAGTAAAATTGATATCTCCACCATGCAAATTAATTAATCTCTTAGTTAGAGATAATCCGAGTCCCGTCCCAGGTATTGATCCTACAAATGTGGAATCTACTCTTTTGAATTCTTTAAATATTAGTGGAAAATCTTTTTGAGCTATTCCTACACCAGTATCTCTTACTTTAAATATCCATTCACCATGGTTTTCTTGAACAAGGAGCTCAATTTCCCCTTTTATTGTAAATTTAATAGCGTTACTCAAGAGATTTAAGAGTATTTCTTTAAATCTTATAGGGTCAGCATAAATTTCCCTTTCTGTTGATAGTCCTTTTAACTTAAACTTAAGGTTTTTTCTCTGGTATAAGGGTTTCAAGCCTGATTTTACTTGATTAATCATTAAATTTAAAGAAAAATGTTTAAAATTCAACAATGTTTGACCTGCTTCTATTTTAGATATATCTAGAATATGTTTTATCATATTAAATTGATGTTCTGCAGAAGTTTTAATATCTCTTATAAAATCTAATTGATCAGAATTGCACTCTCCATATTCTCCTTCTAATAGAAGATCTGTAAATCCGATTATGGCATTTAAAGGTGTCCTTAGCTCATGGGACATTGTTGACATGAATTCTGTTTTAAATTGGGAAGCTTTGAGAATTTGGTCGAAATATAGTTTCTGCTGCTCAAGAGCATTATTTAATTCTTTTGTTCTTATATACACTTCATTTTCAAGTTTCTCTTTAAATTTCTCCTCTAAAATTTCTCCCTTTTTTTTTTCAGATATGTCTTGAAATATCAAGTGTATTATGGAATTGCTGTTCTGTTTTATTAGAGAGGCTTGAATTTCAACCCAAATAGATGTATTATTATTTCTATTTATTTGAACTTCGATTGAATTGGGAAATGTATTTCTAAAAGAAGCATGGAATATTTTTTTAAAATATTGTTTTATTTCATAGGAAAAAATATCATCAAAGTCATTGATAGATTTATTGAGTAAATCAACTTTTTCTAAGTTAAAAATATTCTTAATTGTAGAATTAGAGTCTATTATTATTCCATTTAGATCGATTAATAATATACCATTGGGGGAATTTTCAAATAATCCTTTATATCTTTTTTCTGTTAATTTACGTTCATTGATGTCTCGTGAAATTATTAAGCATTTATGTTTTCCATCCTTTCCTTTAAAAATTTGACCTCTGCATTCAAACCATAGCCAATGACCTTCTTGATGTTTAAATCGCAATTCAACTATATTTTCTCCTCCTTTAAATCCTTCTTTTAATATAGTAACAGCCTTATTTAAATCATCAGCATGAATAAACGCTAAACTTGATTTTCCAATTATATCTTCTTTTTGATATTTTAAGAGGTTTAATACTATTTTTTCATTGACGTATTCCAAGTTAAATTTAAGGTCCATTACTATTATTAGATCACTAATATTTTCAATTATCCTCTTGTATTTTTCTTCTGATTCATTAAGTAATAATTCTGTTTTGTGTCGCTCTAATGCTGTTCCTAATAATTGTGATATTATACGGTAAAGAGTAAAATCTATTTCCTTCCATCTTCTTATTCCTGAAAAATTAAGAAGAGCAATAAATCCTCCTAAATAATCTTTAAAAAATACCGGTATAATTAACACAGATGTAATTCTAGGAAAATCTAACAATTCAGTAAAAGATTTTGCTTCCTTAGGTATATTTAAAATATCACTAATCTGAATTATAAACCCCTCTTCAAGCTGATTTATCCACCAATCAATTTTTTCGGATTTTATATTTTGAAGAAAATCCACTTTCGAATTTACTTCATTATCACACCATTCATGTGTCTTACTTATTAGGCTTTTATCATCGTTAAATAAAAAAAGGAATGCTTGATTAGATTCACTTAGAATTGCTAAATCGCGAATTGAAATTTTAATAGAATGATTAATGTCTGATTTTCCAAGAAATCGAATTGAAGTAGTTAGAATTAGAGTTTCTAGCCCAGATCCTTTTACGAATAATTCTCCTGGAACTTTATTATCCTTTTTGTCTTTTCTTATAAATTTTCTGTCGCTATTAACCAAATCTGTTTCCCTTTATATTATGTGCGAGATATATCATAAAATTACAATGTATTAAGAAATTCTTCTATTTTGTTTTTATTCTTTTTAGATGTGAAGTTTTTAGGAATATTAAATATGAAAGTAGTTCCCTTTCCTAATTTACTAGTAAATGAAATGTCTCCTCCATGTAGATTAATAACTCTTTTCGTTAATGCTAATCCTAGACCTGTACCTGTTGTAGAATCTACATATGGTGATTTAACCCTCTTGAAATCTTTAAATATTATTCCGAAATCTTGTTTATCAATTCCAATTCCCGTGTCTTTAACATGAAACTCCCAATCTTTAAACTTTTCAATAAATTCTAAAGATACGATCCCTTTTTCTGTAAATTTTAAAGCATTACTTAAAAGATTATAAATTATCTGTTTAAACTTTATGCGATCAGCATAGATGATACTTTTATTAGTAAATCCTTTTATTTTGATATTTATTTTTTTTTCGCTATATAGTGGTTTCAGACTTGAGATTATTTGTTCAATAAGAATTTTTAGTTCTATCTTCTCTATATTTACAGAAACTTGACCTGATTCTATTTTAGATATATCTAAAATGTGTTTTATCATTTCATACTGGTGTTCAGCAGATTCTTTGATATCATGAATAAAATCTAGTTGATCTTTGTTTAAAGAACCATAAATTCCCTCTAAAAGCAACTCAGTAAATCCAATAATTGCATTTAAAGGAGTTCTTAACTCATGGGACATAGTTGCTAAGAATTCTGATTTAAAATTCGAAGCTTTTATTATTTGATCTAGATATAATTTTTGCTGTTTCAAGGCCTTATTTAAGTCTATTGTACGGTTTTTCACTTCCAATTCTAAATTTTTATTAAATTTTTCTCTTAATATTTCTACTTTCTTTCTTTCACTAATGTCTCTTAAGAAGCCTTTGTATCCTACAATTTCACTATTAGGGTTATATCGCAAATAGATTGATGATTCATGAAAAGATTTATCTCCGTTTTTCTGTAAAAATTCGGCTTCAAATAGTTTAAAGCCTTTTCCTTTTAGATAAAGGTCGTTATAAACATGAAAAATCTCACTTGCAGTTTCAGTACTATAAAGTTTTGTAAAATTCATATTCTGTAATTCGTCGCTTGAATAACCTAGATAATCACACAACGCTTTATTAAAAAAAGTGAAGTTTCCTTTAAGATCTACCTCAAAATATCCTTCATCAATATTTTCAAGAATATTTCTATATTTATCTTCAGATGCTTTCGATTTCATTTCAGCAATTTTTCGCTTAGTAATATCTAATATCATTGAGCGAGACTCGATTACATTCCCATCCTCATCCAAAATCTGTTTTACTGTTAAAGAGATCCATATGTATTGTCCATTTTTCTTTTTCATTTGTAGTTCTTCATCTTGAATCTTTTCACCTCGCAGGAATTTTTCAAACGTTTTTTTGGCTTTTTGTACCCCCTCTGGAGAATGAGCGTAGAGATCAAGAACTTTCATCTTCAGAAGTTCTTCTTTCGAATAGCCCAAGAGGTTTACAGCAGCTTTATTGCATCTTTTAATTGATTTTTCTTTACTAACTGAAAAATAAGCATTGGGAGCCTCCTCGTATAGATCACGATATTTTTCTTCGGATTCTTGTAATTTTAGTTCTATTTTCTTGCGTTCGGTGATATCTCTCCCTACACCAATAATTTCTTTGACATTATTATTCGAATCTAAAACTGCCGTATCCACCCAAGATAACCAGCGCCATCCATCCCTAGTCAACTCACGATGTTCTATAGAAACAGAATATGGAGGACTATAAAGTTTCTCCATCTCTTTTAATGTTAATTCGAGATCATCTTCATGAACTAATGGCATGAACTTTTTTCCTAGCATTTCTTCTTCAGTTTGTCCAAAAGTTTTACAATATGATGGACTAGCAAAGAGAATAACTCCTTCTGAATCAAGTTTACAAACAAGATCAGTCAGATTGTTAACAAGCAACCGATATTTTTCTTCTGATTCGCTCAACTTCTCTTCTGTATAGATTCTTTCTGTTATATCTGTAAAAGTCTTAATAACTCCAATTAAACCATCTTCCTTTGTGTTAAATGGATAATTTTTTACTATACAATATACTTTCGTTCCATCATCAAACTCTTTTTTAGTCTCATATTGGTATTTCTCTCTACCGGATAAAATTTGTTTTAATGAACATGTCTCCATACCACACATAGGACCGTCCAAAATGTTGAAACATTTCCTTCCGATTATCTCAGATCTTGGTCTTCTAATTAGATTGCAAAATCGCTCATTCACTTTTATTACATTGTAATCTAAGTCCGTAATATACATTGGAATTGAGGCATTGAAAATTTGATTAAGTTCTGAATTTGATTTTTCAATTCTTTGCTCTGAGATTTTATGTTCTATAATGTCTTTTAGTCGATTTCCAATCTCGTCGATTAAATATTGTTCTTCGGTTAGAAACGCTTTATTCTTAAGATAACACACGTCAATTATCAATTTTACTTTATTATCATCGAAAGTTGTTGTTAATTTCCATTCAGTGTCTATAAAGTCAGTTGTCTTAAACTCTTTGTTATTATAGGTTATTTTCGCCACAGTTATATATGGAAATTGGAAAGCTGCAATTATTAAAATAAGTGTATTTCTAATCAATTGATCTAATGTAATATCTTTCATTTCACCGAGTCTAGATAAATCATATAAACAAGAAATTTCCTTTATTCGTTCTGTAAGCTGTTGTTCTGACTCTATTAGTTTTTTAAACAATTTTTTACTTTCAATTACATCCCAAAAAATCCCAAATAAACCTATAACCTTATCTTCTTTATTTTTAACGGGAATCTTGATAGTATGAACATATTTCCTTTCTCCTTCTTGAATATATTCTTCTTCGAATTCTTCTATAATCCCTCTTTTCATAACTCCTTTATCATCATATCTGTATTTGTCAGCTAGTTTCTTAGGAAAAAAGTCAAAATCTGTTTTTCCAACAATATTTTCAGGATCTATATTTAAATCCCCTGCATAGCTTTTGTTACAAGATACATAGACAGAATTTTGATCCTTAAGAAATATCTTTTGAGGAAGGTGATTAATTAAAACTTGATACTTAAATACATCAAAATTTAATAACTGATTTATTTTCTCATTTTTTACTCTATTACCTGCTTTTTCCACCATTGTTATAATTCCTTTTTTAATTAAATTCTAGATAATGATTGTTGAATTTTTTGGAATAGTGAATGTAAAAGTAGAACCTTTACCAAGAACACTTTTAAAAAATATTCGACCACCATGGAGATTTACAAGTTTTTTAGTTAATGTGAGACCTAATCCTGATCCTGGAACTAAAGATACAAATTCAGACTGTACTCTTTTAAATTCTTTGAAAATCAAATTATAATCTTTTTCTGCAATCCCTATTCCTGTATCTCTTACATTGAATACCCATTCATCTTCAGAATCCAGAAATTCAAGTGATATCTCTCCTTTTAAGGTAAATTTTATAGCATTACTTAAAAGATTAAATAGAATTTCTTTTAATCTCGTTGGATCAACAATTATCTCGATATTTTTATTGATCCCCTTAAGCTCAAGTTTAAGATCCTTTTTAGCATATATCGGCCTAATAATTGATAAGGTCTCTTCTATTAAATTCTTTAAGTTGCATTTTTGAAATACTAATTCTAACTTACCTGCTTCAATTTTTGAGAGATCTAGTATTTTATTTATCATTTCTAATAAATGTTCAGCGGAGATGTTTATGTCATTAATAAAATCAAGCTGCTCATTTGTGAGTTTTCCATATGTCTGTTCAAGTAATAAATCAGAAAAGCCAATTACTGCATTTAAAGGAGTTCGTAATTCATGAGACATTGTAGATAGGAATATAGTCTTGAAATTTGATGCTTTTAAAATTTCATTCATGTATAATTTTTGGCTCTCAAGTGCTTCATGCAACTCATGAGTTCTAATAGAAACCTCATTTTCTAATTTCTCTCTAAATTTACTTTCTTGTTCTTCTGCTTTTTTTTGCTCTGAAATATCGTGCATAATCCCAAAATACCCCATTTTTTCACCCTTTGAATTATACTTTTCAGCTAAGGAAGATTCAACATATATTTTATCGTTATTTTTCTTTTTTATTTTGAATTGAATGTTTTTTTTTGGTAACAAATTTTCGGTGGTTAATATATTCATTTTCGCAGTATCCTCTCCAGTTAATTTCTTATAGTTAAGTCCGATTAATTCTTCATATGGATAACCTACAATATCACAAAAAGCTTTATTAAAGAAACTTAAATTCCCTTCCAAATTTATTTCATAGTATCCTTCTTGAATGTTTTCAAGAATAGTCTTATATTTTTCCTCGCTATACTTTATAGCTTGACCACTTTTTTGGATAAGATTTATAGAATTTTTCTTTTGTGAAAGACTCCATAATCGAAGTTCTGGAATCATCGTTGAAATACTTTTTAATTCTTTTTGAGTAGCTCTGAGTTCTTTTTGAATTGTTTTTTTATCACTAACATCATAAGCAATATGTAGAAAATATTTCGAACCCATATCAGCTGCATCACTTAAGGGAAGACTGTACCCTCTGACACTCAATTTCTTATTCTCTTTTATCTTTAAAGCATATTCCATTGAAAATGGTTTTTTAATTAATTTTTTTATAAATTTAAAGTATGCTTTTTTATCCCTTTGTCCATCATTTAAATTGATTATGTCTTTTAGAACAAGCTTTTGATAACTTTCTCTATTCTTTTTGTTTAAAACTTTCTTTAGACTCTTATTCACATCCATTAAATTTCCTTGTATGTCATGGACAAAAATAAAATCTGGAGAATTATTGAATAATTTTAGATTCTGGAGCTTATAACTAAAATTCCCATTTTTTACTATCTCTCTTTTACCATCATTCATAAAATCTATAAACCTTTATTTTTAATTCTCCTTTTCTTTAAGTTTTAAATAACCAAAATATGCACCAGTTACACCAATTATCGCAAAAATCCATCCTAAATAATAAAAAAATGTAAATCCATAATCTCCCAAAAAGATGTATATTCGATCAATTAAGAAGCAGAATAAGATTAGTGCAAAGCTTAATGACATTATTGCTAAAGATAGAAACGCGTTTCTATAAGTGGGAATTGTTGAATTTTTATAGGATCGAATAGAATTTTTCATAAATGAGATATATACACTTCCCATTAATAGAAATACAAGAAAAAATGCTAGGACATCTAAAATTAGATTTCCTTTTTGATATATAACTAAGGTGTAGAACCCTACTAAAATTCCAGAAATAATTACGATATAATTCTGAGATTTTTTAAATTCCTTTCCAAAGATCTTTTCTTTAAATATGTAAGAAGTATATGTAGCAATTGTAATAAATAAAAAGCTAATTCTAAAATCAGATATTCGTAATAATATCCAGGAGAGAGGAGTTAAAGGATCTGACACTGATTCATCATAAAGATAATCAATATTAGAATAAATTATTTGAAATTTTGATAACCATGAAAAAAAAATGGCTATAAAATAATTAGAAATAAGCAATAGAAGAAGTATATTAAGTCTATTTTTTTGTTTAATACATATTTTTAAAACTTGTACTATGAAAACAAACGTAATGCTGAGGATTACGCTCTCATAAACCAAAGCAATAAAATAAAGATTACTCATAATTTATCTCCTCAAATTTTATATTTACAATATTATTTCAACAAAATCGAAATCTCTAATTATTGAAATTTCCCTCCATTTTTGTTAAATCCTCACTCTCGCTCTTAACCTTAGGGATAGTAAAGAAAAAAGTAGTTCCCTTTCCTACTATACTTTTAAACCAAATTTCTCCTCCATGAAGATTAACGAGTCTTTTTGTTAATGCCAATCCTAAACCAGCTCCGGGAATCTTTCTTACCTCATCATCATCTACTCTTCCAAATTCTCTAAAGATTAAATTATAATCTCTTTTAGCAATACCTATGCCTGTATCTGAAATTTGAAACTCCCAATGGTCACTTCTCTCAATTGACTTCAATTTTATGACTCCCTCTTCACTGAATTTGATGGAATTGCTTAAAAGGTTATATAAAATTTGTCTAAAACGTAATGGATCAACTGTAAAAAAAGAATTTTCATTTATTTCATTCACGACAAATTTTAAGTTTTTATTCGAGTACAATGGCATGATTAGAGACTTTATTTCATCTATAAATTCATTCAAGTTAATTTTCTTTAGGTTTATATTAGACTTTCCCGCTTCGATTTTTGAAAGATCCAAGATAGAATCTATTAACGATAATAAATGTTCCCCAGAAGATTTGATATCTTTTAGAAAACTTTTCTGATCAATATTAATCTGACCATAAGATTCCATAAGCAGTAATTCAGAAAAACCTAATAATGAATTCAGAGGAGTTCTTAATTCATGAGACATAGTTGCGAGGAATTTTGATTTAAATTCTAATGAAGAAATTAAATGATCTAATAAATGTTGACGATTTTTTTCATTGCTTTTCCTTTCAGTGATATCAGATAAGTATGATTGCACGATTATCTCTTCTGAAACTTTCAATATAGTTGAAGTAAGTTCAATCTCAATTCTTCTCCCATTTTTTGTTTTAATTTGCGCTTCTAACTTATTAGGAGTTGTTAAATTATATATCTCCTGATTATAATGCTTACTCACTGCATCTTGACTTAGTGTGCTGAACAAATTATTTACTTTATAACCAATTAGTTCCCCATATGGGAAGTCAAAAAGAGTATGGGCTTCCTCATTTGCCCTTATTACTTCCCCATTTTGGTGAATTAATAATATTGCCAACGGAGCACTTTCAATAAGACCATCTAGCTGCTCATATATTCTTTCCAATTTTTTTAATTCATTTTCCGATTGTTTATATTTAGTAATATCATGAAAACTTAGATAAATAAAATTAGATTCCCTAATTTTAATAAAAGCAGGTTGTACTTTTACCCAAATAAAACTACCATCTTTTATTCTAATTTTTAGTTCATGAATATTAAATGGGGGTACTTTAAACATTATGTAGCGCTGTAATTTTTGGATGTCTTTCAATAGGAGAGAGATAATCCCATCAATTATTTTTATTCCATCATGAACTAATTCAGATTTACTATACCCAAAGGTTGTCAAGGTTGCTGAATTACAATCAATAATTTTCCCCTCTTTACTTGCGATTATTATTGGATTTGGGGAATTTTCAAATAAATCTCTATATTTTTTTTCAGATTCTTTAGATGCTAACTCGGTATTTTTTTTCTCAGTGATATCTAACACAAAAGCTACTCCGCCAATAGAATACCCCGGTAACGATGCCGCACCGAAAAGAACTGGAATTTGTTCCCCATTTTTACAAATTAATTCTTTTTCTATTGGTGTCATAACTCCTGTAGTTTTAATTTCCTCTAATGCTTTCTGATCACTGTCATTATATGATTGAGGTGTCATTTCCCTCCAATTAAGTGCTTTTTTATGAACATCATCTTTAGAAAAACCAAACATTTCAAGGAAAGCTTCATTAGCGTCTAAAATATCACCATTTATATCCCAAAAAAATGTCCCAATCATTTTTGATTCAAAAGTGCTCCTAAATCGATGTTCTCTTTCCCTTAAGGCTTCATATGCTTTTTTTCGCTCAGTTATATCTCGAATTATTACCCATATTCCTATTGGTTTTTCTTTAGAATTATTAATTAGAAAAGCTTTAATATTCACAAGAAAAGTGGTTCCGTTCTTTCTTATAAATTCCTTTTCATACCCTTCTACGTGCCCTTTTTCAATAATTTTTACCATAACCTTTCTGTCGTCCTCAAACCATTTTTCTGGAGTAGTTTTTTTGAAATTTAGATTCTTAAGTTCATCAATAGAATACCCGAGCATATCCAGATAAGCTTGATTACAATCGATATAATTAAATTCCATGTCTGTCCTGACAATTCCATCTAAATTAGATTCATATAAATGGCGATATTTTTCTTCAGATTTTCGATAATGTGTCTCAATTAACTGGCATTTAGTAATATGTTTGCCCGTTTTCATAAGCTTATTACAAATTTCTGTTACTAACTTATTTTTTTCACCTTCTTGGAGAGTTTGAAAATTAAAACTATTTATTTTCTGCAGAATAGAATTAAATTGCGACGAATAAACAGTTTTCTCTTTTAAATTGGCATCAGATTCATTCATTTATTTTGATCTCACATGCATTTATTTTAATCCATCTTTAAGGTGGATTTCAAGAGACGTAATAAGATCATTACATGAATCTAGCATGATCTCTAAAAAATTGATTATCATATCATCTGAAATTTTTTTTTTTTCTTTTTTTTCTTCTAACATCAATTCACAAAATCCTTGGATGGTGTTGACACCACTACGAATTTGAAGATTGAAAGATTCTAAAGGCAATATTTCATCTTTATTTAAATAAACTTTACTTAATTCTTTAAAGAAATCATGAAATATAGTCTCATCATCAGATAAAATATTTTTTCCTCCAATTTTACGAAACATCATTTCAATTCGTCTAAAATGTATTATCGGAATTAGAGG
>Ga0209976_10002038_pt1 | contig 11660 bp, 10 predicted proteins | sample SumtaG_FD_182806 | JGI IMG/M metagenome (GOLD analysis project Ga0209976, IMG submission 182806) | Deep subsurface microbial communities from Indian Ocean to uncover new lineages of life (NeLLi) - Sumatra_00157 metaG (SPAdes) (version 2) | ecosystem: Environmental > Aquatic > Marine > Oceanic >... | reverse complement strand
CCACCTGTGTCTTTACATAAACCCACAATAAATCCGGGGGCAATATCACCCTTGTCGGCATTATAACACAAGTTAAAATCCCCTTGTTGGCAGGCATTACATAATTCAAGTCCCCTTGCTTCACAGCAAAGAACCTCATCTACTAAAACTCTATCACCTACAGAAAAGTTTTTTACATTTTCCCCTACTTCAGTAATAATACCTACTATTTCATGCCCAAGAACCCCTGGACTTGAGACAAAATTTAGTTGATACGTAGATTGCTTTATCTCTAAAATATGAATATCTGTTCCACAAATTCCCCCTAGCTTTACCTTTATCTTAACCCAACTATCATTAATTAATTCCGGTTCAGGAATATCATCATATGATACTAATTCAAATATTTCTGGTACAAACAAGGGATCCTCATTTTTTTTTTGTAAAAGCTCGAGAAATTTTTCGGCTGTTATTATTAATGCTTTCATATTACTCAATTCTACCTAATATAAATTAAATTTTATCACTTCCCTAAAGATTAAACTTAAAAATAAAGAAAATAAGTTAGAAAGATATTAAAGAATTCCCATAGAACCCATTAACTTTGTCGTGTCAGGTGTATCGAATTGTACTTTAACATCTAACACCGCAGGTTTTCCAGAATTCTTTGCTCGTTCAAATGCCGGTTTTATCTCATTAGGATCAGTTACAACTTCTCCGTAACATCCAAAACTTTCTGCACACTTTGCATAATTAAACTCTGGAAGATCTACATCAATATAACGCTTCCCCATAAAGAGTTTCTGTCCTGATTTTATCATTCCCCAGGCACTATTATTTGAAATCACATATATTAAATTCTTTAGATTTAATCGGACTGCTGTTTCTAAATCTTGTATATTAATCATAAAACTGCCGTCACCTACAATTGCAACAGCTTGTTTGTCTGGTTTTGCTAATTTTACTCCAATTCCATAAGGCACAGCAGTACCTAATTGACCCATACCTATTGCCTCGAGAGTTGAAAGTGGAGCTCTATCCTTGTAATAATCAACTTGTTCAACAATGTGTGCTGCTATATCACCCCCATCTATAACAAGGATAGCATCATCATCAATATTTTCTAAAACTTCCTTGATCAACCTTTTAGGTAAAATTGGCATTTTGTCTCTCATAGCTTTTTTATTGACCTTTTTAATATTGGTTTGCCGGGTTTCTACAAGAGTATCTAACCATTCTCTCTTTTCAACTTTTTGAGTTTTTTTGATTTCCTCGAGAATTTGTATTAAAAATTGTTTACAATCACCCACAATACCAAGAGTTATCGGTTTTGCCCGTCCGATAATAGAAGGATCTATGTCTACTTGAATTAATTTCTGAGTATTCTTCCAAAATGGTTCAGCCCCATGCCCCATCGTGTATGAAAATTTACACCCAAGAGCCAAGATTACATCAGTTTCTGGTGCCGCCTTCAAAGCTGGACCTGATACTGAGGCACCCATCAAGCATTTTGATTTGTTTGTTAAAGTACCAATACCCATGATAGTTGTAAAAACTGGAATTTGTAAATACTCTGCGAATTCCCTCAACTCGTCCCAACCTTCTGCTCTTGCAACTCCACCACCAGAGATTATCAGTGGTTTTTCAGCATTCATTAAGAGTTGTACAGCATCTTTGATTAAATCAGTGTTAATGCTTGGTTTTTTCATACTGCGATATCTCTCAGCATCATATATTTCTACTTTATCTTCTTCTGCTTCTTCAAGAAATGCGTCCTCAAAAATTTCTAATAAAACTGGTTGTGGGCGCCCTCCTGTAGCCTCTCTAAATGCTTTTTGTACGGCATCAGGTATTTCTTCAAGCTTACGAAGACTTTTTTGATATTTTGTAATAGGTTTAAACATGGTCATTTGATCGAGATTACCTTGTAACGTGAAGGAATCTTGAATTTCAGAATTTACTTGCGGCACTATAGCGATTACTGGGATATTATCAGCCCAAGCTGCTCCCACTCCGGCCATTAAATTCAGAGCACCAGGCCCAACCGTCCCAAAACATATTCCGGGAGTGTTTGTTACACGTGCCCAAGCATCAGCTGCATGTGCCGCTCCCGCCTCATGTCTGAAAAGTACTGTTTGAATGCCTTGTTCTTTTCCCCATTTATAAATAGCATCGTACATGTTTAAAAATTGCCCACCGGGGATTCCAAACATGTATTTTATATCTTCTTTTAAGAGACATTTAATTAAAACATCTCCACCATTAATCATCTTCTTTATCTTCTTTTCTTCTGCCATATTCTTCACAGTTTTAAAAAAATAAATTATAATTTATATTGTACTTGTTTGTTTATTAAATAATTGTCTTTGGTCAGAGCTGTTAAAAAGAAGAGTTTTTACATTTGGAACCTCTTTAGTGAATGTAAGAAATCTGTTAACTGTTCTGGAATAACTTGAACTTTATTATGTTTTAAATTTAGTATTTCAAGAGAACTAAGTGAACCAATAATTTCTGGAAATTTAGAGAAATTATTATGACTTAAATCTAATTGTTTCAGTAACGTAAGCTTTTCAATAGTATATGGTAATGATTCTAAATTATTTCTTTTTAAAATGAGTTTCTTAAGGCTAGTTAACTTGCCGAGTGAGGGGGGTAATTCCTGAATATTCATAATTAAACTATAGTTATTTACTGTTTTTAAATAAATCTCTAAATCATTTAGCTTTAATAGAGACTTGATTCGTTTAATGTTTTCTTTAACATATTTCCAATATGAGTAATTAAAGTTTAAAATTTCCACATGTTTGTTTTTAATAAGAATCCATGGCTCACCACCCTTAAAATCACCTATATTCTTAAAGTGTTTATAACTTTGAGGAGACACTTCATAATTCTCTTTATCTTTTGCATATAGGGCTTCGAGATCTAAAAAAAATATCGATTCGAGTGGACCTATCCCTATATGTGAAGAAAATTGCTCCAACCAGTCTGTTAGACCTTTCCTAATTAAATTATATCTTGATGATGTGATTGTTTCAAAATGATCAAAAATCGCTTTAATAACAAGAGGAGATTTGTCATGTTCAAGAACCCATATTATTGGATTAAAAGATTGATCCAAATAATTAGATAGTAATAGTTCTACTGCATTAGATCTAACTAATGCATTTTCATCTGAAATTAAACAATTTTCGAGAACATTATATAACTTAGGCTTTTTAAAATTGATTTTTTTTAGCGTAGCTAGAGATTTTACTCGTATTTCTGCTATTTCAATACGTTCAATAAGAGATACCAGCAGTTCAGCTGCTTTTTCTTTATTTATTTCCCCTTTTAAAAATCCAATGTAGATTATTTCGGGTGATGAGGACTCAGTCATTTCCACTAATAGAGAAATTTAAACTTAAATGTTGAAGATATAAATGAAATACCGATTTTAAACTCAAATATTGAAATCTTTTTAATTTGAATAAATAAATTATGGCTAATTAAAGCAATGCAGAATTATTTTCTATTAATTCTTATTAACTTAATATTTATAACTAAAGTTGTACTTATTTTTCATTATCATTTAATCTATTTATTATAAATATAACAAAGGTAATTGTAATATGGGTGACGAAAAACAAAGTAAAAAAGACTCAAACGAGTTATTGAATATCTTAATTATCATAATTGGCTTAATTTATATCCTTAAAGGAGTTCTTGAACTCTTAGCTTTAGGAGGTATAGTAGTTCCAGAATGGTTAGAAGGTTATGCTTCAGATCCTGATCTAGAAGCTGCGTTAACAATTCTTGGAGCTCAAGGCCTCCTTTCTACTGTACTTGGATTTTGGTGTTTAGTGGCAGGGATAGGGTTATTTAGAGAGGAAGAATATGCTTTAGGGATGGGGCTTGTAGTTTTAAGCATTATGGCTGTGCAAGGCGTTACGAAAATAATCGAGTGGGTAAAAACTCCAGCTTCTTTTGATATGGCGTATTGGCCAAATTGGATTATAATAGTGGCTTTTATCGTAGGATTACTTGGATTCTTCTGGTTATTATTCACGTATAAGAGATACGACTAAAATTAAGATATTAAAGAAAATAATTTTCTCTTTTTTTTTATTTATTTATTAATTTCTTTTTAAATAAAAACCTTATACAATGCTCAATTCCAAATTCCTTACTGCTTATAATTTCACGATGTATTTTGAGTAGATTTAAACCTAAGGATGTAAAAATTGTGATGATTTCTTCTTCAGTATAAGCTCGAGAATACATTTTTTCTCCCAAAATATTTACAATCACATCATCATCATCGAGATTTCCACCCTCTTCTCTTGGTTCGTTTAAAGCAAGATAGAATAACCCATTATTTTTCAATGACTTTACTATTCTTTTTCCCACATCTTTAAATAATTGCGGATTTAGTAAAAGCATGGAATAGTTTGAAAAGACTCCATCAAATTCATTAACAAAATCTAAATCTGTCATTGATAATTCTCTGAATTCTGCCTTAGGGACGTTTTCTTGAGATATTTTAACCATCTGCGGTGAAATATCAATTCCTAACACTTTAAATCCTTTGTCTACAAAATATTTGGCAAAAGGTAACCCTGTACCTGACCCTAAATCTAAAATAAATGCGTTTTCAGGAAGTTTTTCACAGAATAATTCTGCTAATGCGTTTATTTTTCCATATTTGGCTTGTTCATATTTTTTCGCTGCATTATTCCATGCTTTCTTGTTTAGAGAAATTACATCTATGTTTTCCTTCATTGAAGAAATTGTAATTATTGATAATATAAAAAGGTTTAATTAACCTCCCATTTTACTAATAAATTGTATTTTAGTATGAATATATAATTACATTATTGGGAAAAAAAATGAGAACTTTTGAACAGTATGTTGAAGATTTAAAGAAAATGAAACCGAATGTTTATATCGGTGATGAAGTTGTTGGTCGGGATGACCCACGCCTAGAAGGAGGTATGAATATTATTAGAGAAACCTTTGATCACGTTAATGAGCCTGAATATGAAGATTTATGCACGGCAACCTCCCATCTAACTGGAAATAAAATAAATCGTTTCTGTCACATCAACCAGAATGAAGATGATCTTCTAAAAAAGCAGAAAATGACACGTGTTTTATGTCATCGTGTTGGTGGATGTATCCAGAGATGTATGGGGATTGATTCTTTAAATGCTCTTTCAGTTATTACTTATGAAATGGATCAAGCTTTAGGAACCGATTATTATGAAAGATTTAAGAAATACTTGATCAATTTCCAAGAAAAAGACTTGGTTGCCAGTTGCGCTCAAACAGATGCGAAAGGAGATAGATTAAAAAGACCACACCAACAAGAAGATCCCGATCAATATCTTAGAGTTATTGAGACTCGAGAAGATGGTATTATCGTTAGAGGATGTAAAATCAATATTACTAATACGCCCTATGCTGATGAATTCATTGTAGTACCTTGCCGTTATATGGGGCCGGAAGATAAAGATTACGCTGTTGCCTTTGCTTTACCATGTGATTGGGAAGGAGTGAAACTACTAACAAGACCTGCTTATTTTAGAAAAAGTGAATATGCCAATGCTCCAGGGTTACGAATGGGTGATGCAGAGACATTCATTATTTTTGATGATGTTTTCGTTCCAAATGAACGGATTTTTCTAAATGGGAATGGAGATCCTAAGCAAACTCCGTATGCTGGGTTTTTAGCATTAATGTTTGCTCATTACCATAGATTTACTTATTGCGGATGTAAACCTGCAATGTCAGAAATCATTGCTTCTGCTGCACTATTAGTTGCTGAATATAATGGTATAGAAAAAGCTTCTCACGTCCAAGAAAAAATATCTCATATTATAGGTATTGCTGAACTTGTTTTTGCTGCGGGAGAATCAAGTGCTAAACATTCTGAGAAATCTCCATCTGGGACACAAATCCCGGATGAAATACTTACCAACGCTGGTAGACGACTCGCAGGAGAAAATATATATGAGGAATATAAAATACTGACTGACATTTCCGGTGGATTAATTGCGACTTTACCATTCGAAGGATCCTTTTTCAGTAAGGAAGTGGGACCTTTAGCAATGAAATATTTAAAGAGAAACCCAAGAGTTAAGCCTGAATATATTTATCGTTGTTTTCGGGGTATTGAAGGTATGGTCGTCTCCGATTTAGGAGGATTATTGCAAGTAGCGGGAGTTCATGGAGGAGGGAGCCCACAGATGGAATCAATTACAATGATGATGCGTTACGATACTGAAAAACTTAAAGACATATCCAAATATCTTTTTGGAATTAAGTCGAAATTACGAAAATACGAAAGACCAAACGTCACTCCTCGTAAAATGCTTGAAAAATTTGGAAAAGCAATGAAAAGGAAGAATAAATCCTAATTTTATTATTTTAATAAATTTTTTTTATTTGAACCTAGTTTACATCACACATAAAACGAAGGATTCACTTTCCGAAAGAGATTCGATATCAATGTCTTTATCTTTTCCGAGAAATTCTTCTATGGATATTCCCCTATCAAAAATCTCCCCAAATTTATCATGAAAGATTTGAAATATATTTTTATTTCGTGATACATAAACTCCAATCAATATGTTTGTAGGATCAAAACTCGGTTGAATAAGCTCAGTATCAGTGAGGCTGAAATTACTGAAATCCTCATCAGTAACGTGAATTTCAATTTTTTTAAATTCCATTTGGAATGGTTCTATGTGTTTCGTAAGTAATTTAAATTCTACACTCAAAAGCAGATCTTTAATAACTTCGGAATTAAAAATAACTTGCACATCGATATCTTTTAGATTATCTTTAATTCGATTCATACCTGCTCTCATAGGACCCTTCGTTTCTTCAGGCATGTTATTTAAACGATCTTCATGAATCATAGTTACTAAAGGATTGTCATATCTAATCCCTATTGCAATTTTACAATTACTTTGAGCTAGAAAGGAGTGGTAAGTTTCATCAAAATTACTTATGCTGTAATTAATAAACTCAACTGGTTCTTGGATTATCTGTTCTGCTTCTAACTGATAATTGCCAATAAATCCCTCAAGAGAGGTTTCAATTTTATCTTTTTTCTCTTGAAATTGATTTTGAAGTTCCTCAATTCTTTTTTGCACTAAATTCTGCCACAGAGTTATCGTTGGAGTGGCAATGTGTATTTTCATAGGTCTATCATAAATCTGTACAAGGCCTAAATCACTTAAAACGGAGCAAATTTTATACCCTCTTTTTAATGAGAGATTAAATTGATTACACACTTCTTTTAAGTTATCAATTCTTTTATTTAAAAGGAGATAATGGTATATCCTCTCTATCCCTTTTTCAATGATTCCAATGGAGTCAAATAATTGACTGAGGGCCAAAAATTCGGCGTCTTGCATGATATCACCTATTTTTCATTCGTTCTAGTGTCAGGTCTGTGAGTACTTTAAATGCGTCATCAACATTAACATTATCTTTAGCTGATATTTCTACAAAACTCGCCATTTCATTTTTTTCAGCGATCTGTATACCATAGTCTCTTTGTACTTTACGTTGTGTTTGATCAAGGTCGAGTTTTGAGCCAACAAGCATAATAGGTATAGGTCCACCCTTTTGTCTGACAATAGTCATCCACTCTGAAATATTATCTAATGTATTTGGTCGAGTTATATCATATAATAAAAATGCAGCATTTGCTCCAAGACAATAAGTTGGCAAGAGAAATCTGAATCGTTGTTCTCCCCCGATATCCCACAATTGAAGTTTTATCCTTCTATTGTTCATTTCAACCGTTTTGACATGAAAGTCTACACCAATAGTTAACCTCTCACTTGGATTGAAGATATTATAGCAGTAACGCTTAGTAAATGACGTTTTACCAACAGAGGCATCCCCAAGCAAAAGTATTTTAAAGGTGTAATCATAGTTTGCCATGTTAAGCTATAACCTCCTTTAATGGATTTCCCGAAAATAATGAAGCCATACTCATAAAACCTACCAATTAAGGTATATAAATCAATTTAATTATTTATATTCTTATACCTATTACGTTATAATTTTTATGACTTTTAACCTTTTTAAATTTAGTTCGAAAATTATTTTGTTTAAACCTTAGAACATACATTTTTTGTTATCCCAAACGAAAACGAGTTGAATTATATGGTTTCAAAGTTTATGGTGTAATTAATTTTGAAATCATTAAACTTAAAATAATCGAGATCATTACATATTGAGAGTAAAAACCATTTTATGTAAGACTTATCTCTATGAAAAAAGAGAATATCATTTTAGGTTTATTCTTTGCTAATGAAAACAATTTAGTCTTTGAAAGTATTAAATATTCCGAGGATCTTAGCAAGGAAAGAAGAGATTCATTAAAAATGCTTTCTTTTAGATTTTTAGGTCCAGTCTTCCTTACAGCTGCGAGTGGAATAGGGAATAATTGGAAAATTGATTTTATTGATTCAGCACTTTCTCTCTATCAAAAACAGGTAGACGAAACCGCAGTAATTCAATCATTTTTTACTCTAAATTCTTCAGTTGAAACTGATTCCGGTGTTACAAATCTCTTCGCATTAATAAGTACGCCATTTACTGAAGATGTAAAATTAATTACGAAAGAAATGACGGAATATATTCACCCTAGCATTATACAAGGAAAGATAGTTAGTGAAAATCTGTTAGGAAGTCGTTTCAATTTTGATAAATTTATAATTCGTGAATTAAATAGAGGAATAAACCTAATTGAATATTCCCTTGGATCTGCAAGAAAAATGTATTGGGAAGAAAAACGTAGATACTATTGTGTTGGGTTAATAGAAAGGAAAAATAGTGAAGATTTACGAATTTCGAACCTGTATACTTTTGATAAAGATGATCCCTTAAGAAAAACATATCTGAATTTTATCCCCTCATATTACGTAATGTCAATTTTACCAGATTACTATGAACATCTTATAAGTGAGACGTTAACGATATATAATAAAAAGGGAGTATATCCAAACATACGAGAGATAAAACTAAGTTATGAAGATAAGAAAGTAATTTATTTAGAAGAATATGTATTTGAAGATGAGATATTTAAAAGTTATGGAGTTATATTGGTCCAAGAAAATGAAGTTACTGAAGAAAACAATAACTTATCATTTTTTAAAAAAACGCTGAGATTCATTTTAGATAAAAAAAGAAGCCTCACATATGTTCTCAATTTATTAAATCCTCAATTTAAATCTGAGAAATGGGGTGCAATTTCAAATGAAGATCTAGAAAAAATAGGAAAAATACTTGATAATCAAAATTAAAATACCTGAAAAAAAGTCAGATAATAATGGAAGAAATTGATTTTAACCAACTTTATAAGATTGAAAAGGATAAAATCCTAAGATACTATGAAAGGATTAAAAATCAATATAAATTTTCCAATCCAATTGATATTGTATCAAAATTTTTAGTCAATCAATCAATTGGTTCTAGTTTTAAGGATGTTCAGGATACTTTAAATTATTTCAATGATAAACTAGCAAATAGAAAGGAATTATTAGATCTCGCAATTGAATGGATTAGAGCACAAAAAATTCGATTAGAATATAAGAAATACTTAATCAGGGCACAATATCCAAATAATAATATGAGTTTGGCAGTTGATGATTGTTTATTTAAATTTTTCTTGCAATATGACAAATATATGAGAAATTTACTTAAGGAAGATATTAGAGAACATAACTTCAGTGCATTATATGAAATATTTTTCAGCCCTTATGAATCAAAAAACCTTAATATAAAGGATATCTTAGAACGGCATATCGACAACGTCCCAACGCACTTTCAAGATGATTTGGAAAAATTAAATACTAACATTATAATATTACGTTCAGGATTATCAATAATTATTGTAAAAGATTATGTTAATGTTTTACAGTCAAGAAAAGAAGAGAAGTTAAAGAAAGAACAAAAATTTGCCAAACAAAAAATGGAGAAACTTCAGCAAGAAAATAATTTCGAAGGATTACTTTTAGAACGACAAATTAAAGCTTATTGCATTAGTAAAAAAGAAATCTCTGATAAGGAGATTGAAAATGCCGTGTCTCAATTTTTATCATCTTATTTTAAATTTGGAACACTTTATAGTTTTGAGGATTTTAAAGAATTATTAATTCAGAATTTAGCAGATGATATCTACTCTGGTTTAACAGAAAGGCTTAAACGAAAAAATACAATAGCTAATATTAAGTATCTAATTTTAAATGTCATCGCATTATTTCGAAAAATTCATCAAAGAAAAAAACTAGATGGGATGGCTTGGAAAAATGATCTTCTTTTATACCTTACAACCTTTGCCATTAAATTTATTAATAATCTACTTAAATAAGTCAATTAAATAAAGAAATGTCTAAATATTATAACAACTTTTAGAAAAACTTACTGGTAATTTGAAATCATTAATAAAGCATATTTTCCCTTAAAGCTTCTTTTGCCTCTTTCTCAAAATCAAAATCAAAATGATCCCTACAAAACCAAAATAGAGAATTGGGGTCTTGAATCAAAGTTTCTTTTTTGAGATTTAAGGAATTAATCCCTTTCCATTAATTTTAATGCCTCTTCATATGATGTATAAGCCATAGGTCCAAAAAATTCTACTTTTAATGCTTCTACAGAATTTGAAAATAAACTTAATTTATGAATATCCCTATTATGAAAATTTGGAAAGATAGCTGTAAAATCAGTCCTTACGTAAAATGATACCAGATTAACTTAACTAAGCCTATGTCGCGTAATACGGCTTCAGTGGTGAGATGTCATGCGTTCTAGCTACTTTAACCATCACATCAACGTTGGGGGAGACGACAAAATGCACGCCAGCTTTAAAAAGACCTGGAAGGTCATTTGGCAATAAAACAGGATCGTAGTATAAGATACTGATATTGCTATCCTTCGATTCATGTATTCCCTGCGCCAAATTGGACTTGAATAGAATCAGGAAGAGTTGCTTGTTACCTACAATCATCTCTCGAACATTTTCCTTTAAAAAACTTTGGTACATGCTGCCGATCATTATGCGAGAATCAACGTTGAGTGCAGCGGCAGCTGCCTCCGGATCACAGGCTATGAATGCTTGGTGGAGACATTCCTGCTCTACAATCGTTTGTGCAACACGTTCACCAGCCTCTCTGCCGCCTCTGAGATGAATGTCTATCCAAATATTGATGGGCATGATTTGAAGAACCTCTTCTAGAGTCGGAACTTCCTCCCCTTCGAACTGACTAGACTTCCAGCTGCCAGCATCCAATTGTTTGATTTCTTCCAATGTAAGCTCTGAAACGGTACCATTTCCGTTTGTGGTACGATCCACCGTCACTTCATGCATGAGAACGAGTTGTCGATCCTTAGTGAAACAAACATCCATCTCGATCATGTGGGCTCCCAGGCGGATGGCTTCGCGAAAAGCAGCACGCGTATTTTCTGGATATGTGTTCGAGGCACCCCGATAAGCACAGATTCCACGTGTGGGCAAATCGCGAGAACTAGCGGACATATTCTTTCATCCTCCCATCTTCAACTTATTAGGGATAAGCTTAGACTCTTCGGTTTCTTCACTACCAGTAAGCAAAATTACTCCTGTTTTTTTAAAAATCTCTTTCAACTTTTCTTTAATTATTAAATTCGATTCTTTTTCTATA
>Ga0209976_10002037_pt1 | contig 11661 bp, 12 predicted proteins | sample SumtaG_FD_182806 | JGI IMG/M metagenome (GOLD analysis project Ga0209976, IMG submission 182806) | Deep subsurface microbial communities from Indian Ocean to uncover new lineages of life (NeLLi) - Sumatra_00157 metaG (SPAdes) (version 2) | ecosystem: Environmental > Aquatic > Marine > Oceanic >... | reverse complement strand
CGATTCGGGTATGCCGGCCCGCTTCTACGGTGATTTTTGCCAGCGGCCCGGCGTAAGTAATCGATTGGGGCGCCAAGACGCAGGAGAATAAAACGACGACAATAATCGGGCTTATCAGTACTGATTTACGGCTTTGCATTGTTGCCCTCCTTTCGGCTCAAGATTTTTAGGTCACCAATTTCTTAAAATAAAGACATTGATTCTAATAGTTATACGCAGCTTAATCAAGGATTATCTCGCAAATTTTCATATAGCTCTGTATTCGTTCACAACTTTTTAGCCTTGATTTACAAGTAAAATCAAAGTATTCTTGGTTCGCTGATTTTGTTCGTATTTGTCCGTTGGCTTCTCAAAAAGCGAAATAGAAAGGATTAAGAATGGCAAAGGCAATAGTTGTATATTATTCAAGGAGCGGCAATACAAAGAAGATGGCAGAGATAATAGCCAAGGCAATGAACGACTCCGATTTGCCGACCGAATGCAAATCCGTTGATAAAGTGAAACCGGAGGACCTGCTGGGTTTTGATGCGATAGTTGTCGGCTCGCCGACCTACTATGGCCAGATGGCCGGCCCGCTAAAACAGTTGTTCGATGAGCTTGTAAGCAGCCATGGCCAGCTCGACGGCAAAGTAGGAGCGGCATTTACCAGCGCGGCAAACATCGGCGGAGGTAATGAAACCACGATTATGGGCATAATAGAAGCGATGCTCATCAGCGGTATGGTGGTCCAGGGCGACCCAGAGGGCGACCACTATGGGCCGGTTTCCATCGGAAAGCCCGACCAACGGGTCGAGCGACAGTGCGCACGCCGGGGCCAGAGAATCGCAGAACTGACCCGAAAACTAACGGTCTAACAGGCCAAATCCTCCGCGGAGTTTACCCTTGAGCATAGCGAAGGGCTCAGAATAACGGCAAAAGCCGGTCAGATTGAGAAAAAATAAATATTGATTTTTTTTGCAAAAAAGACGATTTTCTTTGACAAAACAATCCCGCACCATTAAGTTTTGAGCGTTTTTAATCCATTTTTGGCAGTTTTAACCCACAAAGTGGAGGAATACTTAATGCAAGAGTACGAAGATCTTAAAGTTTTGGTCGCTGAAACTGAAGCTGACATCAGCAAAGCAGAAGGTGGAAATAAGGCGGCAGGAACGCGAGTTCGCAAACAAATGCAGCAAGTCAAGCAGGCTGCTCAGCTTGTTCGCAACCGCATTCTGGAAATCAGATCAGCCCAATAAACCATCACAGGTGTTCGCAAACGCTTGTTTAGTTGCATCTCGCGCGTAGTAGCTCGAGTGTGACGAGCCGTGCGTATTGAAGTATTGTGTACTAAGAGTTCTGACACAATATACAATACGAGAGCGCAAAATGTTTCCTTATTGAGGTCAATAATGCCGCCTCCATTATTGTTTGATTTATCGCAAATAGACCTTAAAGCAAAGCCTCTCTTCGGCAAAGAAGCTATCGGCAAAGTAAATCCCCAACGATTTGAGATGCAGCAGCTCGATGGTATCCTCTGGTATGATAAGGAGAAATTTTTGATCCTGGGCTATAAGGATGTAGCAGAGGACGAATTCTGGGTTCGCGGACACATTCCGGGCCGGCCGTTAATGCCCGCGGTAATAATGATCGAGGCGGCAGCTCAGATGTCGAGCTTTTTTGTAAGGCAGATTTATGAAGTGCAGGGATTTATCGGCTTTGCCGGTATAGATTCAGCGAAGTTCCGCTCTATCGTCGAGCCGGGACAAAGATTATATCTGCTTGGCCATTGTATCAAATACAAGCGCCGCAAACGCACTACCTATGTCCAAACCAGTGTGCAAGGAGTCGTTAACGGGACTATGGTATTCGAAGCGGTCGTGTCCGGCATACAAGTTTAAGCGGTTAGACAGTCGGACGGCTCAGGATTTGGGACCCCGCCCGTCTTGGCTCGGCCAAGCCGAGACAGGCAAGGGGGGAACCTTCAGCGTTTGACCAATAGCCCCAAGGGGATTCGAACCCCTGTTGCCGGGTTGAAAACCCGGTGTCCTGGTCCTGCCTAGACGATGGGGCCAAAAGAGCTTAAAAGTTAGAAATAAAAGCTCAAAACCAAATCTAAAAAACCAAAACCAATAATTATAATAGTACAGTTGTCCTTCGCTGGGCAACTGTTTCAACAGTTTTAACTTTTGCGTTTTAACTTTTGAATTTCTTTTATTCCATAGAGATTGTTTCCTCCGGACAAGCGTCAACGCAAGCCCCGCAATCGATGCAGTTTTCGACATCAACGACGGCCTTGTTGCCAACCATGTCTATAGCCTCGCTCGGGCACTCCGCTATACAGGATTCACAACCTGTACATTTTTCTTCACTCACCTTAGCCGGCATCTCTACACCCTTTCAAAAGACTCGTAACCTATCAACGAAGTACGGAATGTTACAAAATTATGATGATATTACAACCCATTTTTTTTGAAGAAATTTCATAGAGCGTCGTCAGACCCGCACCGCGGGGTCAGATCAGACCCGCCTTCGGCGGGCCAGCAAGGCTCTCCTGGTCTGCCAATACATGTTTGTTTTTCGGCACGGCCGGGCCCGGCTACAGCTACCTATTACTGCTGCGATACGGACCCACCCAATGCAATTGCCATACTGCGAACGAGCTCGTTTGAATCATTTTTTGCCGCCCAGTCCAAAACCCTATCGAATCTGCCTTCCGAGCTTTTTGCCAGCAGATAAATAGCCATCATACGAACCGGCCAGTCATTATTGTTCAAATTTTCTGCCACCACACTGATTAGTTCGTGATCCAACGGCAAAGAAAGCATCTCAGCCATAGTGTGCACCTTAACAACCCAATGGCCCTCGGCAGGGTTACGCAACAGTCCAGATTCATGTAACAGTGCCGATCTCAATAAAGGCGGCACCCAATCGGCATACCTAAGTCCGTAAGGCAGCTCACGATTGGACATCGCATGCTGCTCGGTCAAAAGACCAATGAAAAGCTGGGCGGTCTTGATTTTTTGGCTGAGCTGGCCTTCTGAGATTGAATTAAACCGGTTTGTCAGATATCTGCTGGTAAGTTCGATGCCCGGACGTTTTACCCGCACCTTGGTCGGCTTTAGATAAGTCAGTCTGTTAGTAACCTTGCCGTCCTGGGTGGTTACAGGATCGAGATAAAGTGTAAATTCTATATCCAAAGATGCTTGTGGATAGGCAAAGAGCATCTTTCTAAGTTCGCCCGTAACAAGCCGCAGAGAAATGAGGGCGTTGCGACCAGGCTCGACAAGGAAGACCGTCCGATTCTTGACAGATATGAGGTTCGGTATCTTTTTATTAAGGTCGCCGCTAATGTCGGCGTCAATCCTGATATTACCCCTAAATAAACCGTCATCGCTAATTACAAGAGGCTCGGGAGAATTATTTACTATTGCAACAGCGCCGCTGAATTCGCTGCCGTATGGGAACGTATTGCCGCGAATATTAAACTGAACTGAGATTATCTGCTCCGGTGGAGTAAATGCAGGAACGAGCGTTTGGCCGAAAGTATTCCTTAATACAATCAAAAGAACATCAGGGTCAACCGGCGGAATATATTTCTCGCGCTGCCGGGCCAAAATTTCTTTAGCGCGCTCGGCCGCCAACGACCCCGGGTCCTTGGCGATTACGGACCTTAAAGTCTCAATTGCCAAATCCCTTTGCCCTTCGGTCAACTGAATCTGAGCCAGCGCTAAATCTGCGATTTGATTATGCTGATAATCGCTGACAAGAGGCTTGGCCCATTTCAACTGGTTATTCATCACAAGCGCATAAGCCAAAATAGCCGCCGCCGTAGCCGAATCGGGCTCAGCTACATAGGCTTCATTAGCGTAGTACAGCGCCCTCTCCGGATCGGGCAATGCAAAACAATAAAACCAGGCGAATTGCTGGACACTAACCTGCTGTGGGCGGCTATCATCCGGGGCCGCTGAACCGGGTGTACTTCGTTCCGGACCTTGCATAGACAACTGTCGGGCTTTTTCTTCAGCTGCCTGGAATATCTGGGTCGCCAGTTCGCCATCGCCGATTTTGGCAGCTGTTTTGGCGGCAAGGGCCTCGATGAGCAGGTCGAACCGACCATCTTGCCGGACACGCTCGGCAATTTGCAGGCATTTTGAGTGATTTCGCTGGGACCCCGCAAGGCGGGAACCCTGGGACCCCGCAAGGCGGGAACCCTGCATGTTGTAGCTGCTAATCGCCCAGGGAAGATAAATGCGAGAAGGAAGAGGTTCAGAAGGGTAAAGATAAGTAAACAAATCGGCACAATATTCATAAGTGGCTTCGGCTGTCTCGTAAAGCTGTAGCTGTTCGGCATATTGTGCAAAGGCAAGGGCGGCTTCGATATCCGATGGATTCTCACGTAATGCTAATCTTAAGTATTCAAGATATATTGCCGGTTCAATCTGTTCGGGCATAAGTTCAGCCAGCTTTGCAAAGGCCCACTTATTGTACCTATTATTATTATAGGCCTGCATGAGGTAAGATTTAGCAGCCCGCCGAAGGCGGGTATGATCAAGGCTGCCGGTGGCAGCCGAATCCGCCTTTTGAGCCATCAACAAGCCAAGCGAGGTAGCCAATTCAGAACCGAGAACAATGTTTTTACCGCCCAGAGTTCTCAACATCTCTTGAAGGAGTTTTTCCCGCTCCTCACGGGAGTTGGGCCCTTCAAGCAAATACTCAAGCGCCCTTCTTGTCATCTCAAGGTCGGCGGATTCATCTACATAGTCCACAAGTAAATTATACACCAGGGCCGAATAGTCCCGCTCTGGAACTCGACAGACAAGTTTAATCAGTAGAGAGCGAACGTCATTGTCGTCGCCGTCCAGCTTCATCGCAGCAATTAAGAATGCAATCGCCTGTTCGAGCGCAGGGTCTCTAACATCTTGGCGCTCAGCCAGTTCATAAGCTATTTCATAAAACCTTCGGCCGACAGACGCCGAAGACAACCACCCCAGGTCACCCGCAGCCCCGTCTTGCGACCCGAGTCGCTGGGGCTTGCCGGCCGACCCGCCGCTCGTCTCGGCGGAGGCCAGACGAGGAGCCCAAACCGATAAAGCACCGAAAATAAGTACTAAAAACGCCAAAAAAGACCTGCCGCGCACTTGTTTCTCCCGTAAACGGCCAACAAACCATCGCATTAATATATTTCGGGTAATTGTTTTTTTTGCTTTAGACATAATGATGGCTTAAGTGGTGTATTTTGGTTGGCTTAGCGGCCTTTTTCAGTAATCATCTATACTATTGGGAAGGGTTTGTTCCATCACGGCCTATTTAGACCACTATCAAACTGAATTAAGCGCCTAAATTTGCACCACTTAAGCGCCTGATACGTCAAATGCCATTTGTACAAAAATCAGGTTCAATTATCAGTTCTTCAGATTTGTCATGTCAGGTGCTTCGGCTGCCACCTGTCAGCAGGGAAAGCATCTTGATATGCAGAAATTTTGCAGCTAACAAATACACCGCCGCCGCCGAGGGCACAACCACAGCAAGCCTCAGAATGTTAGACCATCTATTATCAGGAATGTTCCCCATCAAACGGATAATTGCAGCGCCCACCAACCACATAAAGGCTGTCGCTGTGACTGTTTTCAGTAAGGTAACCGATAATCCATCCAATATCGAATGACCTAATTTTCTCCGAAGCACCGTAACAAGGATTATTACCTGCAGGTACGAGCACGCCGCTGTTGCAGCAGCCAGTCCTGCTGTTCCAAGGTACCAGATGAGAGTCAGATTCAGCAAAAAGTTTGCAAAGACAGCCACCAACGCGCTTCGCATCGGCATTTTCGAATCTTGCATGGAGTAAAATGCTCTGGCAAGAATCTGCTGCGCAAAGTAACCGCACAATCCTAAAGCATAGAAGGTCAATGTTCGTATCACCATAGCTGTGTCTTCATTAGTGAACCTGCCGTGTTCAAACGCAGCCGAAATGAGCGGTCGCCCTACCATTATCAACCCGACGGTCGCCGGAACCGCGACAAAAACTGTTCCACGTATTCCTTTTGAGATGCTTGTTCGAAGCGCGGCAAAGTCTTTCCTGGCAGCGTAGGCGCTCATTACTGGAAATATGGCCGTTGCCAATGATATACCTAAAACCCCTAACGGCAGTTGATACAGGCGTTGTGCATAATACAGATGCGACACCGAGCCGCGCGACATTGGATACTCAATCTGAGCACCTAACAATTCAAAGAAACGCCCTTTTTCTTCCGAGCCTGAAAACCACCATGCAATAAGGTCATCAGCAAGGGTATTTATCTGCGTTGCGATCAGGCCCAACATCATCGGCCCCATCAGCAGGAGTATCTTCTTGAAGGACTCGGAATGCACCTGCCAGGCAGGCCGAATTGAAACACCGCAGCGGCGAAGTGGGTGAATCTGTATCGCTATCTGCACAACTCCCGCAACAAGAACCGCAACAGCAACATAAAACAACTGCTGCCTGGCCTCCATTTTTAACAGGTAAGCCGTGGACAAAATCGTCCCAATAATGAAAATGTTCAGCACAATTGGCGCAGCAGCAGGTGTGGCAAAATGTCTATGCACATTCAGGATACCGGCCAGTATCGCTACCGTACATACAAACAACATATAGGGCAGCATTATCGAGCTTAATGACAGTATCATCACAGTTTCGTCTGTTCGGGCAAAAAGGTGGTAATAAAGCCAGATACCGACTTCGCCAACGAGTACCAAAGCGGCTAAAATCATAAGCAGGACTGTCACAACCGTGTTGACCAGCTTTGCCGCCTGCTGGCGGTCTTTATATAGTGCTTCGCTGTAAACCGGAATAAATGAGGCAGAAGCTGCCCCCTCGCCGAAGAGCCTTCTGCTGAGATTAGGAATCTTAAAAGCGATAATCCAGGCATCAAGTAGTTGATTGGCACCGAAGAAATGGCTATAGGCGATGTCACGCACCAGCCCAAAGACCCTGCTAAGTGCTGTGAGAGAGGCAATTTGTCTAAAGCCTTTTATCATAAGGGAATTCAAAAGTGACTTTATAATTTCCTTAATCTTGTAATTTACATTTTAAGTTTTGAACTTTTGTTACGTTTTTGGTGCCACGCTGAAAGGCCTGCACCGGCCGACATTATTTAATAATCCCACAGAAGCCATACTAACCAGCAGGCTTGAGCCGCCGTAGCTTACCAACGGTAAAGTCAAACCTGTGATGGGCATCAGACCCAGTGTCATACTCACATTGATGACGACCTCAACTGTAAAGGTCGCGACAATACCGACCGCAACCAATTTGCCGAACGGGTCGGTATTGTTCACCGCGATTTCCAGCCCACAGACAACAATAATAACATAGAGTCCGAGCAAGCCCAGACAGCCCCAGAAGCCCCATTGATGTGCGATCATAGCAAATATGAAGTCGTTGTGCCTTTCGGGCAAAAAGTTGTACTTGATAAAGGGCCCCTGCCGAAAACCATACCCTTTGCCACTATTTACTCCGCCGGAGGCAACCGCATATTTTGAACGTATCAGATGATAGCCCCAATCGTTCATCCACTGCTTTGTGCTGAATCTCCTGCCCACAAGAATCCTGCCCAGCGTTGGGTGTTGCTCGGCCTTTTCGCGAACCCAACTGTTTTGCAACAGCACACTACTTATTCTGGTTCGCTGATAAGGCTTCATCCTGTGCCACAGCAGGGGACTTACGGCAAGCGCCATAAGCACTATAATCAGCAAATGCTTGACCTTTGCGCCGGCTACAAAGAGCATTGTAAACAAAACCGGCATCATCAGCATCACAGTGCCCAGGTCCGGCTCAAGCAGGATTAGGACCATCGGCAGCAGCGTTAGAGCAAAAGGGCCGATTAGAGCGCTAAAATTGCGGTAATTGCTGCGATAGCGCAGATACCAAGCCAGGGCCAAGATGTACACGAGCTTGCATAATTCCGATGGCTGCACGGCCGGTAAGTCCCGACCGGCTATTCTGAATTTAATCCATCTGTGTGTACCATTAATCTCCGGCACAAAGGGGATATCTAAAACATACCTACCAAGTAGTAACAGCCCCAAAAGCAGCAGCACAAATGCATATATCCAATAGCTTACCGCCCCAAAACGCCTGTAATTGACTAAGTTAGCCACTATAAAGCCAGCCATCGCGACGGCGGCGAATATCATCTGTTTTTTCCAGAGATTGCTCAAAACACCGGTTTGGCTGGCCGGGCTGAGCTCTGCGGGGTGGCCGACAGAGTAGATAGTAGCTATCCCGACGCCGACCAGGATCAAAGCGGCCGCCAGCAGGCATAGCCTTACAACGGTAAGTCGTCCTTTCAGAAAATTATACACGTTGTACATAACGGCAAAAATAACAAAGAAGCTAAAGACTAAAAGTGAAAAACTAAAAACTATCCCGATTGTATCGGGAAAGCCAAAAAATCAACAGTTTTTAGTTTTGAGTTTCACACTTTAAGCTTCCGTAGGGCCGCAGCCCGGATTCATCAAAATCAGCCCAAAAAACAGCTCATAATCGGGCCCGCCGGAGGCGGGCTTGATCCAGGCCAGCGCTGCCAGCTGCCCAAATTACCACCCGAAACGCATATTCCAGCGGCTTTTCCATATGTTAAATCATGCAATTATGCCATAAATCTTAATTTTTCTCGTTTTTTTTCACATTTTTTCGATTTTCTCAGAGCTCAATATGATATTTTCGGCCATCAATCTCTAATAACTTAATAACCTGTGCATATAGTTTTTGCGCGTATTTTTGCACATCAGCGGGGAAAAAGGAGATGTAGAAGCAAATTTCCAAGTTCATTTTTTTGTTTTTTTTGCATTTTTTGCTTGAAGTGCCCAGGAATATTATGGTATTATAAAGTTGGTCTTCACCAATTAGAACCTGTGCATATTGTTTCTGGCACGCTTTTTTCGCCATTCGGCGGGAAAGGAGGAGTTGTAAGAAGGGATTATCTGTATTTCCGGTTTCTCCTGCTGGCCGGAGCGCTATGTTCAGTAAAGCAAAAACGCTAAGTATCGTAAATTGAACAAGCGTGCTAATGTTTTGTCAGGCAGGAAGCAAAACCAAGATAGTGCAGAGTGTGCAACTCTGCGAAGAAGAGAAGAGAGAACGAAGAGAAGAGAAGGGAGTTGTATTATGAGAAAAGTAATTTTCGTCCTGGCAGTAGGGTTGCTCGCTGCTCCGGTATGGGCAACTGTCACCCTCACTGCCACAGACCTGGGCGGAGGGATAGTCACCATCGACTATTCGTCGGATGAGGCCGTGCTGGTCAGAGCATTCGCCTTAGACATCACGGTCGACAACGGCACTATTGATGGCATCGCCGACTTCGCGGTTGGTGATGACAACAACGGCTACGGCATTTTCCCAGCCAATTTCGGTCGTTACATCACCGTCGATCCGGCGACCGGCGAAGTCAGTGATTGGGGTGTAGCTGGTTATACACCTGTGGCTGACGCCGGTGACCCGGGCGCGCTGGGTGGCCTCGGCACGAGTGGTATCACCATCGAGATGGGTTCACTTTATGATACCAAAGCTCCAGGTAACTCGGGTAGACTTTGTACAGTCACTTGCAGTCAAAGCTGCAAATTGAGTGTCGCTCTTAACGCAACTCGCGGCAATGTGGTACTGGAAGATGCTACAGAACCAACTGTGGATTTGACTGGCGCAACTGATGCTCAAGTCAATGTTGGTCCAGTGGTGGCTTATACGGGTCCGCACATGGATGAATGGCTCGCTGTAGGTTCACCCGACTGTTGGGCTGCCAGCATTAATCCGAGACAGTGCCACGGTGACGCAGATGGTCTATCCCAGGGTAAACAGAAGTATTGGGTGTCCACCAACGACCTGGACATCCTGATTGCAGCCTGGAATAAGCCGCTGGAGTCACTAAGTGACAATCAGATTTGTACTGACTTCGACAACCTGTCACAGGGTAAGCAGAAGTATCGGGTCTCGACCAATGACCTGGACATCCTGATCGCCAACTGGCAGCTTGCTGATAGTCCAGCTCCTGATTGTCCGTAATGTGGCTTTCAGAGAGTTGTAACTGGCAAACTTAAAGAAAGTAAGGTACACCTGGAGTTTGTTATCGCGAAGGGACTGTGCTTTTGAAAAGAAAGGAGAAGATGATGAGAAAATTTTTAGTTGTGGCACTGGTTCTTGGAATAGCGTCGGCAGCAAACGCTGTGGTCATTTACGTCGATGGTAGTGATCCCGGCGAGTCTATCGAGATTGGCGAAGGCCTCACCCCGGTAATTAGTGTTGTAGGCGAAGACGCTTCGAGCTGGCTGGGTTATATAATCATTGAAGAGGGCGGCACGGGAGCACTGGGCAATGCGGTCAACCTGGACGCAGCAGGCGATATGGGCGCTGTTTCACCCTATGCAGAGGCTGGGTGGGGTAGCGGTTATGAGCTTACCATAGCAATGAGTCCAGGGGGCGCCCCAGCTGTCGCTGTAGGGCCGCAGTTTACGTTGGATTATGTAGGCGGTGTGTTAGGTGAAACCGTCACGATTTCGCTGTTCGTCGACCCAGAGTATGGGACCCCGGCCGATTCAGTAACTATAACCGTCGTTCCTGAACCAATGACTGTTATACTGCTTGGGCTTGGTGGTCTGCTTCTGCGTCGTCGCAAATAAGACGTTAGCCTTGGCCAAGGCCAACAAATTAGTTAGCAAAGAGGCAAGTCTTCTGACTTGCCTCTTTTTTTCTTGCAGCTTGTGCTGAGATTTCTTAAAACTCGACTTATGAAACGATTATTGGTCTTATTCATTTGTAGTTTATCCGCTTTTTTGTTTAGCGGCTGCCAAAGTTCTATCGAGAACACAAGCGGTGTCGAAGTAATCATTGACGGCGACGGGCAGTTCCCGGCGTTTCTTGTCGGCAGATGGAAAGCAGATAAAGGCGGCTGGGAATTTGTCTTTGAGCCGGATGGGACAATTTCCTCAGCGGTAGTCAGTCTCGGCAGGGTAAAAATTAAGCCCGGGCAGGTTACCACCACATCGATGAAACTGGGTGGTACAGGAGTGTTCGAGCCAGGTCCGTGGACGGTTCAATACTCGCAAGAGCAGCGCGAATTACTCGTTGAGATTGCAATAGACCACTTTCGTGTCGAACTGGGCGACAACGTGGTACAGGGCCAAACTCGGGATTTCTTCATCGGTTCGGTCTCTGAGGACGGCCAGATGTGGTGGGCTGACCAGCTCAGTTTCCCCGAATACATTGCGGATACAGAGAAACACCCTAATTACAAGCTGGCTTTTGATCCTAACGACAACCCCCGGGACAGCTTAATTTTCGAAAAGGTCGCAGGTTCAAAGTAGATCCCTTTAGAGCCTTTGTCCTTCGGGTCTCTAACAGGGTAGACTATTTTTTCTGCTTCGATTTTCTAAACTCAACAAGCTCAAGATGCTTTTGCAATTCTGCCGCAGCCTCTTTGTCCCCGATACGTAACATAAAGCTAACTGCTTCTTTCAAGCCTGTGAGCGCTTCGTCGTAGCGTTCTTGAATTACAAGCACCTGTGCGAGCGTTGAATGGTTTTTTGTATCGTATGGATCCAGATTTACGGCTTGCTGAAAATATCCGGTCGCTTCACTAAAATTACCGACTCCTACCAGGGCATTACCCAGCCTGCTCGCCATTTTGGCTGAATCGGGGCTTTTGGCCA
>Ga0209976_10002036_pt1 | contig 11664 bp, 11 predicted proteins | sample SumtaG_FD_182806 | JGI IMG/M metagenome (GOLD analysis project Ga0209976, IMG submission 182806) | Deep subsurface microbial communities from Indian Ocean to uncover new lineages of life (NeLLi) - Sumatra_00157 metaG (SPAdes) (version 2) | ecosystem: Environmental > Aquatic > Marine > Oceanic >... | reverse complement strand
AGACAGGATTAAAAAAATGACAACTAAGGAAATTTTAGAAAAAACATTGAAAATAACTGGATATTTGGAAAAATTTGATAAAAAAGATGAGCAGGATTTAATGAGGTTAGAAAACATTAAAGAACTGAAAAGCGTGGCTGAAGAGTTTAGAAATTTGCGAGAGTTTTTAGAGAATGTGGCTTTGGTGGAGCAAACTGATATTTTGCCAGAAAAACCAAAGACGGGAAAGAAGAAGGCAGTGACTTTGATGACTTTACATGCATCTAAGGGATTAGAGTTTAAAACCGTGTTTATGATTGGTATGGAGGAAGGTTTGTTCCCCCATTCTCGCTCAATGCTAGATCAAGGAGAATTAGAAGAGGAGCGACGATTATGTTATGTAGGAATTACTCGGGCAATGAAGCAAGTGTATTTTTCCTATAGCAGGCGGCGGCTCTACTTTGGCAGTTATTCTAGCAATGCGGTTAGTCGGTTTTTGGGTGATATTAATGAGGGATTATTAGAAATGACTGGAAAAGAGAGATTAATAAAAGACTGTGATGGGTTTAAACCGCAGGAGCGATTTTGATGATATTATTGAAGTAGATGATTATTAGAGATATTACTAGCAGTGATCGCCAGGTGTTTAACCGGCGGGCTGGCCATCCATTACAGTCTTTTGATTGGGGGGAGTTTAGGAAGTTAACAGGGACAAAAGTGATAAGAAAAGGAGTGTTTGAAGGTAAAAGGCTAGTAACATCGATTCAGGTAACAATTCATCCGGTGCCTAAAATTGGTTGGAATGTGGGGTATTTTCCTAAAGGACCAATGCCGGATGAAACACAGTTAAAGGTGTTAAAAGAGATTGGTAAGGAAAACAAATGCTTAATGATAAAGATGGAGCCAAATATTGGGTCGGCAATTAAAGAAGGGCGGCCGCTGGTTCAGGCCTGGGAAGCAATTAATAAGTTTCTGCTGGCTCGGAACTGCAGAAAAGGCAGACCATTGTTTACTAAATATACCTTTCAATTAAATATTACTAAGACAGAGGAAGAGTTGTTAAAAAAGATGCACCAGAAGACGAGGTACAATATTCGTTTGGCGGAGAGAAAAGGGGTGAAGGTGGTGGTGGATAATTCTGAGGCAAACTTTGATTGGTTTTTAAGCCTGTTGTTTGAGCAGACAGTCTTACGACAGGGTTTTTATGCTCACACGCCAGATTATTTTAAAAACTTATGGAAGGTGTTAAAACCGGCAGGCATGGCTCATTTGCTGAGGGCGAGTTATAAAGATAAGATTTTGGCAGTATTTATGTGTTTTGTGTTTAATAAAAAAATATATTACCCCTATGGGGCGTCGACAAGGGAATACAAAAAGTTGATGGCACCAAATTTATTGATGTGGGAATTAATCAAGTTTGGAAAGAAACAAGGATGCCAGAAGTTGGATATGTGGGGGTCATTGGGGCCAAAAGCAAAGAAGCAAGATCCTTGGTATGGATTTCATCGATTTAAGGAAGGTTATGGAGGTAATCTGGTGGAGTTTTTGGGAACATATGATTTGGTGTTAGAACCAAAGCTGTATCCTTTATACAGAACAGCGGATATGATGCGCTGGGGAGTATTACGAACTAAGGCAAAGATTAAAAGGATGCCTTATGAGACAAAGGGCTTGACTAGAGGTCTGAAAGGCAAAACTGAACGGATGAAGGCAGCGGCGATCAGCTTGTTTGAAAAGCATGAGTAGGGTTGATCTACGGCAGTCGACTGAATACGGAAAGTTTATGAAGTCAATGGGGTGGCAAGTAGAAGAAGGAATGTTTATTAAAAAACTAGGATTACTCCCCTGCTCATTTATTAAATATCAGCGGCCAAGTTGGCCGATTGATTTTAAGAAAATAGAAAAGATTGCCAGGAAGCATAGGGCAATTAGTGTAAAGATCGAGCCGAATGAGTTGAGGGATAAAAAGATTGAAAAAGTGTTTGAAAAATACGGATACAAAAAAGATAGGTCGCCGATGCTACCGACTAAGACTGTTTGGCTGGATTTGAAAAAAAGCGAAAAACAGTTGTTAAAAGAGATGCATTATAAGACGAGGTATAACATTCGGAAGGCTCGAGAGTTAAGAATTGAGACGATGAGAGGTGATAAGGTCAATGAGAAGCAACTGAAGGAATTTTATGAGGTTTATAAAAGAAGTGCAAAAAGACAAAGGTTTTGGGGATTAGGATTTAAACAATTAAAGAGTTTGTTAAAATGCTTTGGGAAAAAGGGGTATTTATTGATAGCGAAAGATAAACAGCTATTGGGAGGGTTGATGATGCTAATCCATGATAGGGTGGCTTATTACTCACATAATGCAGCTACAGACCAAGGGAGAAAGAGATTTGGGCCAACGGCCTTGGTATGGCAAGCAATAAAATTAGCTAAAAAGCTAAATTGCGAGCAGTTTGATTTTGAGGGAATTACTGATGAAAGATTGCCAGTGACAAAAAAGTGGCAGGGCTTTAGTCGGTTTAAAAAAAGCTTTGGGGGGAATGTGATAGAGTATATGGGCGGTTTTTCTAAATGGAGGTTGAAGTGAAAATAACAACTTTACTGTTTGATTTTTCCTGGGTATTGGTATTTCCTAAAGATCGTTTTTATGCTGGGGCAGTAAATGATTTACATGATCGATTGAGTAATAAGTCAGGGTATAAATTTTTTAATAATTTTGTTTTGAATGAACCATTATTGAATTATTTAAAAAAGATAAAACCGCTTGTGTCTATAAATATGTTTACGGCTGGCCATGTACAAGATTTGCCAGAAGTAAGAGAAAAAATTGACCCAGTATTTGAAAGGATTTATTCAAAAGATGGTGTTGGAATGAAAAAGACCGATCCGAAAGCATATGAGTTTATTGCTAAAAATTTAGGCAAAAAAGTGGAGGAGATTTTATTTATTGATGATACTGAGAAAAATGTTGAGGCGGCTAAAAAAGCAGGCTTACAAACGATTGTTTATAAATCTAATGAACAATTATTTAAACAGTTAGATAAAATATTAAAGTAAAGGAGGCACATGACTACGAATATTAAGGCTTTAAAAGATGGACCATTACAGGTGAGTGGCGGGGTGCAGGTAGAAGATGCTCAGGGAGAGAAAAAAGAATTTGAGGCAGGAAAAGATGCTTGGCTGTGTCGCTGCGGAGCGTCAAAGAATAAGCCGTATTGTGATGGATCGCATAAGAAAATTGGATTTAAGTCGGATAAATAGATGGATCTAGGGCTACGATCGTGAAACTAGATCCCTATCTGTTATTTAAGTAACTTCAGCTGCTCTGGTGATGATGGTAGGCCGTCGGGCCAACAATGACGAAGATACTCACAGCGAGAACAATGGCGGTAGTCGGTGGTGCGGGAGAAGTTGAGGCTTCTAATTTCTTTCATAGTTTTTTTAATGGTACGGCGAAGACTTTTAAGATCGTCTGGGGAAATTTTAAAGCGCTCTCTTTTGAATTGACCGGTCTTTTGAGGCTCAACAAAATCTATCTCTGTTTCGATAACCTGAGGGCGGAAGTTTTGATCAAGTTGAGCCAGGAGTTTATAAAAAACCAGCTGGCGATAATAGTCGCCTTCTGAGTCTTTGGTTTTACCTAAGATTTGGTTTTTGGTTTTGGGTTTGCCGGTCTTATAGTCAATAACTCTGACAGTTTTATCTGACTGATCAAGCCAGTCAATGCGATCGACTTTGCCGGCTAAAGAAATGTCATTTAAAAAGACTTTGGACCAGCCGTAACCAAAGAATTTTTCGGTAAAAAGAGGTTTTTGAAAGTCGTCTTGATAAAAATTATAGTAGGCAGAAAGGATGGTTTTGCCTTGTTTAAGACGAGTTTTATGTTCATCTGGAGTGAGGACTTCTCGGGTGAGGGCTTGGGTAAATTGATTGAGGAGAAATTGTTTAGAAGGATGTTTATCGTCGTGGATGAATTGACGGTGAAACATTTCCAGGGCTTTATGAACAGCGGTGCCAAATGATAAATAGGACTCTTTGGCGCGAGGGACGCGAATGAGATTATTAAGCTTGAACTTATAAGGACAAGTGAGGTAGGTGTTGAGGGCGGTGGGTGAAAGTTTGAAGTGTTCGAGGATGGTTTGGAGGAAGGCTTTTTCAGAAAGAGTGGTTTTGGCTGGCGGAAGAGGCTGAAGAAGTTTTTGAAGAACTTGAGTGGGTTTAAGGTCTTTGGGGGTGATGGTTTTAATGTATTTGGAGGAAATTTCAGAGATAAACATCGAGGGGATGGCTTCTTTAACGTGGGTGCCGGTGGTATAACGGTCGGCGAAGGAGATAAAAACTTTTTTCTTGGCGCGGGTGAGACAAACGTAGAAGAGGCGGCGCTCGTCTTCATTTTTTTCTTTTTTAGAAATATCGGTGTTTTTAAGAATAGCTTGAGGGAGTTTGATGAGTTGACGGAGGCGATTATTGCCCCATTTACCGTCAATGGCTTGATAGATAAAAACATAGCTCCATTCCTTGCCTTTGGCTTTATGGGCGGTGCTTAAGGTGACGGCTTGGGTTTTGATGTCTAGATCCTTGGCAGTAATTTTTAAGTGATTAATATCCATTAGGTCTAAGGCTTTGAGAAAGGAGTTGAGATTAAGCTGATGATTGGCGTGGTTAAGGCGTTTGATTTCGGAAAAGAGAGAGTTGAGACGGTTAAGCTTGGCCACAGCATCGGACTGGCTGATGATCCAGTCAAGAAAACCGGATTGCTTAACTAAGAGTTCAAAAAATTCAGCAAAGGTGAGTTGACTATCAAGCTGCTGCCATTGAGTGAGTTGATTAAGTAATTGAATAAATTGGGCGGGGTTTTTGAGCTTGAGTTTTTTAAAATTAGGGGAAAGAATAGTATCGATGATGGAGGTTTTGTTGTTTGAGGCGGTGCGAGCGAGCTTAAGAATGTCAAGAGGATCGAGTTGAAAAAATTCATAATGAAGCAAAGTAAAGAGATCAAGATCTTCAAGGTTTTGAGGAGCGTTATTGATGGCACGAAGAAGGGTAAGGAGTTTTTGAATAGTGGGGTCATTTAAGACATTGCCGCCGCCTTCAATGTCAATGGGAATGCCAAGTTTGACAAACATATTAGCTAGCTGGGGGGCATCAGCGTTGTGGCGATAAAGAACAGCAATTTCTTCTGGCTTGGTGCCTTGGCTGATTAAATGTTTGACTTGCTTAGCCAACCAGTAGGTTTCTAGGGTTTCTGAGGGGAGTTTGACTAGGCTAATTTTGGCTGCCCGAGATTTTTTCTGGCTTTTTAGCTTGGGTTTGGCGGTCTTGATGACAGTTTCAATTTGGAAATGGTTTTTTTGGATAAGGTTGAGGCTGGCATCAAGGATGGTTTGAGTGGAGCGATAGTTTTGATCGAGGGCGATGATGGTGGCAGTGGGATAGGTTTTGGTAAAAGAGATAATATTTTCAAGAGAGGCACCCTGGAAACGGTAGATTGATTGGTTGGAATCGCCGACAACAAAAACATTGGCTTGGTCGCCCCAATAGGAAGCCAGGAGATCAACGACTTGGTTTTGGGCAGAGTTGGTGTCTTGGTATTCGTCGACTAGAAAGTAAAGCAGGCGTTCTTGATAGGTGCGGAGAAGGTTTTGATCGCGTTTAAAGGCAGCCACAACCAGATTAATCATGTCTTCAAAGTCATAACGGCCACGCTGGCGGAGAATTTTTTGGTAATAGGTGTAGACTTGCAGCAGTTCCTGATTTTTAGCTAGTTGGCGATTAACGTCTAGGCGAGCAGTTTTAGAAAGCTTGACTGAGGAAAGAGTTGAAGATGGTTTTTTAAGAAGGGCTTTAAAGACTTGGGGGGTAATGGCTTCGCGTTTGAGATCTTGGATGGCTTTAATCAGGGCGGGAGTGTAGTAAAAAGGTTGGTTGACTGGTTTAAGGTGATCAAAAGAATGTTGGGTTAAGATGTGGTGAAAAATCTCGACTCTTTCTAGGTCGGCCAGGGATTCCATTTCTGGAGAGATGATAAACCGGTCAGGAAACTCTTGGATAACAGAAGAACAGAAGGCGTGAAAGGTGAAGATGTTGACGTAGTAGGCGGTTTCGCCAATGGTTTGAAGCAGTCTTTCACGCATGGCTTTGGCGCCAGACTCGGTGAAGGTGAGAGCTAGGATGCCATCAGGCGGAGTGTCGGTGCGTTTTAAAATGTTGGCAATACGCTCGGCAATGATCTGAGTTTTGCCGGTACCAGGACCGGCAACAACCATGACCGAGCCTTCAATGGTATTAACAGCCAGTTTCTGAGCGGGGTTTAGCTTCATTAGAGATATTTGTAAAAGAGAATTTTATCAACGTATTGATTTTTATAGAGCATGGCTTTTGGTTGACGGCCATATTGAGTAAAACCGAGAGATTTATAGAACTTGATGGCAATGGTGTTGCTGGCGAGACAATCAAGGATGATTTGGGTAAGCTGGAGTTGGGTTTTGGCTAGATTAATAACATAGTCTGCTAGTTGGCGGCCAATACCTCCGGAGCGATAGGCTTGAAGCAGGGCAATGCCGAAAAGGCCAACATGACCTTGGCGGCGACCTTTTTTTTCAATATGGCTAGCGCCAACGATTTTATGGTTATCAACCACTAGAACATGGATCTTTTTTTTGGCTTGAATATCTTTTAAAAGTGAGGTTAAGTAATTTTTTTCTTCTTGGTAGTTAACTGGTTCACTGGGGTTAAGAAGGACGAAAGTATCTTCGGCTTCTAGGCTTTTGGCATATTGATAGAGAGCCTCAAGATCGGTTTTTCGAGGAGGACGAAAGGTGATTTTTTTACCTGATTTGGAGGTAATGGTTTTCATTTAAGTTTCTGGGGTTGTTCATCTGGGGCGAGTTGTTTACTGGATTCAAGTTTTTGACCGATGAGGGTATAGGCACGGGCGACTTCGGAGAATTTGTTGTAAGCATTGCCAATATGACTACCCAGGGTGGAGAGTTTTTCTTCAACCTTACTATAGTCGGTTTGAATTGCCCGGAAGAGAGCAAAGATTTCGCGAGACTTTTTTTCGATTTTTTTGCCCTCAAATGATAAAAGAATCATTTGGAGATGAGCATAAAGAGTCGAAGGAGAAACAGGATAGACACGAGATTCTCTGGCAAAATCGGCTAAGTCGGTGAGATTAACGACTTCGTAGTAAACAGCCTCTGAAGGAATATACATTAAGGCAAAATCCATGGTGCCTTCTTCAGGAAGAATATATTTTTGAGAAATAGCTTTGACGTGTTTTTTGATATCTTTAATGAAAGCGCGTTTAAAGGGCTGGCGAGCTGATTTATCTTTGGCTTTGACCATTTTTTGGAAGTTTTCCATGGGGAACTTAGAGTCAATGGGGAGAATGCCGGCGTCGGTTTTAATGACAGCATCAACTTTGTCACCGGATTTAAAAGAATATTGAAGATGAAAGGAGTGCTTGGAAAACATTTGAGCAATAAGATCTTTGAGGACTTGTTCGCCGATGTTACCTCTAAGCTTGGGAGAGCGGAGGAATTCATTCAATTCCTTCATGGAACGAGAGACGGCGGAGAACTCACCAGCTTCTTTTTGAAGAGCACCGATAACTTCGGCAGCTTTATCAAGACGTTTATTTAAACTGTTTGAAGATTGCTGGAGGCTGTCGACTAAGTGCTTGTTGGAGGTTTGAAGAGAGTCAGAGAGAACTTTTTGAAGATCTTTAATGTCTTTTTGGGTGGTTTTGGCCCATTCTAAAAGAGTGGTGTCTTCGCCCTGAGAGCGAAAAGCGTCAAGTTTTTTGGAAAGCAGCCAAACCACAACAACAAAGCCAAGAATAATTAAGGCAGTTAAAAGATAGATTTCTGGCGCCATATGAGTAGATTGTAGCATAATCTTGGGAATTAACTTAGAATATATTTATGAGAAAAAGGCGGAAAAATTATTTAGCAACAGGGGTTTTGATCGTGGTGTTGTGGGGGTTGCTGGGAGCTATGGTTTACTGGATGGAGCCAGGATTGATAAAGGATTTCTTGGTGCCAGGATTGTATTTGCCATTTTTTTTGGTGTTTTTCCCGGCGAGTTTTTTCAGTTTAGCAGTGATGTGGGCAAATACGCGGCGAGGGTTGTTAGTCAGCCTGGGGTTAACAGGGTTTTTAATTTTGAGAGTTTATCAGTTAGGAAATCTACTGAACTTGCTTTTAATAGCAGGCATGGTGGTAGCGGTGGATCGGTATTTAGAAAGTTGACAAAAGAACGGGAAGTTCTTATAGTTTAATTAGTTAAAGTCCGAGTTTATTTGTTTAAACTATGCAAGTATCAAAACAAGATGTTAGTAAAAAGATTGAGAAAAAGATTTTTAGGTCGCTTTATCAAGTACTGGCAGATTTAAAAAGACCGCATGAGGTAGAAAAGTTTTTAGATGATGTTTTAAGTGAGACAGAAAAAACGGTTTTGGCTAAAAGACTAGGAATTGCTTATTATTTAGGCAAAAACAAGTCGTATGAAAGAATTAAAGAAGATTTAAAGGTATCATCGGCCACAATTGCTAATGTGCAGAAGTGGTTGGAAGAGGGTGGTGAAGGGCTAATATTGGCTTTGAAAGCAATTGAGGCAGATGAGTGGGCTGGAGAAATGGCAGAAAAGATTTCTGAATCTTTTAAAGAAATGTTTAAGAGATAAGCAGGTTGGTTTTTGTTACAATAAAGACATGGCCAAGAAGTTTTATATTACCAGTGCAATCCCCTATGTTAATGGTAGGCCTCATCTGGGGCATACATTGGAGTATGTGATTAGTGATGTAATTAATCGCTATTATCGATTGAGTAATTATGAGGTGATATTCACCTGTGGCTCGGATGAAAATGGGCAGAAGATTTTGGAAGCAGCTAAAGAAGAGGGATTAAGGCCGCAGGAATTGGCAAATAGGAATACTGAGGCGTTTTTAAAACATGTAAGGAATTTAAATGTAGATTTTGATGTGTGGCGAAGAGCAACAGATAAAAAGTTGCATTGGCCAGGGGTGTATGAGTTGTGGAAGCGGGCTGAGAAAAAGGGAGATATTTACAAAAAAAAGTACAAGGGGTTGTATTGTGTGGGCTGTGAGGCGTTTTACAAAAAAAGCGAGTTAAAAGACGGTAAGTGCCCGGAGCATTTGAAGAAACCAGAAGAGATAGAAGAAGAGAATTATTTTTTCAGGTTGAGTAAGTATCAAGATAAATTGGAAAAATTGATAGAGAGTGATGAGTTAAAAGTGTTTCCGAAGATTAGAAAGAATGAGACTTTGGGATTTATTAGACAAGGCTTGGAGGATTTTTCGGTAAGCAGACCGAAAAAGAGATTGGAAGGCTGGGGGGTTCCGGTGCCAGGCGATGAATCGCAGGTAATGTATGTTTGGTTTGATGCTTTGACGATATATATGACATCGGTAGGATGGAACTATGATTTGAAGTTGTGGGAAAAGTGGTGGCCAGCAGATGTGCATGTAATTGGTAAAGGAATTTATCGGTTTCATACAGTTTATTGGCCGGCAATGTTGATGTCGGCTGGAATTCCCTTACCCAAAGCAGTGTTAGTGCATGGCTATATTACTTCTGGGGGACAAAAGATGGCTAAGAGCTTGAGGAATGTAATTGACTCAGAAGAGATTTTGGAAAAATATGGGACTGATGCGGTTAGATACTACTTATTAAAGGAGATTCCGACGCAGAGTGATGGGGATTTTACTAAGGCAAGATTTAAGGAGGTGTATAACGCGGATTTGGCAAATGGTTTGGGGAATTTGGTGGCAAGAGTGATTACGATGGCGCATAAATTTACTGGCGGGAAGGTGCCGAGAGTTGATAAAGATCCAGAAAAACATCCGATTCAAAAACTTGAAAAAGGTGTGTGGAAGGATTTAGATAAGTTGATAAGAAATTATGAGTTTCATCAGGCTTTAAATAGGATTTGGGAGTTAATTCATGGCGTGGATAAATATATTGATGAGAATAAACCATGGAGGTTGGCTAAAGAGGAAAAGCAAAAAGAATTAGATTGGATAATTTATGGATTGTTGGACGGGGTAAAAGATTTGGCTTGGTTAGTATTGCCTTTTTTGCCAGAAACAGCGGTAAAAATTGGTCAGGCTTTAAATCTAAAAGATCTAGACAAGAAAGAGCCTTTATATAAGGATTCTTGGGTAAATGTGAAGCCAGGGACAGAAGTCAAGAAAATTAAGTCATTGTTTCCTAGGCTGTCATAAGCAATCTGGTGGTTAAGGATATAATAAGGCTATGTTGATAGACACTCATTGTCATCTTAATTTTAAGGCGTTTAATGATGATTGGCGGGCGGTGATAGGGCGAGCTCAGAAGGCGGGGGTGAGGAAAATGGTGGTGGTGGGAACAGATTTAGAGAGCAGTAGGCGGGCGGTAGAGATAGCTAATGGAGTGGAGGGAGTTTATGCGACGGTGGGGCTTCACCCGCATCATTGTCGAGGTTTAAAAAGCAGGCTGGAAAATATTAAGGGTCAGTTAAAAATCTTGGCTAAGAATAAAAAGGTGGTGGCAATAGGAGAGTGTGGTTTAGATTACCATGTGTATAAACAGAGCGAATATAAGGATGTGAGGCTAACGACTGAGCTGAAGAATCTGCAGAAAAGAGTCTGGGGAATGCAGATTCAGCTAGCTAAAGAGTTGAATTTGCCAATGGTAATTCATAATCGGCGGGCAGATGAGGAGTTGTTGGATACCCTGGAGCATTTTTGCAAGGATGATGGCAAGTATCCTAAGGGAGTGTTTCATTGTATTTCAGGAAGTAAAAAATATTTAGCAAGGGTGTTAAAGATGGGGTTTTATGTAGGTGTGGATGGAAATGTGACCTATAGCCAGGGAGTGCAAGAACTGGCTAAGGAGATTCCGATGGAGAGATTGGTGATTGAGACTGACTCGCCTTTTCTGACGCCAAAGCCTTACCGCGACTTGAGGAATGAGCCAAAGAATGTTAAAATCGTGACCGAGTTTTTAGGAAAGCTTAAAAAGCTAACTTTTGATCAAATTGAAGCCTCAACGACCAGAAATGCTGAGGCTGTTTTTAAACTGAAATGAGAAAATGGTTAATTAAACACGAGAAAAGAGTCTTGCGATTATTGGAGATTTTGCCAGGGTTTTTATCCTGGTCTTTGATTATTTTTCCTATTTGGGGGGCGTTTTTAGTACCAACTCTGGTGGCTTATTATATTATTGCTTTTGATGTTTACTGGCTGTATCGGTCAATGTGGACATCGGTGTTGTCCTTGATGGCCCATTATCGTTTGAAGGCGGCACAGGAGTTTGACTGGTTAGGTGAAGCAAAGTCATTTTTAGACTGGAAAAGGGTACATCATATTGTAGTGCTGCCAACTTATAAAGAGCCTTTATATATTTTACGAAGAACTTTAAATGGCTTAAAAAAACAAACTTTTCCTTTGGAAAATTTAACAATAGTGGTGGGGTTTGAGAAACGAGAAGGAAAGGCGGCTTATGAAAAGGCCAAGAAGTTAAAAGAAGAGTTTAAGGGAGTGTTTAGGAATTTAATGACAGCTTTTCACCCAGATATTCCGGGTGAGGTTAAGGGTAAGTCATCAAATACTGCCTGGGCAGCACGACTGGCTAAAGAGCGTTTGATTGATAAACAAGGAGTGGATATTGATTATGTGACGATTAC
>Ga0209976_10002032_pt1 | contig 11677 bp, 9 predicted proteins | sample SumtaG_FD_182806 | JGI IMG/M metagenome (GOLD analysis project Ga0209976, IMG submission 182806) | Deep subsurface microbial communities from Indian Ocean to uncover new lineages of life (NeLLi) - Sumatra_00157 metaG (SPAdes) (version 2) | ecosystem: Environmental > Aquatic > Marine > Oceanic >... | reverse complement strand
CTACCTTTTAGATGGAGTTTAGTTCAAAATCTGAACTTTTTCATAATATTTGTTCAGATTTTTCCTAAAAACAATTAGATGCCATGTGTCCATCTATGAGAAAACAATTGCTCTTCAAAATCTACCAAACCACAAATTTCACATGTTCCCATCCCAAGGTCTTCTACGCCTACACTTATTGAAATCAGAAATAATTTAGGATTGATTTTTTTTACGCTGTGTTTTGTTCTCTTGGTATACTTTAGAAAACTCTTAAAAATTTTGAGATCAAAAGCAGTTTTGTCTATTTTTATCTCAGCTGCTTCTAGATGAGAATCAATTCCTTTGCTCTTCAAATAATCTTGCAATTCCTTTGCAATTTCTACATCATTGGCCAAGTCAATTGATATCATAATTGACTCATCCATAAATCGTATAATAATACTAGGGATTTTTTTAATCTGTGGGCAATATTTTGAGTCTTTTAGAATTTTTCCACAACAAAGTACATAGTATGAAAATATTGTTTACCATTTCATAAGAATTGGTAGAAAAAGCAAAGTCAGACATCACACTATTGTTTTCATCCTCTTTTAATGTGGCATCTGACATTATCATCTGCTTATCTTTTTCAACAATAATCCTTCCTTTTGAAGCAAGTTTTGCTAACTTTGTCTCAGTTGCTCCAATTCTATCAATATACGATCTTAATCCATAATCGCTCATTTCAGTAAGTAATCTAACTTCACCACCATTTTTTTCACAAATTTTGATTTTTTCTGGTATACTAGTATGATACATTTTTGAGATGTCTTTAAGAGTAGTTACAATATAGACAGTATTTTTAGAGTTTTCAATTAGTTTGCCAATATCAGAGTAAATGTTTGTACTTCCCTGAATGATATGAAATGTAGGAACATTTTTTGAATTTTTTATAGGAATAATTTCTTTGATTTTTTTGATAACTTGGACCTTGGTCATTTTTAATTTTTTCAAGTCATCTTCTTTTCTTTGCATAATCATTTTGAGAACTTCTTCTGGTTCAGCAGCAATGCATAATTTTGGTTTTGAAAATGTTGAAGACACTATGTTTTGATTGATTAATTTTTCAATTGTTCTGTACATTTTTGTTCTTTCAATATCGATATCTTTAGCTAATGCACTTGCTGAAATTGGTCCAACTCTGAGCAAATTTAGATAAATTTTTGCTTCCAAGTCATCTAGTCCCAAAATCGAAGATAGTTGGGTTCCAAGTGAATCAATATTTTGTAAGGACGATAGTTCTTTTGATAACTCTTTTTCATCATAAAGATAGGTTGAATTAATTTTTTGATCCAAACTTGCTGTGTCGTTTGGATTGCAGCTATATGCTGCTACCTGGGGATTGGCTTCAGTTGTTGCTTGCGTACCTGAAATTGCTCATAAAGTATTAAAACACTTACGTAGAAATTCTCAGTGCGATCAAAATACCCATTAAATGATTCAACATTAACTAGATTGTCAAATTAAATCAAATTCTAAACGAGCTTAAATAAAAAAGAAGAAAATTTTGTTTAGTATTGGGTATAGTCACCATATATCTGATTCATTATTTTACCCATGATTTCTGATTGACCGCCTTGGTTATCAATTGTTACTAAAAGCAAGTGATCATTGTCCAAGGGCACAGTTACTCGTCTTAGTTTTTCATATACTGCAAGTACGTATTTTCCTTTGCCAATTTTATTGGATATTTTTGTTCTTGATTTCCATGAGCTAACTGCATGATCTAGGGATTCTTTTGTCTCATCGTCAGAAAGATAATTTGTTACTCCTTCCCTATGGCGAGTTTCAACCTGATTTGAATCCATATCGCAAATGGTTGCATATCGAATGTTTTCATCAAGGCCCATAATCGTATCTATGAGGTTCTTATAGTCCATATTTGGTAATGGGGGTACTTTAAGAAAAGTCTTAATCAAAATCTATGTCTTGTAGATACGAATTTGGTAAATTTTCATTAAGAAAGCAAGATTTTGTGACTCTCATCATATTTGGCTAATGATTTTGAATTTTAAATCATGCGTATTTCACTAGCAAAACGTAGAGCAGCAGCAAGAAAAGCCGCACGTACCAGAGCAAGAAATAAAGTAAAACGAAAAGCTGCAGCAAGAAAAGCCTCTAGAAAAAGGGCAAGAAAGAAAACTACTGCCAAAAGAGCTATTATAAAGAAAAGCCCCCTCTAGTACTTTGAAAATGGAATCTGGAGGATTCTTTTTTTATTACAGTTAATGTATTTTGTAACGGATCTAGGAAACTTCTTCAGCACACTTGTAAGAACAAAAATCACTTTTCATACTTTCAAATTCTCTTCCACAATGCTTACATTCTCTTACTAACCGCATACCATATTGTTACGTGCCTAAATGATATAATCTAGATCCATAAAAGAAATATAGTGGCATTTTTTGAATGCCAATATAACAAAAAATAATGTTGTTAAGAGACTACAACTAATAGAAAATAATTAATTTGATGCCAAATGGAAAAATCTGAAATTACAAAAACAATTGTAGCTAATTCTAGTCCAGCAAACGTTTTCAAAACAATTAGTGATGAAAAAGAATTACCAAAATGGTGGGTTGATGTTCCCGTTTTGGAATTACATGAAGGTGGGAATATGATGTTTCGTTTCTTAAAAGAAAAAAGTGAAATGCTTGATCAAGATTATGTAGTTAAAGGTAAAGTAATTGAAGTTATTCCTGACAAAAAACTGGTTTATTCTTGGAAACCTATTGATGATCCAAAGTTTCCAGATTCAATTGTTACCTGGACACTTGAATCAATTGATTCTGACAAAACAAAAGTTACATTAACTCATTCAAGACTGGAAGGATGTGAGATATTTGCCCTTCTTGATGCAGGATGGGAATATTTCCTAAAAAAACTTACAAAAATGTTCTAAAAATATTCTCATAAATTTTTTCATTTAACTGATTTTGAATTCAAATCTGCTAGTCTGAGTGGTTCTGGGTACCAGTTTTGCTCTAAGGTTAAGTGTTTGACGATTTTTACTGCAGTTTTCAGACTAATTTTGTTACCAATACTAACGAAAATTTTCTTTTTTCCTTGATTTAGTTGGAAACCTACTACTTTGCCATCATATTTTACCTTTGAATCAGATTGCACAGTTCCACATAACAATTTTTTTGCTACACCAATAACTGGTTTATCAAGCATTAATCCAACATAACAGGCCAATCCACATTGCCTGGGATGTAACTGTCCGTTGCCATCAACTAATAAAATGTCAAATTTTTTTTCTAGTTTTTTTAAGGTATGAAAAATAGGTCTTGACTCTTTTAACATAAAAAAACCTGGGATGTATGGTACAGCATCAATCAAAGAAGAAGTAACGGATTCTACAACCTTTTTTTGATTATAATCAAAAATCACTGCAGCGCAACGCACTATTCCACCTTTGTACGATGCGTCTACACCACAAATTGATTTGAGTTTTTTTGGTAGAACATCTTTTGTTTGTACTTTATCAGCTAATTTTTGTTGTAGGAGGCGTGCTTCGGCAGTAGACATTTGTAACTTTAGAGACATTTTTTTAATTTGGTATCTTACGTAGCAATCTATTGTATGCAACACCGAATCTATGTGCTTCATCTCTAGCATATTGAAGAATTTTTAGTGCTTGACTTTTTCTTGGAATAATTATAGGTTCATTTCTTTTTGGAACAAAAACTTCTTCTTGTTTTTTTGCTAATGATGCACAAGGAACATTTACTCTAACGCTTTGAAGTGACTTTAGTGCAGCTTTGAGCTGTCCCTTTCCACCATCAATTAAAATCAAGTCTGGCATTTCAGAATGCTCTTCGGCTAACCTGTAGTAACGACGCTTTACAATTTCTGAAATCATTGAATAATCATCACGACCAGAAACTGTTTTGATTTTGAATTTTCTGTAACCCGATTTGTCAGGTTTACCATCAACAAAGCGTGACATAGAGCCCACAGCATATTGGGCTCCATGATTTGAGATATCAAAACATTCAAGAATTTTAGGAATTTCAGGTAACTCTAGTCTTTCTTGGAGTTCAACTAGGCCTGTCTCTGCACCCTGTGCTTGAATCAGATTGATGTTTTTCATAATTAGATTGATCATTTCTTTTCGTTTACCTTTCTTTGTCTCAATTATTATCACATCAAAACATGCTTTTTCAGAAAGGAGTGATTCGAGAAGTTTTTTGTTTTCTGGTTCTTTATTTACTACAATATATTTTGGAATTGGGTTTGTTGTGTAATACTGATAAAGAAAGTTTGAGAAAGTATTATCGCCAATAAGATCAAATGAGAATCGATTTGAATCTTTGATAACTCCATGTGTTTGACGTAAAGTCATAATGTACGCAGTTTGTTCGTCAATTTTTATTCCAAAATAGTCTTCAGCTGGTGCACTTTCAACATATTCCATTTTTTGTTTTGTTTGTAAACTACCTAGTCTGTGCAGCGTGTCTCTAATTTCTTTTGCACGTTCATATTGTTGTGATTCAGATGCTTGCATCATTTCACCTTGAAGTTTTTTTGCAAAATCTTTCATTTTCTGTTTTCCTTTGAGAATTGATTCAAGATTATCCACATGGTGTGAGTAACTATCTTGTGCTTCTTTGAATTCACATGGGGCCTCACAATTTCCCAAGTGATACTCTAGGCAAGCTTTTTTTGGTAACGTTTTACATATTCTTATTTTGAATGCTTTACGTAGTGTGCCAATTGTTAGAAGCTTTGAGCTACCAGATGTAAATGGACCAAAAACTTTCCCACTACCTAAAAATTTTCCAGTTCTAACTCGTCGTGCAACTAGTAATCGTGGATATTTTTCATCAGTTAATCTCAAGTAAGTGTAACGTTGCTGATCTTTGAGCTCAATGTTGTAAATGGGTCTGTATTGCTTTATCATGTTAGATTCTAAAAGATAAGCTTCACTTTCGTTATCTGTTAAAACAAATTCAATGTCATGAATTTTTTCAACAAGTTTTTGTGTTTTGTAGTTTTGATTTTTTAAAAAATACGATTTTACACGTTTTTTGAGATTTTTTGCTTTTCCAATATAGATGATGGAGTCTTTTTGGTCTTTCATCAAATAGATTCCAGGATGAGACGGGATGCTTATTTTGGAAATATCAAATTTCATCTTTTCATGAACGTTTTGAGGAATTTTCCTGTGTGGGTTGGCGTTTTTGCTACCTGCTGGGGCGTTCCGCAAGCCTCAACTTGGCCTCCTTCGTCTCCTCCTTCTGGACCAAGATCAATTATCCAGTCTGAATTTTTTATCACATCCATGTTGTGCTCAATTATAATTACCGTGTTACCAATGTTTACTAGGCGATTTAAGACATCAAGAAGCTTTTGCACATCAGCAAAGTGAAGTCCAGTTGTTGGCTCATCTAATAAGTAGACTGTGTTGCCAGTAGTTTGCCTTGATAACTCTGATGCAAGTTTTACTCGTTGTGCTTCCCCCCCTGATAAGGTTGGGGATGGTTGTCCTAGCTTGATGTATCCAAGTCCTACATCATAAACTGTTTGAAGCTTTCGTTTAATTGCAGGAATGTTCTCAAAGAATTTTAGTGCCTCGTAAACTGTCATGTCTAGCACGTCTGAAATATTTTTACCCTTGTAATGAACAGATAGTGTTTCAGAATTATATCGCTTTCCTTTACATTCATCACACTTTACAAAAACATCAGATAAAAATTGCATCTCAATTTGTTTTACTCCATCTCCCTCACATGCATAACACCTGCCAGCAGTTACATTAAATGAGAACTGACCTGGAGAATATCCTTTTTCTTTTGACAACTCTGTATTAGAATAAAGCTCTCGAATCGGTGTAAATGCTCCAATGTATGTTGCCGGATTTGAGCGGGGAGTTCTTCCAATAGGAGACTGGTCAATTGCAATTACTTTATCTATCTTATCTAGTCCTATGATTTCTTTGTGTTTTCCAGCTCGTTTGGTTGTTTTGTAAAAGTGTGACTCTAGTCCCTTTAGTAGTGTTTCATTAATTAGTGTAGATTTTCCAGACCCTGACACCCCAGTAACTGTAATGAACTTGCCTAACGGAAATTCAACTGTAATATTTTTAAGATTGTTAGCTGTTGCACCTTTGACAATTAACTTTCCTTTATCTTGTCGCTTTTTTTCTTTGAGCTTGATTAGTGATTTGTTTTTTAGATATTCTCCAGTAATTGACTTGTGACCATTTAGAATCTGGTCAACTGTTCCTTGAAAAACTATATTTCCTCCATGCACTCCTGCACCTGGCCCCAGGTCAAGCATCCAGTCCGAATTTCGTATTATTTCTTCGTCATGCTCTACTACGATGACTGTATTTCCTAAATTTCGCAGCTTTGTGAGCGTTTTAATGAGTCTGGCATTGTCTCTTTGATGAAGACCAATTGTTGGCTCATCTAATACGTATAACACACCGGTTAGATTAGAACCAATTTGTGTAGCAAGACGTATTCTTTGTGATTCTCCTCCTGATAGAGTGGCACTAGAACGATTCAGTGTAAGATATGTCAACCCAACGTTTTTTAGAAATTCTAAACGTGCTTTGATCTCTTTTAGAACATCACGAGCAATGTAGCTTTCTGTTTCAGTTAGCTTTAGGTTTTGAAAAAAGTCATAACACGCATCAATTGATAAATCACAGACATCCATGATACCATTTCCATTAATCTTAACAGCAAGTGCTTCAGGTTTTAGCTTTTTTCCATGGCAAGAATTGCACGGGGTTTGTAGCATAAACTGTTTTAGCCATTCTCGTTTTGCTTCTGAATCTGTCTCCATAAAGATTCGGTGTAGGTTATCTAACACTCCTTCAAAGTAATCTGTGTACTCCCAGCGAGAATCACTTGACTTTGATTGATACTGGAAGTGTATCTTCTTGTCAGTACCATGTAGTATGAAATCAAGATGTTTTGGTTTTATCTTGTTAATTGGCGTCATTAAATTAAACCCAAACTTTTTGCCTACTGCTCGTAGCTCTTGCCTGCGAAATGATTGGAACCTGCCACTCCATGGAACAATTGCTCCATCAAGAATTGACTTTGTCTTATCTGGTATAACTAAATCTGCATCAAACTCCATTTTTACTCCAAGGCCATTGCAAGCTTTGCAAGAGCCAAACGGAGAATTAAATGAAAACGTTCGTGGTTCTAGCTCCCCAATTGTTACGCCACAATGAGGACATGCATTGTTTTGTGAAAATATTTTGTTTTCTTTATCTGCAGCAATCATTACTTGACCATTTGCAGCCTTTAGTGCATTTTGAATTGCCTCAAATAGTCTGCTTTTTTCTGCCTTTGTTGTTGTAATTCTGTCAACTACAATTTCAATCCAGTGCCACTTTTGTTTGTCAAGTGGTGGAATCTTTTCATCAAGTGATGTTATTTCTCCATCTAATCGAATTCGGGAATAGCCGTCTTTTTTTATCTGCTCAAATAACTTCTCATAGGTTCCTTTTTTTCGCTGAATAATTGGGGCTAAAACGAGTACCTTTTTTCCATCAAAATCCTTGAGAACAGAGTCACAAATAGTCTCAATTGACTGATTTGATATCCTGCGAGAACAATTTGGGCAGTGAGGAATACCTATTCTTGCATAAAGTAGTCTGAGATAGTCAAAAATTTCAGTTGTGGTGCCAACAGTTGAGCGAGGATTTTTGCTTGTAGTTTTTTGCTGGATTGAAATGGCTGGCGACAAGCCTTCAATTGAATCAACATCTGGCTTGTCCATCATCTCCAAGAACTGTCTTGCATAAGCTGAAAGTGACTCGACGTATCTTCTCTGCCCTTCTGCATAAATAGTATCAAATGCCAGAGTTGACTTGCCAGAGCCAGATAATCCTGAAATTACAACTAGTTTATTTTTTGGAATATCAACATCTATATTTTTTAAATTATGGTGCCTTGCACCACGAATCTTTAGCTTATCGTTTTTCATTTTTCCTTTCAATCTCCGTTTGAATTCTTTTTAATCGTTCTCTGCACTCTATTGCTCGCTCAAAGTCCAAGTCTTCGGCATATTTTTTCATTGTGGCCTCAATATCAATTGCATCGCGTGTCAGATCACTAGTTGATTTATTTTTGATATCATCTAGTGTTGTTTCTTGTTCTGGAATTGACTTTATGATTGTTTTTGGCGTTATATTGAATTTTTTATTATACTCTAACTGTTTTGTTCGGCGTCGATTTGTTTCTGACATTGCAGCCTTCATTGACTGTGTTACTATATCTGCATACATGATTACTGCAGAATCTACATTTCTTGCTGCTCGACCAAATGTCTGAATTAAACTAGTATTGTTTCGTAAAAATCCTTCTTTATCTGCATCTAAAATTGCAACTAGTGAAACTTCGGGAATATCAAGGCCCTCTCGGAGTAAGTTAATTCCAACTAGAACATCAAACTCGCCTAGTCTAAGTTGGCGAATAAGCTCAGTTCTTTGCAGGACTTCAATTTCAGAGTGCATGTATCGAACCTTGACATCTTTTTTGGAAAGATATTCGGCAAGGTCTTCTGCCATCCTTTTTGTAAGTGTAGTAACTAGTACACGCTGGTCTTTTTTTGCACGCTTGTTGATTTCTGAAATAAGATCATCCATTTGGTTTTTAGTTGGCCGGACCTCAACTGGTGGGTCAACCAGTCCTGTAGGACGTACTAATTGCTCTACAATTTGAAATGATTTTTTTCTTTCATACTCTGATGGTGTAGCTGAGGCAAAGATTGTATTTTTGATGTATTTTTCAAACTCTTCAAACTTTAGTGGTCTGTTGTCAAATGCACTTGGGAGCCGAAATCCATAGGTTATTAGCTCTTTTTTTCTAGAATGGTCTCCTTTGTACATTCCATGCATTTGGGGCATTGTAACATGTGACTCATCAATTACTAGTAGAAAATCATCGCCAAAAAAGTCTAGCAGACAAAATGCCTGCTCTCCAGGCTTTCTGCCATCAAAGTGTCTTGAATAATTTTCAATTCCAGAGCAGTAACCAAGCTCTTGAATCATTTCTAAATCATATTTAGTTCTCATCTCAAGGCGTTGTCGCTCTAGCTCATTTAGCTCAGGTAGTCTTTGTTTTAGCTCTTCTCTAATTGATTTAATCGCTTTGTCTTTGACATCTTTTGCAATGATATAGTGCTTTGCAGGATAAATTTTGATTTGTGACACCTTTCGTTTTTCTTTTAGTGACACATGATCAAGCAGAGTTATTTTTTCTGCCTCATCGCCAAATAGAGAAATTCTGACAATGTCTTCTGAATATGCTGGAATAATATCTAGTGTGTCACCTTTTACACGAAAGTTTCCTGGCTCTATTACCAAATCATTTCTTTCGTATCGTGCATTAACTAATTTTTTGATTATACTTGAGCGAGAAATTTCTTGTCCAGTTTTTATTGTAACTGACATGTCTTCCCATTCTCTAGGCGAGCCAAGTGAGTAAATACAAGACACTGTTGCAACAATAATTGTTGGCTCACCTGAGAGCAGCATTGCAGTTGCCTCTAGTCGCATTTTTTCAATTTTTTCATTGATTTGGGTGTCTTTTTCGATGTAGGTGTCAGTTTGAGGCATGTAGGATTCGGGTTGATAATAGTCATAGTATGAGACAAAATAGCCCACATTGTTTTTTGGGAAAAATTGTTTTAGCTCGGAATACAGCTGTGCTGCTAATGTCTTATTATGTGAAATTACTAGGGTGTTTTTTCCTGTTTTCTGAATTGCATTAGCTATTGTGAATGTTTTTCCGCTACCAGTTACACCAAGTAAAGTCTGAATTTTGTTTTTGCTTACCCCTTTTACTAGCTCGTCAATAGCTTGTGGTTGATCCCCAGTAGGGACATACTCTGACTTTAACTGAAACCCTTGAATTTGTTGCAATAATCAAAATGACTCAAAACTGAATTTAAAGCAATTGTGAAGAATTTGTCTGATTCTTACGTTGTAACTGACTCCATAAATTTAAGAAAATACTAATGCAAAGTATATGGAAGGTTTGAAGAAATGTCTGAATTCCAATATTGACCTAGAATCTAACCCTGTTTGATATTTTTCATACCCTATGAATTGAGCTTTATTAGATCTGTATCATAAATAAATGAAAATGAAAGAACAAAAAACTGTATTATTCTTTTATTGGAAAAAGTGATTTAATATTACATCTCAAAGTTCTATTTCTAGCATGGGTTCCAAAAAACGTTTTTCAATAATATTTCTATTTTCCATATTCATCCTAAGCTCTAATTTACAACCTGTTTTTGCTGAAATTTTTTTCCCCTCAACTAATTTTCGAATAAAAGGAATTCCTACATTCTGTATTCTTGAAGCCAATTATGATAACATACCTGATGAAATTAAAACAAAATGGGCTAATATAGCAAAAGATGCTGTTATAGATTGGGAAAAAAATCTTAAAGATGCTGAAACTGAAAACAATCTTGTTTGGGATATCAATACAAAAATAATTCCAGCTGGTGAGAAAGCTCCCCCTGATTGTAATATTACAATAAAATTTAGAGACAAACCATCTTTACTGACACTTGCAGGTCTTTTTTCCACTTCTGGAATAATTGAAATCTATTATCTCCAACTAACATATTGTAATTTCGTAACGCCGTGTTATGATGATAAAACTTTCAAATCAGACGGTGCATTAAACACAATTGCTTTACACGAAATTGGACATTCATTTGGACTAGATCATTATGTTTCTGATGATGACGCAATTAATCAAAAGTGGTACACCGGAAAAAATTCTCCTCCATCAGTAATGATTCCAACAATCCACACAAAACCTAGTATACAGATAATTACAACTAATGACATCCAAAAAGTCCGTGCTATTTATGGCTCTGAAGGATTTTATGCATTTTCATCAGAATCTCCTCCAACTCCAGCTCCAACACCTGCTCCCCTTCCACCTCCTGTAACGCCAACTCCAACACCAATCCCAACCCCAACTCCAACACCAATCCCAACCCCAACTCCAACACCAGAACCTACACCAATCCCAACACCAACTCCTCCAATTATTCCCGTTAGACCTTTTGGTTCACTAGATGTTTCTAGTGAGAAAATCACAATTGTAGGGAATCAACAACAAACTGTAAAAATTAATGGAAATATATCGCCTGAAGAATTATTACGAGGCCATCCAGTTATTTTGACTGTTTTTAGGCCTGATCAATCAGTTCAAGTCCTAAAAACTTCAATTACCAATGCAGGAAACTTTGAAACATTTTTGATTTTTGATAAAGAATCCCAACTTGGATTTTACAGAATTACGGCTAGCTACGTAAATCATGTCGATAAAGACATGGATGTAGTCTTTGAAGTAGTTAGTTCTGATTCACCTCAAAATAGCCCACCAAGTACTGCCTTGAGTAAATCTGTTCTTCCAAAATGGATAAAAAATACTGCAGGTTGGTGGTCTGAAAAAAAAATAGGTGATCAAGAATTTATTTCTGGGATTGAGTACTTGATAAAAAATAAGATAATTAATGTCTCGTCATCTTCAAAGTCAATCTCAAGCAGTTCTCAAGTGATTCCTGAATGGATTAGAACAAACGCTGGATGGTGGGCATTTGGCTTAATTTCTGAAGATGAGTTTGTTAGCGGAATCAAGTTTTTGATTGAACAAGGAAT